>Ga0182742_1004774_pt1 | contig 11972 bp, 10 predicted proteins | sample eDN5th37CBELigMG_FD_128880 | JGI IMG/M metagenome (GOLD analysis project Ga0182742, IMG submission 128880) | Enriched Miracle-Growth compost microbial communities from Emeryville, California, USA - eDNA 5th pass 37_C BE-Lig MG (version 2)... ... | reverse complement strand
TCCCATTTAATAACTAGAACCATAATATATGGAAAGATCAAAGAAATTCGAAGTTCATGTATTAAACTCCAGGTAACTGTATTAAGATTGTGGGTATTTTCGCCAGTCATTAACAAATATTTAATAATCATTTCCATATTCAATGGGGTATCCCACATTCTTTTAAACCAATCTGATAATCCAGCTATATCAGTTTTACCTATAATATTTAACAGTACTATTGATATTAAGATAGATACAATATAGGGTATATATATTCTACAAACTCTTCTCACCATGTAAGAGAAATATCTTGGAATCTCTTTATTTAAGAAAGGAAGTGCCAAAACGAATCCACTTAGGACAAAAAATAAAATAACCGCTTCGTGCCCTGCCCAAAAAAGGTGCAACGGAGTATTACTAAACCATTTGAAATCTAGTGGCTGATGAAAATGAGCTAGATAAAAAACAGGAAAAGCTAATAAACAATGATGAAAAACAACAGACAATGATGCTAGACCTCTTATAGAATCTAGTTCTTTATACCTTTTCAAATCCAGCCTACTCTCCCGACTAACTAAAAATTCTTATTTCAATAGACCTATTATAAGTAAATTGCTTTATAAAGAAAAGTCCTTAGTTTAGGTGATTATATGGTATTTTTAGGAGTTTGTTTAAAGAAACTACATAAATATCGACATTTTTTGACACGTTCCACTAATTTTCTATTAACATTTTGTCGACTTTATCCGATAATAGTACTAGATACAAATGGCAAGGTCACTGAAAGGTGATTTACGCAAAGCTATAGGGGCCTCTATCTTTTGATAAAGCCAGCCAGCTACTATCAACATTAAAGGAGAATAGACATGTCAAAATTTTTAACACCTGAAGAAGTGATGGTAAAGAGGAAGAGAAACAAAGCGATTCTTTATGCATCAATTATCCTAGGTACCATGTTATTAAGTGCTGTTGTCACAATTCTAACTAGCCAACTATAATTCTTATATACGAGAGAAGCAGCCTATCTTTGATCTGACAGACTGCTTCTTCTTTATTTTATATACAGTTAGTTTTTAAAGTTCCAGAGAATGACCCAATTTCCTTTTTCCTCTGTTACATAGACATATTGAACAAACTCAAATGTTCCGTACTTACCCTTATAAAATTGCGTCACTTTAACCTCAAACACTGAATGTAGACTCTTACTTTCCTTTGTCATTTTCCAGTTCGATAATTTTCTTTTTTCACTGATTTCAAACTCAAAGGTATCTGCACCGAAATGTCCCATAAATACATGAACCCGATCCTGTATGTATCCTCCCTTTGGAAACCTCTCCTTCATGGAGGAATGTAATAGTTCCCACGAATTCGAATAATCCCCGGTCTGTTCATATTCATAAAATTCCTCCACCACGTGGATTGCCTGTCTTGATGGGGAAAATAAACCATAACGAATTAGAAGATACCCTCCTACCAGAAAGAAAAGCAAGAATAGGAAGGGAAGCAATCCACCTCTTTGTCTCCTGTACATAAGTAACCTCCAAAAAGAAGTCTGTTACTAATCCTTATGCTTAAAAAACGGAAACATACGTAACCTTTGCCCTTCCCTAATATTCCTTATGAATTAAAAGAAAAGAAAAAAACCAGCCTCATGGACTGGTAACTTAAACAAAATTAATCTCACATATTTTTTGTATAACACTGACCAACAATATAAAGGCCATTCCCCAATTAATCAACCCAAAATAATTAGATTGAAAACGCCTTGATACAATAATTCCAAAGTGGACATTAAAAACCACCAACAAAAGCGCAAAAGATAAAACAATATTCACTAACATCTTCTTTCACCTGGTTCTTCTAGCTGTTGTATGTAGTAGATATAGTAACATTTTCCTATACACATTATTTTACACACATCCTAAAAAAAGTAAATAAATTTATTCTGGGACGTGGGGACAGGTTCCTTGTCCCAAGGGCGTGATCAAAAATTCATTGAAATTGGGAAGAGTCAATTCCGACGCTCCAGGAAAAGTACATGGTGCCTGTCCCTATGTCCCTCTACAGCTTTATGGATTTACTTACCTTGCCACATCTGATACATTCACCGGTGAAATAGTTATACTTATGATATCTACGAAAAAAACAAATGATGGATTTTATTTTCATGTAGAACAACTCCTTATCGATCTGTATGTTCACTATTTATTATTTTAACGTTTCCTATAGAGAACAACATGAAAAAAATGTCGAATTCCCATAAGAAATAATCGACATTTTCTGCAATTCTTATTATAGGGACAGGTCACTTCTCCCTCATGTTCATTAGCTTACAGTAATCGAGGTCCTATCTTTTCTCCATCCCAAACCCTCTGAGTCTCAGCTCTTTTAGCCATAACCTCCGGTTCCTCTAAGAGAGTAAAAAAGTTTTTCTGTGGGAGATTTCCTAAACGATGCTTGTCACACAATCTCTTTAAATATTGATTACGTATTTCTGATAAATTTGCTGATTGGTTGTCTCCACTTGATGAGAAGGCATACAGTACACTGGCAATAGCTACCCGCTTAACCTTAAAGCTTTCAAACACTCTTAAAATAAAGTCCCAATCCCAATAGTTTTTCATCTCAACATCAAACAGTCCGATTTTGTTATGTATCGATCTCCGGTATAAGCATCCTGACGAAACATACGTAGAAAATTTCCTCATAAACTCCTTATCTAGTTCATAAGCAAACAACATTCTCTTTATCGGTACCCTTTGGGTTCCCTCCCACTTGTATTCAACCATCTCAACATCTGAATAAACTAAATCAGCATCCTTAATCTCCTCAAGCATCTTCTCAATATGGTTGGCGGTAACAAGGTCGTCATCATCACAAAGCATAATGAACTCACCCTTTGCATGTGAGATCCCTTCATTCCGCGCATGAACATGGCCTTGATTAACCTTTAAGTTAATGAATTTCAACTCTAACTCGGAAAAACTATCTCTTAGCTGATCAACAGGCTCTCCATTATCGTTAATAACAATCACTTCAAACTCCTGTACGCTTTGCCTTGCCAACGATTCTAACAACTCACCTAAAGCATACTTACGATTATAGGTTGGTATAATAACGGAAACTAGCGGACGACTCACTCTTTATTCTCTCCTTCATAGGGGACAGGTCAGCTGTCCCTTTTAAAATTGTGGGACATGGAACCTGTCCCCTTGAATAGTCATAAACTTCCTTGTCAAGGCTAGAACGTAGTATGAGGAGGTTACCATGAAACAATTATATGTTGCTATATGTATAGGTATTATCATCATTATTGGAAATACACTTGGGGAGTTAGGTAGGAGTGAATTTGATTCCATTTATCAGATATACAAAAAACAAGTATCTCCTTTGTTTCTACTAGATAAAAGCAGCTCTTTCTATCATATATACTCTATCAAAGAAGACTATCCGTACTTAGCTATTAGAAAAACCGGACACTTTTTCTTCTATGGATTTATTGCTATTTCCCTCTTTAAAGTAGGTAAGTGGAAAAGCCTACTAGTAAATGGGTTCTTTGCTACCATCTTAACGATATGTGTCGGAATCCTGGATGAAGTTTACCAATACTTCTTATTAGGAAGAAGCGGGCGGATGCTTGATGTACTGGTTGATGCAGCTGGTTGCTTTATTTTTGTATTAATTTATATGGTTGCAAGGGGAATGGCGAGACTTAGGGACAGGTCAGTTGTCCCATTTGAAGAGAGAGGGACATAGATTTGCCCCTCATTTTGATACCGTCGTAACATAAGGCATGGTTCCCCTTTTGCTTTTTGTGGGACATGGTGCCTGTCCCCTAAGCTGCTCCCCTAGCCACGGTCCCTCGCACGCTGAACCACACTTTTAGAAAATCCCGTGATCCTAGAAATTTGTCTAATTGATACTCCATTTAATTTCATTAGCATAGTTAATACAGTATCTCTTTCACCCTTACTCATTTGTTGCATCGTGCTATTGCTAGTAATTCCTAATGTTCGTAAATACTCGATTACATCGCGGTCTGACAATCTTACTCTCACCAATTCTTCCATGCAAATGTCATCATTTGTTTCATTCATGTAACTAGTGATTAACTGGACCGCTTGTTCTCTATCTTCCGAAAAGAGACTCAGTACAAATTTTGTATCTACGATGGTTGATTGATACAAATACTCACCTATACTTGTCCATTTACTCTCAAACACATTGCCTGCAAGACCTGCTTTTAAAGGATTTTGGTGAATATATCTGAGTACTGTAAAAAAGTAGGCCCTCGTTTCAACCACTTCACTCTTGAAACGATCTTGAAACAAATGACCACACCGATCATATTTCATGTTGTACCAATATACATAGCTTGAACAAATTCTTTTTATAAACTCTGAAACGGTCACTTCTACTTCCTTTACTAACAGATGCACATGATTATCCATTAAACAGTAAGCATACAACTTAATATTACATCGCTTCTTAAATCTGCCTAGTGTCTCCAGAAATCTACTCTTATCATCATCATCCTCAAAAATAATTTGTTTGTTAATTCCTCTAAGGATAATATGGTATACACCATTTCTACTTTTCTTCCTAGCTTTCCTTGGCAAATAATACTCACCTCGGCATACAGTTTTAGTTTTATTGAGTTTTGGTTTTGGCTGTAGGAATTTTTGATTAATGATACTAAATGAATTTTATGGTAGGAGATACGTATAAGGGAGTTACTTAGGGGGCGAAATACTACACTTTATTATTCCACTTATGATTCTATAATCCTGCTGTTTATTTATTTTTCCTCTATTTCAAGGGTGTTTTGAGGGGACTGGTTCCTTGTCCCAAAGATACTGGTATCCTTCAACTTTTCCTATTCTTATGTAGTGAATAAAGGGACAGTGTACCTGTCCCCATTTCCCATCATCAGGAATTTAAATTGTTTTGAATATTCCCATCAGCGTTTGTTCTTAGGTATCCGCCACCTTGCTCCTCTGTTAGTTGTGTATTTGGATTTCCGTCTCCATCACGGGTGTATCCTTCCACGTATGTACCATCTGCACGTGTATACCCACTTACTTCATGAGGTTTCACGTGATGAACTCCTGGGTCTTCCGAAGATTCTACACTGGAAACCACTTGCACTCCACCAGTATTAGTTGCTTGACTTGTATCCACACTTCCATCAGCTAGGTTTTGCTGATTACCAGTTGGATCACCAACATCTACACCATCTACTAAATCCACGACTCCCACAGCTAATGCTCCAACAGCTACAGTTTTAGCTATATTCTTCACACCACTTTTAATTTTTTCATCGTCATTATATTTGAATCCTTCATAGACATCTTTGCCATTGTGGTACGTTCCCTTTGCTGTCTCATATACTCCCTTTGCTGTACGTGACACAGAGTTACCTATATCATTTAAACCTTGTTCTACTTTTCGGTCATCCTTTTGAATCATTCCACTAGTAGTATTCCATGCTCCATCAGCCACTTGCCCTAAAGTGTCACCTGCAAATTCAGAGGCTTTCTTAACACCTTCTCCCACTTCCTTAATAAACTTACTCCCCGTCACATCACCAACAACATTAACGGCTCCTCCAACAACGAAACCAGCTGCTTTTCCTGAAAACTTACCTAAATCTCTTAAAAACCCCATCATTCATCCTCCTTATTAGATAAAAAAAATCCACCTAAATAGGTGGATCCTCAGAATACTATCTCCATCTACTTCGGCGACTCGGCTACCATTGCTTGTGCTTTAGGCCCGTAGTTTTGCGTCCCTACCTTTCAATAGGTTTGCCATTATCGTATAGTCTTAAAGTTATAGGATTATTTTACCATAGATTAACTAAGATTCAATACTAGAAAGACTAATCTTCAGGGGAATAAATATAGTTCGTAGAGTCCGTATTCTGAAAATGGCCCATAAACGGTTTTGCCAGCCGGTTTTTAATAGATTTTTCTCTATATGAGCCTTCTTAAACAGTGAGTAGTATTATTGCCTCTAATTGAAAAATAAACTTTTAATTTATTAGTATATTTTACCTTGGTTATTATAGAGAAAACGATTAATTGTTGGTAATATAAGAACCGGTAATTTATTGTACATCAATTAAAAGAAGGAGAATTAACATGTTAGAACTTATATTTACTATTTTTTCCTATGTCATTAAGGGAGGCGTTACATTATTGACACTACCCTTTATTTCTTTAGAATTGGGGCTCGTAAACTACATTCACTCTCAGGAATCTACCATTATTATAATAATTCAATTAATATTATCAGCGATTATTTCTTTAATGTATGTAATAATGTTAATTACATTTTTAAAGGCTTTTCCAAAGATCATGTTTCAAATGAGTAGGGACTATAATAGAGCAATGGCAAATGGTGATGAAAATTTTGATGAAGATACAAACCTTAATAGACTTAAACAAAAATATTACCATGACAAACTTCCAGATTTTTTAACTAAGTCAAAGAAGCTTCTTGATGTAGCTGGCCTACTATTAATTGTAAGTTCTATATGGAATATTATTATTTACCGTGGTTTAGGAGAAAGTAAATTATTAAGCCTTTGGCTATGGTGATGCACGAAAACCACATAGTCTTTTGAAACTAGGGAATATTAAAAAATGAGCAAAAGGAAATGACCAAAACAAATAGGTATTCCATACGATGAAAGCTGAGCCTTAATCCTTGAATTATTATCTCAACTACCTTTTGAATGGCAAACCTTGATTGTAAGAAAGCTGTTCATGAGTTATATGGTTCACTTTCAATGAATGAACCGTTGAAAAACAGTAAAAATTCAATCAAATGTTTGATTGAATTTTTTTGTCCCTTCTACTATGAAACTTATGCTCCTTTGGAAACTCTTATTTCCAAGCAACATTAATCCTTCTTCTCTGAGTACTGCTTCGATTCTCTTTAGCTAAAGTGGCATTTCTATGAAAAACAATTGACTCGTTCTTGGTAAATTGGTCTAATCCAAAGTAATGGGACACTGTACCTGTCCCCTTGTTATTCTTGTAATTATTAAAAGATTACTTTGTAGTTATCTCATTAAAAGAATTATTTATTTTGTCTTTATGATAACCAATCTTCTCCTCTAATTCCCCTCGGATATCTGAATCCAAACAGCAATCTGCTAAACACATATAATAGTATAATCTTGCGGTATGCCAATTCATTTTTATCTTTACTATCTGACTATTTAGTCCCATAAAACTCTCCTTTAGATTTACTATAAATCGTAAGAGTCCGTATTCGGAAACTGGCAAGCATAATCACTTAAAATGATCTTAGCCCCTATAGTTTTGCGTCACCATCTTTCAATGGTTTTGCCATTATCGTACGATTTATGGTTCTCAAGACTATTATAGGATAAATTAACCACTTGACAAGACTTTTTTATGGGTACAGGTCCCTTGTCCCTATATCTTTCTGAAATATTATTAACACAAGGCTATGCCGAGTTAGGTACCCTCGCCTCACCAATAGGGTCAAAGTAGCTGTCCCCTTATCTCGCTTTCAATGTGATCGAGTCAAATGATGTTGTATTTCCTCCACTGCTATTTACATAAATAGAATAATCCCCGGCCTGATAATATAGATAATATCTGGAGTCGACTTCACTTTGCCCTTCCTCTTCAGGCTCACCTAATGATTGAATTAGTTCATCATAAGTAAGTTCAATAGGGAGGTAGATACTGTAAACAGGTGACTCGGGATATGCTTCGTACTCATAATCCACTCCAAGACCATAACCATTGTTGCTGTATATTAGTAGCTTTCCTCCATGGGATTCCCACTCTTCCTCAGGCATACCAATTACATTTTCAATAGTAGGACCAATTGGTGCACCAACTGAAACATCTATCCCATTAATCATTCCTTTAGAGGCAAAAGATAAGAAATCTCCCTCTCCTACGATATTATTATTTCTTTGAACAACCTCATCATTAAAAGGTTGATCTCTTGTCTGCTCATTGTTTTCGGCAGAGTCTTGTTCCTCCACCACCACTTCTTCACTACCCTCTGTGACTACATCTTCCTCTGTACCTACTTCCAGCTCAAACTCCTCTAAATCCTCTACAAGAAAAACTTCCATTCTATAAATAATCGGCTTCTCAGGCATTTCTTCCTTTTCTTTATCGGAAAATAAATCAGATGTACTGTGAGTGACTTGTACAGCAGCATAACTCTTCAGATTAGGAAGTTCATAGATAAAAGTTTCTTCATAATTAGTTTCTGTATATCTAAAAGATTCATTTCTATCCTCTGATTCAGAGTAGTCACTTTTGAAAAAGGAATATCCCTCAGGAAGCATTTTTTCTCCCAATTTTTGAATGTCCTTTATCTCACCTTCTGTGTACAGATGCATTGAAATTATGATATCTTCACTAGAATTTTGATCTTTCTGATACTCAACGTACAACTTTTCTTCTTGTTCTAAGATATAAAAATCAATTTGGTCCTCAGACTCAAAGGCTATTTCACCTAATAAATCATGTGCCTGTGCCATCGGACCTCCAAGTCGTGGAAATTCAAGATCCAACAACTTTGAAAACTCATCCACACCTGCTACTTTTTCTACTTTTTCAGAGACTACCGGCTCCGCATTTAAAATAATAACGTCTAACTTCCATAAGACAACCAACGTCACTAAAACCGTTACCACTGAAACAAGGATAACACCCAGTATCTTTTTCATATGTAACAACCTCACAATTTCCTATTAATCTCCTAAATACTACTATAGAACTATATCTCTGTAAAACCGGAAACCGAAAAACCGTGGGGACAGGTTCCTTGTCCCAGTAAAAGGGACAAGGGACCTGTCCCCACGAATACGACCCCAAAAATAACTATAAATTTACACAAAAAGGTAATATACTACTTATAAATAACCAGTTAATAGGAGAGACCATCATGGAATTTTTACCTGTATATAGTTTAGATCTTGAGACCCGCCTGAAAGTTGACGGGTTGGCATTTGATGAGGAGGACACTAATAAATCTGAGTTGGAGCTACTTGCTTTTCCAGAGTTTCGTTCTCTATTAGAACATGAATTCAAGAAAACAGAGGATATGTTAAAGGATTCCACAAAAAGTATTGAACTGTTAATGCTAAAGCGTGATATAGACGCAGTGATGAGTGTTATGGATCAACAAGAATCCTATTTAACCATACAGTATGTGGCTAAAATGCCTTACAACCAATTTATTGATAAAAATTTTGCTATTTATGATATGGCGTTAAGGTATCGTTTTGCACTTGGCTTGTACGATACGAACGATACCTTTGTTGACTATTACACTAGAAAAACCGAAAAATTCAAAGACTATGAAACTGTTTTTTATCCAGATTACACGTTGCCTTCTTTAGTTTTCCCATTCCATGAGGTCCCGGATATTTCTAAAAGATATTATATCGATGAATTGTCTAGTCGTCTGAATGAACTGGCAGAGAAAAATGACAGATTTCTAATTGCCCAACAAAGGATTAATTACCACCTTATGAAGATAGATTTACCAACCAAGCTTGACTGGAGTATTAATACAGCAGACTGGAAGTTTGGTTATATGGAACAACGAGCAATTCAAGCAGAAGTCATTATGAATCTAAAAAATGGGTTACGAAATGCCCTCTTAGAGGAGTCAAAATGGCAAGTTGATCAGTATATTGATGCTCTGTATGTTATGTACCATCATAACTTGCTTTCAAGTGATATCCAGGTTGACTTTGATCTAGCTGATCTTCCAAACCTCGATTATATTGATGCAAACTTCATACATACAGGAATCCTTGGTTTTGGTATGTATGCTACTGCAGAGCATTATGCGAATGACGTCCGCATCCTAGGTACTAGAGGTCATGGAGTTGCTGCAGAAAGAGCCAATCATATCATAGATAAGGCTCTCTTTAAAGATGCGGACATACTCGGTGACGATAACGAAAAAAATGGACCGGATCGTATTGTTAATCAAGAATACATTCAAACAAAATATTGTAAAACCGGTGGAAAGAGCATTAGTGAATGTTTTGAAAATGGGGAGTTCCGTTATGTCAAAGATGGAAAGCCAATGCAAATTGAAGTACCAAGGGACCAGTATGACTCTGCCCTTCAGTCCATGCGTGATCGTATTAAAAGAGGAGAAATGAAAAACGCAGGTATTACTGACCCTAATGATGCGGAAAAAATTGTACGTAAAGGTCATATTACCTACAAAACCGCACAGAGAATTGCGAAAGCAGGAACCATCGAGGGAATAACGTATGATGCAGCACAAGGTGCCGTAACTGGGCTGAAAGTATTCGGAATTTCAGCAACTTTAGCTTTTGCACAAAGCATTTGGCGTGGTGAGGACGCCAACGAGGCACTCAACCATGCGGTAAAGGATGGTTCATCAATTTTTGGAAAGCATATTATGCAGCATATTGTCACCAAACAACTTGGGCGGACAGCTTTAGAGAGAAGTCTACGTCCCGCAACAGATTACCTAGTGAAAAATGTGTTAGGGAGCAAAACCTCGGCCCAAATTGTAAATACCTTTTTCAGAACTGCAGCTCAGTCCCAACTGCATGGTGCAGCTGCTATGAATCACTTATCCAAACTTCTAAGAGGAAACCTTGTTGCTATGGCTGTCTCTACAGTAGTGTTATCTAGTGGGAGTATTTTGGATATCATTAACGGAAAGATCTCAGGTAGCCAACTTTTCAAAAATATCGGAACAACCGGAGGAAGTGTTGGAGGAGCAGCTATTGGTGCTTCATTAGGATCTGTGGTCCCAGTAGTTGGTACTTTTATTGGTGGAACAATTGGAGGCATTGTTGGTGGAAAGTTATCAAAAAAAGCCCTCGATGCAGTTATTGAAGATGATGCTGTAAAAACTATAGAGATCCTCAAAAACAACTTTATGGCTAACATAGAAGAGCTTCAATTAGATCGTGATGAATTAAACTTTATCGCAGATAAAACCTTTGAACCGAAAAAACTACCTAAGAAATTAAAAGAAATATATGCAGCTAAAAGTGCAGAGGAGTACATTGAAAATTGGATGGATCCCTTTATTGATGCCGTTTTAAAAGCCAGACCTCGCATCAGTAATATTGACACCCTTATCTTCTCGCAACAGGAATTAGCTTTGGTTTAAGGGGACAGGTTCATTGTCCCCTTTTTCTCTTTAGGACAGTTTATCCGTGTAGTGCCCTCCCCTACTACTTATCCTAGCCCCTTTACTCATAAATCTATTATGAATTAATAAGTACTGTCCCTTTAAGGTGGGACAAGGTACCTGTCCCCATGTTTACTTTGTTTTTAAAATTTGATTCCCATCTGCCTTACTTTCATCTCATTTTCTAATTCAAATCCTTAATTTCAGCTTTGATTTTGCTTATCAACTCCACATTTCACAATTGGAACGATTAGCTTCCCGCAGGTATTGTAAGGTTACCCGGGAATATAATTGGTAGCGCGCTTCCTGAAAGGGAAAGCAAGTGGAACATTTTAATGAAATCGCACAACAATACGAGCCTATGATCCACAAGATTATTCAGACACTAGGAATCTATAAAAACAGAAAAGAGTTTTTTCAAACAGGATTAATTGCTCTTTGGCAAGCAGCTGAACGGTACGATCAAGAACGTGGGGCTTTTTCCTCTTTTGCATATTCCTATATAAAAGGTCATCTCCAAACAGAGATGACAAAGAGAAACAAGTATGACGAACATTATGTATCCGTAGATGATGAAAGTTGGGAACTAATTCCTGACTTAACCTGCCAGCTTCCATTTGAATGGGAGGATTTAAATTGTGAGGAGTTAACAGAGAAGGAAAAGAAATGGCTTATATACACCGTCATTCATGGCTTATCAGTTAAAGAGATTGCCACACTAGAAAACGTCTCACAATCAGCAGTAAAGCTTTGGCGATCTGGAGCGAGAAAGAGACTTAGGGACAGGTTCCTTGTCC
>Ga0182742_1004773_pt1 | contig 11977 bp, 7 predicted proteins | sample eDN5th37CBELigMG_FD_128880 | JGI IMG/M metagenome (GOLD analysis project Ga0182742, IMG submission 128880) | Enriched Miracle-Growth compost microbial communities from Emeryville, California, USA - eDNA 5th pass 37_C BE-Lig MG (version 2)... ... | reverse complement strand
AGCCGCACGATGTCGTCGTTCCACGACGGGGCGTATCTGACGTGGGAGATTCGTGGAAGCGTTCGGTTCCGGATCACCAAGCTCGCCGGCGCCAACGCGGTCATCGGCGGCGTCTTCTTCGACTGATCACGAGCGCGAGGGGGGGCGGTCCGCGTCGTCGTGGGCCGGCTCCTCTATTGGATACCGGATCAAAAGATGGGGCCTCTCGACCCGGCGACGCGGGTCGAGAGGTTTTTTCATGGCGAGGGTTGTCCGGCGTTCGCGCTTAGGGCGAGACGGCCTCCCAACGGTCGGCCAGCCACGAGAAGGCTTTTTCGGCGATCACCAGCCGCTCGCGGTCTTCGCGATAAAGCTCGCCGGCTTCGCCGGGCATGCGGCGGGCCGCCGCGGCGAACTGGTCGCGGGCGCCCAGCATTTGGTGATAGATCTTCTCGTATTCCGTCCGCTTCGGGTGGTTCGCGAGCAGCGCCAGCTTTTTGCCCGCCGCGGCGATCTTCTCTTCGCACGTCTTCAACCTGGCCTCCAACTCGGCCCGTTCGGGGAAGTGAACCCGGTCGGGATAGCTGGGGTTCTTGAAGGGACGAGCCGGCCAGGACCACGTTGATTCCGAAGCGTTTGATGGGGCCGAACCGGCCGCGGGGCTCGAAGACACGGGCGAAGCTCCTCGTCGAAAAAAAGGCCGTCCCCGGGGCTCCGGGATCGAGGCGACGGCCAAAGCTGTTTGCGTTGAGGGAAACCGAAGAAGGCGGTAACATCCCGCCACGACCCTTGACCATCCATTGTGATCGACCGAGTCTTCCCTGACCAGAGCGCCCGGAAGATGCTCGGAAAGTCGCCGAGACCACGGAGGGGATCGCGATGCGTAATCCCGTCGGCGCCGCGGCCGTGTTGGTTCTGTTGGCCCTTGCCGCGAGGGCTGGGGAAAACGCCCCCGAGCTTCCGGCGACCGCCGATGGTTGGAGGATCGAGCGGGTCGCCCAGACCGCGAAGTCCTTCGCGCCTTCGACAGTGGCCGCCGGTCCCGAGGAGAGCGTTTACCTTGGGCAAAACCCCACCGCGCCGACGCGGGGGCCGAACGCCTCGGTATTGAGGCTGAGCCAGGGAACCGCAACGGTTTTCATCGACGAGTTGGAGAGCGTGAGCGGCATGACCCGCGTTGGCGACGTTCTCCACGTGGTCCATCCTCCCTTCGTCTCGGCGTTTCGCGACATGGATGGAGATGGTCGGGCCGAAGAACGCGTTGACCTGGTTTCCGGCCTGGCCGCTTCGTCCGGGAATGTGGGGTCCGACGACCGCGCGGCGGGCGATATCCGGCGCGGGATGGACGGCTTTCTCTATGTGGCGATCGGCGACAAGGGGATCGATCGCGGGGTTGGAAAGGATGGCGCGACCATCCGGATGCGGGGCGGGGGCGTCATTCGGGTTCGTCCCGACGGCTCGGGCCTTGAGGTGGTCTCAACGGGTGATTGCCGGACGACGGGGCTTGTGCTCTCGGCGGCCGACGACGTTTTCACCTTGGGCGGCGGGGGCGCCGGCGGGCGCTGGTCCAAGAGCCTCGTCCACCAGATCTCGGGAGCGGATTACGGCTATCCCCGCCACTTCGCCACCGCGGCGTTCCGAGCGCTCCCGGTCATGTCGAAGCTCGGCGACGGCGGGGCGGGGCGGGGAGACGCCTACAACGAGGCCGGGTTGCCCGAGGAGTACCGCGGCAACCTGTTCCTTTGCGATCCCGACGAACAGACCGTTTATCGCTGCGAGGTCCGCAAGGCCGGCGGCTCGTTCGCGCTGGCGAAGCGCATTCCCTTCGTGACCAAGGGAAACGCGGCGAACTTCCGCCCCGTCGCGATCGTCGCGCGCGACGATGGGCTCGGCTTCTGGCTCGCGGAAGAAGGGGGCGGCCGTCTCTACCGGCTCTCGCTCGAAGGAGCCGACGACGGGTCGACGACGCCCCACCCTCTGGAAGAGAACACCGACGCCTGGATTGAGGCGCTGGACCATCCGGCGCGCTCGGTCCGACTGGAGGCTCAGGACCGCCTCGCGAACCTGGGCGCTCCGGCGGTCGGGCCGCTAGTCGACCGCCTGCGCGGCGCCGAGCCTGTGGTGGGGCGCGTTCACGCGCTCTGGGCGCTCGACCAGTTGGAGACGGCCGAAGCGCGCGGGGCTATTCGCTCGGTTTTACGCGATCCCGCGCCCCAGGTTCGACTCCAGGCCGCTCGGAGTCGCGGCATTCGGCGCGACGGCGAGGCCCGCGAGGAGCTTGTCCATCTTCTCGTCGATCGCGATCCCGCCGTTCGTCGCGAGGCCTCCGTCGCATTGGGGCGGATCGGCGACCACGCCGCCGTCCCGGCGCTCTTGGAGGCGCTTGGCGAGGCCGATTCGTTCGCGGCTTGGTCCATCCGTTGGGCGATCCGGGAAATCGGCTGCGACGACGCGGCCGCCTTGGTCGCCGCTCTCGAAGATCCCAGACGGCGCGAGGCGGCCCTGATTTTGGCCGACGAATCCTGGTCGATCCCCATCGTCGAGGCGCTTGTTGAAGCGTTGGCGAAGACCCCCGAGCCCGCCGTTCGGGGACGGATCCTCTCTTGCTTGGCGGGGCAGTACCGGCGCTATCCCGAGTGGTCGGGCGAATGGTTCGGCCCCGATCCATTGTCCGGCCCTTCGCCGAAGAAGACCGAGCCTTGGGCGCCCGAGGGGATGGAGACCGTGCTTCGCGGGCTGGGAATCGGCCTCAACGACGCCGACGCCACGGTTCGGTATCAGGCGATCTTCGGCTTGCAGTCGGTCGGCGCGCCGGCCGCGTCGGCCTTGCGCGGGGCGCTCGCCGATGAACGCGACGCCGACAATCGGACCGCGCTGGTCGAGTCGCTTGGGGTGCTGAACGACGCGACCTCGACCCGGCTGCTGTTGCCCGTCGTGGTCGACCCCGAGGAGGCCGAACCGACGAGGGTGGCGGCGCTCGACGCCTTGAACCGGCTTCGCGGGCCGGACGTGGTTCGGGCGCGGTTGACGGTCCTCTACGATGAGAAGTCGCCCGACTCGCTGGTCGCCAGGGCCCTCCCGGCGCTGGCGCGCGACGGGTTCCTGCCGCCGAACGACCTCGCCGATTTCCTGAAGAACGACTCGCCGCTGGTGCGCGCCTCGGCCGTGATGAGCCTCAATCCGTCCCGGCCGCTTCCCCCGGAGGTGAAGCAAGTGGTTCTGGAGCGGCTCGACGACGAAGACGGCGACGTCCGCCGCGCGGCGCTCTTGGCGGCCGGCCCCCTCAAACTGCGAGAGGCCGTCCCAACCCTTCTCGAGAAGGCGAGGACGGCCCGGGACGAGGATCGCGCGGCGGTGTTGATCGCCTTGTGCGCCTTGCCCGACCCCGCCGCGGTCTCGTTCTATGTCGCCGCGCTCGCCGATCCCGATCCGTCGCTGAGGCGCGCGGGCGTCTCGGCCCTTGTGGCGATTCGCGATCGGGCCGAAGCCGAGATTAAGCGGCTCGCGGGCCGAGAAGACTTGTCTCCCGACGCCGCCTTGGCCCTCGATCGCGTTCTCGCCCGCTTCGAACCGATCCGCGGATGGCGGCTTCTCGGGCCGCTGCCTCCCGGAACCCCCGGCCTGATCGCGCGGGACGGCTCGATCGACGGTTCGGGACGCTATCCGGGAGCGAGCGGCGCGCCCGTCGCCTGGCGGTTGATCGAGCCGGACGACGCGAGCGGCAAGGTCGATTTGTCGAAGGTGTTCGGCGAAGACTCGACGCCGAGAACCACGCCGGTCGACGCCGTGGCCTACGCCGAGATCGAGTCCGCGACCGACCGCCGGGCGATCCTGCTGATGCGCGCGACCGGGCCGTTCGATCTTTTCGTCAACGGCTCTCCGGTCAGCGCCGATCCGGCCGCTCGGGACGGCCGGGATTATTTCGAGGTCCCCCTCGTCCGGGGAACCAACCGAGTGCTCGTCGCAACCCGCCGGGGCGACGCGAACTGGGAGTTTCAGCTCTTGGCGTCCGTCGCCGAGACGGAGCGGGGCGGGACCAACTCCCGCCCGCGGTGACGGTCCAAATCAAGAGGACGATTGCCGGGCGCCGAGCGCGGGTCCCTCGGAGGGGCCCCTCGCCTCGCCGTCGCCATTGCCGTTGGCCGCGACGCCGGCCAAGGCGGTGTCATCGTCCCGATATTCCAACTCGCGCTCGTCGTCCTCGACGCCGCGGAGCTTGGCCAGATAGGCGCTGATCCGCTCGCCGAGAATGTAGTAGATCGGGATGACGAACCGGCCGAGCACCGTGCTGACGGCCATGCCGAAGACGATGACGACGCCCAGCGAGTTCCGGCTGTAGGCGCCGGCACCGGTGGCTCGGACCATCGGCAAGACCCCCATGACGAACGCGAACGACGTCATCAAGATCGGCCGCAGCCGTTCGCGAGACGCGATTCGGGCCGCCTCCAAAATGCTCTTGCCGTGTTTTTCCTGCTGCTCGACGGCGAATTCAACCAGAAGGATCGCGTTCTTCGTCTCCAGGCCGATGAGCATGACCAGGCCGATTTGGCCGAAGACGTCCAGCGGCATGTCGTAGACCCAGAGGCCCAGGATCGCGCCGAACATGGCCAGGGGCACGGTCAGGATGATGACCATCGGCCGCATCCAGCTCTCGTACAGGGCCGCCATGAAGAGGAAGACGCAGACGATCGACAGCGCGAAAATATAGATCGCCTGGTCGCCGGTCTTCAACTCCTGGAACGTCGTGCCGGTCCATTCGTAGCCGAAACCCTCGGGCAAGACCTCGTCGGCGACCTCGCGCATGGCGATCAGGGCTTGGCCCGAGCTGTAGCCGGGAGCGGGTCCGCCGTTGATCTTGGCCGCGGTGTAGAGGTTGTAGTGGGGAACGTCGATCGGCCCGAGGGCGTAGTGAACTTCGCCCAAGCTGCTCAACGGCACGCGCTCGCCCTGGCGGTTGAGCACATAGAGCTTCTGGATGTCTTCGGGCTTGCTTCGGACCTCCCCCTCGGCCTGCATCATCACGCGCCAGACTTTGCCGTACAGGTCGAAGTCGTTGATGTAGTAACCGCCGAGGTTGACCTGAAGCGTGGCGAAGACGTCGGAGACGGGCACGTCGAGCCGCCGGGCCTTGGTGCGGTCGAGATCGAACCGAAGCTGGGGCACGCGCGTCGAAAACGTCGTGAAGACCCCAGTCAGCTCCGGCCGCTTGCGGGCCTCGTCCAGATAGCGATCGACGACGAGCTGAAGCGCGTCGACTCCCTTGGCCGCGCGGTCCTCGATCATCAACTCGTGGCCGCCGGTTTGGCTGAGGCCTCGAACCGGCGGAGGTTGAAGCACCATCACGACGGCGTCGCGAATCCGCGAGGAGAGCATTCCCTGAAGCTTCTCGGACAGCGCGGCGGCGCGCAGCTCGGGGGTCCGCCGCTCCGACCACGGCTTCAGCGGCGTGAAGACGATGCCGGAGTTGCTCTGGTTGGTCGAGCTCATGATGTTCATGCCATCGAGCGCCACGACGTGCTGAACCCCCTCAAGCTCCCGGGCGATGTCCTGCACCTGCTTGACGACCTTCGACGTGACCTCGCGGCTGGTGCCGTCGGGCGTCTGGATGACGACCAGCAGATAGCCCTGGTCCTCGGTCGGAATGAACGCCTTGGGACGCTCGATAATCATCCAAGCCGTCAGGGCGAGCAGCATCACCGAGGGGACCACGATGGTCCACCAGTGATGCGCCGTGAAGTCCAGAACCGAGTCATAGGACTCGTCGACCCAGCGCAAGATCGCGTTGAACCATCGGAAGAGGAAGAACTTGGATTCGCCTTGCTTGGGCTTGAGGAACAAGCGCGACATCGCCGGGCTGAGCGTCAGCGAGCTGATCGCCGAGAAGACGAACGAAAAGACGATCGTCATGGCGAACTGGTTGTAGAGCCGGCCGGTCATGCCCGGCATGAAGGCGACGGGAACGAACACCGCGGCCAAAACGAAGGTGATCGTCACGATGGGGGCGGTGATCTCGGCCATCGCCGCGCGGGTCGCCGCCAGCGGCTTGTAGCCGCGCTCCAGGAATTTCTCGACGTTCTCGACCACGATGATCGCGTCGTCGACCACCAGGCCGATGGCCAGCACCAACCCGCAGAGCGTCAGCGAGTTGATCGAGAACCCGAAAAGCGCCATCGCCGCGAAGGTGGCGATCAGCGACACCGGGATCGAGATCATCGGGATGATCGTCGCGCGGAAGCCCTGAAGGAAGAAGAAGACGACGATCATGACCAAGCCGAAGGCTTCGAGCAGGGTGTGTTCGACCTCGGCGATGTTCTCCTCGACATACTTGGTCGTGTCGTAGGCGATGGCGTAGTCGAGGCCCTCGGGAAACGAGGTCTTCATGTTCTCCATCGTCTCGCGGACTTGCGCGACGATGTCCAGCGCGTTGGCTTCGGCGTACTGGAAAACCGGCAGCGATCCCGCCGGGTTGCCGTCGAGGTAGCCGGCCGTCTCGTAGTTTTCGGAGGAGAGCTCGACGCGGGCGACGTCGCCAAGCCGGACGATCGACCCGTCGTCGCTGCGTCGGACGATGATCTCTTCGAACTCGGCGGCCTTGGAGAGCCGGCCCTTGACCGTGATCGGGAACTCAAACGCCTGGCCCGGAGGGACCGGCTCGCCGCCGATCTTGCCGGCCGCCGCTTGGAGATTCTCCGATTGGACGGCCGCGACCACCTCGCTTGTGCTGATTTTCATGTTGGCGAGGCGGTCGGGATCGAGCCAAATCCGCATCGCGTACTTGCGGCCGAACGACATGACGTCGCTGACGCCCGGAATGCGCTTCAGGACGTCGGAGACGTAAATTTGACCGTAGTTGTCCAGGAAGTTGGCGTCGTAGCGGCCGTCGGGCGAAACCAGGTTCACCACGCAGACCATGTCGGTTGACGTCTTCTTGATCGTCACGCCGTACTGCTTCACCTCGGGGGGAAGCTGGGCCTGGGCGGTCTGCACCGTGTTCTGGATGTCGACCGCGGCCATGTCCTGATCGTAGCCGACGTCGAAGGTGGCCACGATCTTCGACATGCCGTTGCTGGTGCTGTCGGAACTGAAGTAGAGCAGTCCCTTAGTGCCGTTGATCTGCTGCTCGATCGGCGTGGTGACGGTGCGCGCGACGCTCAGGGCGTCGGCGCCGGTGTAGGTCGTGGTGATCTGGACCTGCGGCGGAGCGATCGGCGGGTACTGCGCGATCGGCAGGAGGAAGACGCAGATGCCGCCGACGATCACCATCATCAGAGACAAGACGGTGGCGAAGATCGGCCGGACGATGAAGAAATTAACCATGTTGGCGCGCGACTCGTTGGGTTGTCGTCCCTCCTCGGGGAGGGACGCGGCGGGGTTCACTCCGGCCGGGTCTTGGTCTCTTCAACCGTTTGGGAAGAGTCCACCGCTTGTTTCACCGCCGATCTCGGCCCACCCGGCGCGATGGCCGGCTCCGATTCGGCGTTCTCCGGCTCCGCCGTCTCCGGCGACTCGCGCCTCGACGTCGTCTCCGCCTCGATGTCTCTCGATTCGTGGGTCGGGAGCACGGCGGCGGTTTCTCCCTCGTCGACCGGCCGAGCGACGACCGCGGGCTGGGTCTGGACGGGTATTCCGGGGCGGATCAACTGAAGTCCCTCGACGATGATCGGAACGCCCGCCTCAAGCCCCCCCGTGATGACCCGAAGGCCCTGGTACATGGTGAGCCCGGCCTCGACGCGCTGAATCGCCACCTTGCCGTCCTCGACCATGTAGACGACCGGCCCGGACTCGGTCTCCATCACCGCCGAGGCGGGGACGACGATCGCGTCCTCCAGCGAATCCACCTCCATGCGCAGCTTGACGTACTCGCCGGGCAAGAGCGACCCGTGGGGGTTGGGGATCCGCGCCTTGACCAGAAAGGTCGAGGTCGTGGGATCAATGAAGTTGTCGACGAAGTAGCATTCGCCGACGTAGGGGTGTTCCTCGTCCCCCTCCATGCCGGGGTGGTTCAACCTGACCGGGAGCCCCTGTTGGACCAACTCGGTGGCCTTGGCGAGATAGCGCGAGCTGGTCGGGATGTCGACGGCGATCGGGTCGAGCTGTTGGATGGTCGCCAGATCGGTGTAGCTGCCTCCCTCGGGCCCGGGGCCCACCAGGTTGCCCACCTTCACGAGGGCCTGGCCGATCCGACCGTCGATGGGCGCGGTCATTCGGCAATAGCTCAGGTTCAGCTCGGCGTCGCGCACTCCGGCCTGGGCCGCCTCAAGCTGGGCTTTCGCCGCGAGGATGCCGACCTCGTAATCGGACTTCGCCTGCTCAAGGGCCGCGCGATCGGCCTCGACTTGGGCCTCGAATTGTTTCCGATCCGCCTCCGCCTGGTCGAGTTCCTCTTGCGAGCCGGCGCTGCGCGAGAGAAGCACGCGGGCGCGCCGCTCCTCGATCCGCTTGAGATTGAGTTGGGCTTCGTCGAGGGCCAGCTTCGCGGCCGAGGTCTCGCGAACCTTCGACTGCTCGGCCTTTTGCAACGCGGCCTTGGCCTCGGCGAGCTTCGCCAGGGCCGTGTCCAGGGCGACCTTGTACGGCTCCTCCTCGATCACGAGCAGAAGATCGCCCTTCTTGACCGTCGAGCCTTCCTCGAAGTGCCGCTCGGTTAGGAACCCGCGAACCCGGGCCCGGATCGTGACCGATTCCATGGCGGTCGTCGTTCCGTTGGGCGTGGCGATGACCGGCACGTCCATTTTCCGCGATTCGACGATTCCCACCAGCGGCGGCGCGGGCTCGGGGGGGGCTTCCGGCCGCCGACAACCGGAAAGACCCGCGCCGATCAGCAGGGCGGCGAGACATGCGGCGGCTCGCGTTTTCGCCATGTGGCTTCCAGGATTTTTGGGCATGTTGTCGAGTCCCCGGACGGGGCGATCTCCAGTTGTCGTTTGGAAAAATTGTAGTTCGGGCGCGATGGATCAGCGCGACCCAACAACCGCCTCGCTCAACCCGGCTCGACGCGCCGCCACTCGTCGGGAAAGACGGTTTCCAGAATCCGCAGGCGCGTTTCGGCGTAATTCCCTTCCGAATACAGCGGGAGCCAACCGAAACCGTCGAGCATGGCGTTGACGCTCTCCCGCATCAGACAATAGGGCGAGCCGGACGCGTTCCCGTCGAAAAGGGCCTCGTCGTTCAAAAGGCCCAGTTGCGTCCCGATGGCGATGGAGAACGTCGCCAAGGCCAGCCGTTGCGGGGTCCATGACTGCCGAAGCTTCAAATCGCCGTCGGCCAGCGCGCTTTGGATGATCTCGCAAACCCAGCCCACGCACTCGCGATCCCGCTCCAAGAGGATTTGGCTCCGCCGGGCGTTGGCCCGATCCCGTAGATTGGCCAGGCGAATGATCATCTCGGCCTGGTAGTATTGAGGGCTCAGCCGGGCGAACAACTCGTCCGCGACGCCCATGGCGAACATTCGCTCCCGAGAACGGCCTCGATACCGCCGCGCCCGCTCGAAAAGCTCCCGCCGCTGCTCGGTGCTCTGAACGGCGAGGGCCGCGACCAGATCCTCCTTGGTCGAAAAATGCTGATAGACCGTGCCCTTCGAATACTCGGAGGCGCCCGCCAGGCGATCCATGCTCAACCCGGCGAAACCATGCTCCATCAGCATTTTGCGGGCGATGTCAAGCAAAAACGCCTCGCGCTGAAGAACCTCGCGTTGTTTTCGAGTCAGGGCGCTCATGGTCGGAATTATCGACGAAGCGCCGAAGATCGTCAAGTCGTCGATTATCGATTTTTCGCGGATTCGTCTTTTGGGTTAAATGGGGTGTTTGGGGTGGGCGGAGTAGGGTGGTTTGAGGGAGGGGGAACGGGTGGTCGCGGAGCGCGGCCTAGTCAAATCGGCGTTCGGCCTGTAAATTCGGACTACGCGTGGACACGCCCCGACGTCCGGCGTCGCGTTTTTGATAACTTCCAGGGGACGGGTTTGGTTGGATGGAATCGCCGACCCGGTTCGACGGTTCCCAACGATAGAGGCGCATAACGCCATGATGATTAAAGCGACCGACGTCCGCCGCGGCATGGTGATCACGATGGACGGCGTCAACTATGTTGTCGTCGACTTCGCCCACCACACGCCCGGCAACTTGAGGGCGATGGTGCAGACCAAGCTTCGCAACATGAGCACCGGGACGTTGATCGACAAACGGCTGCGGTCGGTCGACCAGGTCGAGGTGCCCTACGTCGAGTCGAAGGAGTACGAGTACCTTTACTCCGCCGGCGACGAACACGTCTTCATGGACACCGAGACCTATGACCAGCTCTCCTTCGCGCCGGAGATCATCGGCACGTCGATGCAGTATCTGCTGCCGAACACCAAGGTGATGGTCAAGCACATCAACGACAAGCCGGTCTCGATCGAAATTCCCGACTCGGTTGATCTGACCGTCACCGACACGCCTCCGGCCCTCGCCGGCGCGACGGCCACCAACCAGTACAAGGAGGCGATGCTGGAGACCGGGCTGAAGGTTTCGGTCCCGCCGTTCATCAAGCCGGGCGAGCGGATTCGCATCGACACCCGCACCAGCGAATACATCGAGCGCGTGAAGTAGGAGACGACCTCGCGTCGCGGCGTCGCCAAGCCCCGGGCCGCCACGGACGAACCGGCCCATGTTTCCAAGATGAGGCGAAAGGGCGTTGCTCGTGGATGAATTGACCCGATTGCTCTCCGACCTGGTCTCCATCCCCAGCGTCAACCCGATGGGGCTGGGGGAGACCGGACCCGAGTTCCTGGAAACCCGGCTCGGCGGCCACCTGGAGTCCTGGTTTCGCGACGCCGGCATCGATGTGGTTCGGCAACCGATCGCGCCGGGACGCGACAACCTGCTGGCCCGCTACGACGCCCCGGGCGCCCGGCGGACCCTGCTTTTCGACGCCCACCAGGACACCGTTCCGACCGACGGCATGACGATTCCCCCCTTTGAGCCCCGGATCGAGGGGGGCCGGCTCTACGGTCGTGGCGCCTGCGACGTCAAGGCGGGCATGGCCGCCATGCTGATCGCCTTCAAGCGGCTCCACCGCGAGCGGCCCGCGGGATCGGCCTCGGTCGTCATGGCCTGCACGGTGGACGAAGAGTTCACCCACATGGGATCGTCGAAGCTGGCGGAAACCCAGAAGTCGATCGACCTGGCGATCGTGGCCGAGCCGACCCTCCTGAACCTGGTTCATTGCCACAAGGGAGCGGTGCGCTGGAAGATCCGAACCCGGGGGGTCGCCTGCCATAGCTCGACCCCGCATCGGGGCGTCAACGCCATCTACCACATGGCGCGGATCGTCGACGCTCTCGCCGAGCACGCGAAGGAACTCAGCCGCGCCGAGCCTCATCCGATCCTCGGGCCTCCCAGCCTTTCGGTTGGCCGGATCGAGGGGGGGCGGAGCGTCAACATCGTTCCCGACGCCTGCGAGATTCAGATCGATCGGCGCATGATCCCCGGCGAGACCCCCGCGGGATGCGTCGAGCGGGTTCGGGCGTTCTTGGCCGATCGGTTGGGAGGGCTCGACGACGTGGAGTTCGACCCGCCCTGGGTGCGCATGCCCGCCTTGGAAACGAAGCTTGACGACTGGGGCGGGGCCTTGGTCGCGGCCGTCGAAACCGCGACCGGGAGAACGCCCGAGCTGATTGGGGTTCCCTACGGCACCGACGCGGGCCCCTTGGGAGAGGCGGGGATCCCCGGCGTCGTCTTCGGCCCGGGAGACATCGCCCAGGCCCACACGCGCGACGAGTGGGTCGAGCTGGATCAGGTGAGACAAGCCGCCGAGGCCTATTTCCAGATGGCGATCGCCCTGGGATAGTCCCTCGGCGCAAATGCGAAACCGCCCCGAAGACGCGTCTCCCTGATGAAAAGGAGAGGCGTGGGGGCGGTTTCCGCGAAAACGCTTCCGTTCGTCAAGCTTGTGGGGCGGGCGTCGCCCGCCGAGTCAGCCGGACGTTCAACCAGCTCAGAAGACGTCCATCGTGAAGTGATTT
>Ga0182742_1004772_pt1 | contig 11979 bp, 8 predicted proteins | sample eDN5th37CBELigMG_FD_128880 | JGI IMG/M metagenome (GOLD analysis project Ga0182742, IMG submission 128880) | Enriched Miracle-Growth compost microbial communities from Emeryville, California, USA - eDNA 5th pass 37_C BE-Lig MG (version 2)... ... | reverse complement strand
CAAGGAAGGCATCGATCCTAACGATACAGGGCTGCCATCCGACACAATGCTTCGTGTCATGAAACATACGGGCATATTAAGGTTGTTGAAAGATTCTTTACTTAGTCAACTTCCGGAAGAAGAACGAAGCAGGTTCATTGATGTGGAACTGAACGGATCTTATGTTGATACGATCGAACAAGAAAATAGTTTATTAGGACTTACTGAAAAAGAACTGCAAGGACAAAAGATCGGTTCCATCCCGTTGAGAATTATCACTCATGGTGTGCCGAATGATGCAACACTGCTTGGAATGTCTGTGGAGAGCAGCAACAGATTAGAGGATATTTGGCAAAAACTGCAGCAGGAAACCCTTCAAATCTCTTCTGACAGTAAGTTAATCGTTGCTAAGAACAGCGGGCATATGATCATGCATGATGAGCCTGAGCTAGTTCTTGAAACGATCCGTGAGTTATGGTTAGCTGTGCAATGACGCCGGCTTGCCGATTGACGGCAAGGGAAAAGACACCAGCCCCAGGGACTGGTGTCTCATCCTTATTACGGCTGAATCGTGACTTCTTTCGGTTCTGTTGCGATCTGCCACTGCGTTCCGGCTACTGTAAAGGTATAATACGCCATTACCGTAGCTTTGCCGGCAGCCACACCTTCGATGGTATTCCCTTGCACGCGAATGTTCTCCTCACCGTCAAGGATCAGTAAGGACACATCTACTTCCGTGTCTTTTCCTTGCCGCGTTAACAGGTTAGCCCGTACGGCCTCTTGTTTGCCTACTTTCACCTTTAACGGCTTCGGATGCCATTCCAGACCGATCGGCGCATCTGTAAACCATTGCGGGAAGTCTGTAATGACGCCGCTTCCTCCCGACTGAAGGAATACCGCTAGATCCGGCTCACTTCTAAAGGTCCAGTTGAAGAAAGGCATGCCTCTCTGGTGCATGTACTGGATAAACTCAGGTGTTAAACTGGGATAGCTGGCGTTCAGTCGAACATTCATCATCACGCCGAAATGCATCATTTTATACGCTTGGTTCAGCCTCTCCTTGACGGCGGCAGGTGCAGCCGAGGAATACAGGTATCCTGTCCCAATCTCCGGATTCAAGGCGCGGGAAGCTTGCACACTGCTTAAATCGAAGCTTTGCACAAGCACTTGGTCTGTCATCTGTTCTTCCTCAATCATCCGCATCATTTGCTCTTCAAGGCCTGTGACCTTCGTTTCAATGAGGAGCACCACATCTTTGCCCTTAAACTCCTGCAGGAACTCGCGGAATGTCGGAACCTTCTCGCCGGAAAATTCAGCGCCAAACTTTACGCCCGCATCCAATTGGCGAATTTGTTCCAACGTGAAGTCTTTGACATTGCCCGTTCCGTTCGTAGTCCGATCCACGGTGTAATCGTGCATAATGACGATTTCCCCGTCCTTCGTTAACTGTACGTCGGTTTCAATGACATCCGCTCCATATTCGTAGGCTTTTCTGTAGGCGAGCATGGTGTTTTCCGGATAGAGGGACGACAGGCCGCGGTGAGCGACGACAACAGGTTTCCGCATGACCGTATTTTCCGGATATTGTGCCAATGCGGTGACGGCGTCCTCCGGTGAGACGGTGATGACTCCATCCACGCCGGTGTGAATGATGTCGTGCACAGCGGATTCGCCGGATTCGCTGATTCCCCACACTTGAATGGCGCGGGCATGCAAGTAATGCACGTTCTCCCGAGTTAACGCTTCTTGCGGGATGACAGCTACCGTCGCTTCATACTTATGAACGTCCTTCGCCAGCTGGGCCAGCTCATGTTTATTGAGACGCTTCTCCTGAGTGGCAACAGCGCCCCGGACCTTCCGGTGAACGCTCTTTACCGCCTGAATCACCTCAGGATTGCTGGAGACGATGTGTACATCATCGACTTGTTTCTCCGCAAGCAACGCTCCCGCCGCTTGGGCGGTTTGCAGATCTTCAATGAGCAGGACCGGTATCAATTTGTTCTTCACCGCATCCAGCGCTTCTTCCAATGTAGAGATCGCTGTTGAAGGTGACGATCCATGAACGTATAAAGTGCCTTGTTCCGATAGACGCACCGGCAATAGCTGGGAAGAGATACCTTGCTCGGCCAGTTGATCGATTGCTGCGGCAGCATATGCTTGCGAGATAATGGTCGGTGCAAGAACGATTCCTGTTTCCGGTTCCGCCGCTAAGAAAGGTTCCGGATTCATCAGAGGCGGCAGCGGCTCCGGATCGAACGTTACCCGGACATTATCAAATTTCACGGTGGAGCCGTTCGCCTGGAATCCGATATCCCCAACTGACCATTGCGACGCCAAATCCGTATCAATCACGATCTCATCGTTAATGAAGTATCTGACGCGATTGTCGGAAGCAATGATCTTGATGCGGTAGCTTTCACCGAACGATAATGGTTCATGATAGAAGTTCGTTACCGGCACTTCCCACTGATTGGCGGGATTGCGAATGGCGAACTCCAAACCGTTCATGGCGGTAGCCCCGCGGCGCATCGCAAATTGGTAGTACGGATAATTGTTGTTTTGGATTCGGTACATCATCGATACCCAGCGGGAGTCTTCAACGGCAGATATGTATTCCATATCCGCCTCAAAGATGTAATCGCCGATTGCCGCTTGGATGGGAACAAGTACGCGAGCAGGCGCGACGGAAGAAGCGGACGCCAGAACGAGCTTCCCTTCTTGAACGGAGGCTGTTCCTTCCAACACCGTCCAACCATCGGGGAGTGTACCATTCGCAACATCATCGAAGTTTTCGTCAATCCAGACCTGCGCATCTTCCGGGTTTGCATTCACCTTTACAGGGATGGTCACGGTAAAGCCGTTAATTTCCCCTGTAACGGTAGCAGTTCCTGCGCCGGCAGGGGTAATCAACCCATTGGCTGCCGTGACAACGGAAGGATCACCGCTCGCCCAATTCATGTTTCCGCTGATTTCTCTCTCCGTGAGATCGCTGTATTTGCCTGTTACCGTCAATGGAACGGGAGCTTGCCCAACCGTCATGATCGCGTATTTTTGTTGCGGAATCACTTCAAGCAGCTGAGCTTCTCGGCTGGATGGAAGTACCGTCACAGGAAATGCTGCTTCAAACCCTTCATAACGGGCGGTGATCTGTACTTGACCGGCCTGGAGCGGAAACAGCTCATTACCGATGACTGCAGCGACCGCTGGATCGGAGGACTGCCATTCGACAGCTTCAGGAGCAATGTCAAACTCCGTCTCGTCGGATAACAGCAAACTAGCAGACAGCGGATGCGGGCCGCTTAACGCCTCTACTTCCATCGCTGCGGGTAATGCAATTCCCACGGCTTCGAGCTTGGTTACTCTCACATTATCGAAGGAAGCCTTCATCTGATCGACGTGAAAGCCGGCCATGCCTTGATCCCGTAACGTGATCGAATTGACGTTGAACAGCAGTTCCCCGTCCAAATATTGCCGGACATTATCGCCGTAGACGCTAACTTTCATTCTATGTACGGATCCGAGAGGCAGTGTTGTACCGGTTTTCGAATGCAGGACGTTCCACGCGTTAGAAGGTGTGCGGTAGGCAACTTCCGAGGTTCCGTTCTGTCTTAATGCAAACTGATAGTAATCGTTCAGCCCGTTATCGTCCGCCCGATACATCACCGATAACCATCTCGTAGCGCTCAATACCGCTTCGAAGGTAATGTCCGCTTCGATCGTATAATTTTCCCAGGACGGGTCTCCAAATAAGATTCTGCCGGTTCTTAGCGACGCGTTCGCATCCCCGATTAATCTTCCATTCTCAACCCGCCACGTACCGTCCCCATTCGGGATGAAGCCTTCAGGCAGCTGTCCATCCGCAATGTTGTCGAAATTTTCCTCTAGTAAAACGGTTTCCGCTTCGTTAGCATAGGAGCGATTCATCCCTGTGCTGCCGAAGCTGCTTAACATTAAACATACAATGAGGGCAAAGATTAGACTTTTGCTCGTTCGTATTTTCCATACCATGTTCATGTTGAGCCTCCTGCATACGGGTTTTGGCAGTTGGTTTCGCAGAACCGTCCAGATCCCCCTATCCGAAACATGAGACTCTCTCTCTCTATTGGAAAAAGCGAACCGTTAAATTCTTCATTTCACTCCTCTCTATTTTTTGGAAATGCTCGAACATATCATAGCAGGAAGCAGTTGAGAATTTTGTCGAAATAGAGCGGCGATAAAGGGAAAAAAGAAACTGATCGCGTATAAAGGATCTCACGCTTTCTACATGGGGGACGAGGAACAAAATGATTTCATCATGACCAAAACCCTTATATAGGAGCGAAAAAGGGATTCTGCCGTGTTTGTAGAATTTTGAAGAATGTCTATGCAACGGAGGTAATCATGCTAGAACGGCGTGTGAAAATACTTGGTACCGGCAAATATTTGCCTAGTAAGATTGTGACGGATGAAGAGATGGACCTGCGTCTTGGCACGCGGCCGGGTTGGACCCGCAAAACAACCGACGTCCGCATCCGCCACTTTGTGAATGACGGTGAGACGGCATCCTATATGGGAGCAAGAGCGGCGGAGAGGGCTCTAGCGGCCGCGGGGCTTAATTTCAAAGATATCGATTGTATTGTATGCGCTAGCGGGACGAAGGAGCAGCCGCTGCCCAGCACCGCTTCGTTCGTACAACAGGCATTAGGGGAAGAGATGTCCGGAATACCGGCGTTCGATATCGATGCGACTTGCCTTAGTTTTCTAGTTGGCCTTGATACCATGTCTTATTTAATAGAAGCCGGGAGGTATCGGAATGTACTGCTAGTTTCTTCCGAGATCGCTTCGGTTGGGATGAACTGGGCGGACAAGGAAAGCGCGGCGCTGTTCGGAGACGGGGCGGCCGCTGTGGCCGTTGGCCCATCCGGGGACAAAGACGACTCTCGAATCGTTGGAGCTTCTATTCGAACGTACAGCAAAGGGGCAAGGTTTTCGGAAGTACGGGGAGGCGGCAGCCGTATGCATCCGCGCGAACATAGCGCCGAGACGGAGACGGATTTCCTATTCTCGATGAACGGACCGGCAATCTTTAAGATGGCGTCGAAGCTTCTTCCCGGATTCGTAGAAGAGCTGCTGGCGACATCCGGAACTCGAATGGAAGATTTTAAAGCGGTAATCCCTCATCAAGGAAGCGCCATGGCGATGAGATTGATGAGGAAGAAGCTTGGCATTTCGGAAGAGCAGTTGATGTATATTACGCCGAACCACGGCAATACGATCGCCGCTTCGATTCCGATGGGACTGCATGAAGCGATCGTCCAAGGGAAGCTGCAGCGCGGCGACCGGGCACTCTTACTCGGTACGGCTGCCGGATTGTCGCTCGGAGGGATGATCCTTGACTATTGAAGCTTCCTCCTGTAAGCAAGAGCGTATGACGATCTTACTCACAGGAGGCCGCGCTCCCGTCACGCTGGAGCTGGCGCGAGCCTTTCATCGCTTCGGCCACCGGGTGATCGTCGCGGAAAGTGTCCGGCACCATCTGTGCCGGGGATCGCGCGCGGTTGAATCCAGCTATCGGGTGCCCGCACCCAATATGGATACGGAATCATTTCTTAAGGCGCTTGAATCGATCATCGTGAACGAGCGGGTTGATGTGCTGATTCCGACTTGCGAGGAAATTTTCTTTGTCGCTCAAGGGCTTGACCGCCTTCGCAAGCACTGCAAGGTGCTGGTATCGCCAATCGATCTGTTGGGGGAGCTGCACGATAAGTGGAGATTTACGCTGCTGGCGAAGCGGCACGGATTGACGGTACCGGAGACGGAGCTGATTCGGACGATCGAGGAATGGCTGTCATTGGCGTCAGAAGAGCGGATGGGGGAAAGCCTCGTTCTTAAACCGGTATTTTCGCGCTTCGCGTCCCGGGTAATCTTTTTGGACAAGGGCGATTCTTTGGTCGAGAGGAGAAGACTGCTCACAGAGACTTTGTCCTCCGTGTCGCCGAAAACACCGTGGGTAGCGCAGCGCCGCGTGACGGGAGCCGGGATTTGTACCTATAGTGTAACGTATGACGGAGAGGTACTTGCACATACGGCTTATCAGAATCGTTACCGGGTCGGCCAAGGCTCGGCTATTTACTTTCAGCATATGGAGCATGAAGCGTCGTACGAATGGGTTCGGAAGCTGGTGAAGGCCATTCATTTTACAGGGCAGATCGCTTTTGATTTTATTGAGGAACAAGACGGCGGGTTGTACGCGCTGGAATGCAATCCCCGCGCAACGAGCGGCATCCATCTGTTCGGCGGGGACGGGAGGTTTGTGCAGACGCTTCTTCGGCCTTATGAGCAGCGCGGTGTTGTGCTGACTCCCAGCGGGTCGCAGCCGGCTATGATCGCAGCCGCAATGCTCACCGCCGGATGGCGCGGCGTTCGCAGCTTCCGTGAGCTTGGCCGCTGGCACCGGGATTTTCGTTCGGCCCGAGATGTTGTGTTTGACCGAGGCGATATCCGTCCGTCCGTGGAGGCAATGCTCATGATGCTTGATGCATGGCGAACCAGCCGCGCGCGGGGGATTAAGATGACACAGGCTACGACGCTTGATATGGAATGGAATGGTGAAGAAGCATGACCAACGCATTGGTAACCGGGGCGACCGGATTTTTAGGGCAGCATGTTTGCTTGCGCTTGCAGCGAATGGGGTGGAATGTCACTGGTTTGGGCCGGAACGAGGCGGCTGGTCTTGCGCTTGCGTCGCAGGGGATTCGGTTCGTCCAAGCGGATTTGCAAGACGAAGATGCCGTGGTACGGGCTTGCAGCGGTCAAGACATCGTCTTTCACTGCGGTGCGCTGTCATCCCTTTGGGGACCGTATCGATCGTTTCATGCCGCCAACGTGGAAGGCACGAGAAATATCGTCGCCGGCTCGCAAAAACACGGGGTTCGCCGGTTGATTCATATTTCAACGCCGAGCATTTATTTCAGGTATAAGGACCGATTCGGTGTCCGGGAAACCGACCCGCTGCCGGCAAAGCCGATCAACGCTTATGCGGCAACCAAGCTGCAAGCGGAACAGATCGTATTCCAAGCGTTCGCGGAAGGGCTGCCGGGTCTCATCCTGCGTCCCCGCGCCATATTCGGTCCGATGGACCGCACGCTGTTTCCGCGGCTGCTGCAAGCGAACGATACGCGGGGGATTCCGCTGTTTCGAGGCGGCAACGTTACGCTTGATCTGACGTATGTAGATAATCTTGTGGACGCGATGCTGCTCGCAACCGAAGCGCCGCAAGACGCGCTCGGATTGGCTTACAATATCACGAACGGCGAGCCGGCCCTGTTGAAGGACGTGCTGGCGGAGCTGTTCTCCGCGTTGGGGATTCCACTTCGGACACGAGTGATCCCTTATCCCGTCGCTTACGGGGCTGCAGCGCTCATGGAAGTGAGCCATCGCTTGCTGCCTGTTCTTGGCGAGCCGCCGTTGACCCGGTATTCGACCACGGTTCTGGCGAGGAATCAGACGCTCGACATCTCGCTGGCGCGGGAGAAGCTAGGATACGCCCCACGGATTCCTCTTGCCGAAGGGCTTCAGCGCTTCGCCGAATGGTGGCGTACGGAAGGAAGGTGCCGATGATGGTTATATCCGATGTGCCCGTGGAGCTGCGGCTTTTTACGGCGGGGTATTGCCGGAATCTCGAGTTCTTAACAATTCGGGGAGGAGCATGGAAGCCAGTCATGTTCCCGGCCGGATTTGCGTGTATCCGCCATCCGCGGCACGGGTATATTTTGTTCGATACCGGGTACTCCACCCGTTTCTTCGAGGAGACGAAGCGGTTTCCCGCGTCATTATATCGCATGATTACGCCCGTGACGTTTCGCGGGGGCGACAGTGCGGAAAGCCAGCTGCGAAGCTTAGGTGTTGAAGCGAAAGACATCCGATATGTGGTGCTGTCGCATTTCCATGCCGACCATATCGCGGGGCTTCGCGATTTTCCTTACGCAAGCTTGTTGTATAAGCGTGAAGCGTATGATGCCGTCAAGAACCTCGGCACGTTCGCGTCTGTCAAAGCAGCGTATTTGCCTGGACTGCTGCCGGACGATTTTGCAGAGCGATCCTTACTTGTTGAAGATACGCCAACGGCGGAACTGCCGGAGGGCTTTCCGTTCTCGAAGGGTTATGATCTGTTCGGGGACGGAAGCATGATCGCGGTTGATGTCCCTGGTCATGCGGCGGGGCAGATCGGGGTATTTCTGTCGACACATGAAAGCGGGTACTTCTTATGTGCGGACACGGTTTGGTCCAGCCGGGCGTTCCGGGAGCGCCGCAAGCCTAACGCGGCCGCCGGCTTGATTATGTCGGATCGCAGACAATATGACGATTCCTTCGACAAGCTCTGCCGGCTGCACCAGGAGTATCCGGATATCCGGATCGTACCCAGCCATTGCCGGGAAGCGCTTCAGCTGTACTCGGGGGAGGGCAAGATATGAAGGGGAAGCTTGCTGTACTGCTTGCGCAGTACCTGCGCATCCGGTTCGGCCGAAGATGGAAGGATCGGGCGGCGTTCGAGCGTTGGCAAGAGCGCCAGGTTCTCCGAAGGCTTCGATTCGTGAGAGAGCATTCCCCTTTTTACCGGGAGCTGTGGGGGGAGCGGCCGCTTGCGCAATGGAGGCAATTCCCGATGATCGATAAAGCCGTGATGATGGAGCATTTTGATCGTTTAAACACAGCAGGCATCCTGAAAGATCAAGCGATGGAAGTCGCGTTGGAAGCGGAGCGGACAAGGAACTTTCAACCGCGCATCGGAGACATCACCGTCGGGCTATCCTCCGGCACGTCCGGCAGCCGGGGCTTATTCCTCGTCAGTGATCGCGAGCAGGCGGCTTGGGCCGGCGCGATCTTGGCGAAGCTGCTGCCCAGGCCGTTGTGGAAGGGGGAGAAGATTGCCTTCTTCCTTCGGGCCAACAGCAATCTTTACGAAGCTGTGCGGGGAGGCAAGCTGCAGTTCGAATATTTCGATCTGTTGGAACCGATAGAACGGCATGTGGCCAGGCTGGAAACGTACCAACCGGGCATTATCGCCGCTCCCCCGTCCGTGCTGCGGCTGTTAGCCGAGGAGAAAAGGGAAGGGCGGTTGAACGCGCAGCCGCATCGCATCATCTCCGTTGCGGAGGTGCTCGATCCCATCGACGCTCGTGTGATTGAAGAGGCATTCGGACTCCCGATCCTTCAAGTGTATCAGTGTACGGAAGGGTTTCTGGCAAGCTCCTGCTCGCATGGAACACTCCATCTGAATGAGGATATCGTTCATATCGAGAAGGAATACGTTCAAGGGGAGTATGGCGTTCGCAAATTTGTGCCAATTGTCACCGATTTCTCTCGAACGACGCAGCCGATCATTCGATATCGGTTGAACGATCTGTTGACGGAAGCTGCAAAACCGTGTCCGTGCGGCTCCGTGTTTACGGCGATCGAACGGATCGAGGGGCGGTGTGATGACATTTTTTATATGGAAAAAGAGATCGGTGGGCCGCTTGTTCCTGTGTTTCCCGATTTCATTACGCGATCGGTACTTGCGGCTTCCGCGGATATCGAGGAGTACCGGGTGATCCAGCGGGATGTGAAGTCGATGCATATTGAGCTGCAGCTTGCCGCGGATGCCGACCGGATCGATGTGGAGAGGCGAGTTGCCGCTTCTATTGAATTATTGCTTGAACGATTAGAGTGCCGGCTGCCGGACCTTACCTTCGGTGAATATTCCTTTGCGCCGGGGCTGCAAAAGTTGCGTCGTGTAGAAAGGAGATGGCGGCTTGAAGCATCGCGTACTCCTCTATGACAGCAACGAACTTGATCGTATCGATTGGCCCGATACGGAGGATGGCCGATACGCCAAAGCTTACTTAGAACCGCTTATGCGGGAGGGGAAGGAACCATTTTTCCATAATGTACAAACGGATTTATTCCTTGCGCGGATCGATAATTTGGTACTGCCGGTAACGGTGAATGAAGGCGAATATGAGAATTCCTATGTTTGTTCACCTTATACGCATTATGTCCGTTATGCTAAGAAAGAATTGAAGCTATTGCAGAACCCATTGTTGGAAAAATGCTTGTCCGCCCTTCTGAGTGTAGTAGGTTCTTTCATGAGGCAATCGCAAATCAACAAGGTTGTGAATGTCAATAATTGGCTGTTGTCTACGAACTTATATCCTCAACTTACGGGAAAGCAGGCGGTAGATGTTTTGGAGGCGGTTCGGGAACGTTTTCCGTCACATGCGATTGTGTTTCGCTCTCTTTGCCCGACGCTGCACGCGGAACTGATTGCGGCGCTGCAGGCGGCCGGATGCAGGCTGGTGCCGAGCCGTCAGATTTATATGTACCGGCCGGACGATGCCCCTTCCGGAAAGTCCAAAGCGCGCTGGCTCATCAAGCGGGATTATGGATTAATTGAGAAGAACGGGTATTCGTTCGTTTCCTCGGAAGAGATCACAGATGAAGATGTGCCGCGGATTGCTGAACTGTACAAGCTGCTTTATTTGGATAAGTATTCTTATGATAACCCGCAATTTAGTGAAGCTTTGGTCCGTTTGGCCAGAGCAAGCGGTGTGCTGAAGCTGTGCGGGTTGCGCAAGGACGGGCGGCTGGATGCGGTGATGGGGTATTTCAACCGCAACGGGGTGATGACCACGCCGTTGTTCGGCTATGATACAAGGCTGCCTCAATCTGTCGGTTTATACCGGATGCTCTCGGCTTGTCTGATTCGTGAAGCCGGCGGGAGCGGTGATTTGCTCCATGAGAGCTCGGGTGCCGCACAATTCAAGCGGAACCGGGGAGCGGTCGCCGAGATGGAATATTCGGCAGTATTTGACGGTCATCTGCCGCTTAGCAGGCGGTGGTGTTGGTCGCTGCTCGATCGGCTGCTGAACGGGATCGGCGTTCCGATCATGCAGAAGAGGAAACTATAGAAGAAAGGCGCGGTGTGTTGGATGGAACGAATCGCGATCATCACGGGAACGTCCAGCGGCTTCGGCCTGCTGACGGCCATTGAGTTGGCGCGCAAGGGAATTCGCGTTGTTGCGACGATGAGGGATCTTGCAAGGGCAGGCGAACTTCGGGAACACGCCGAGCGTGCCGGGGTTTCTGAGCGCATTGAAATTCGCAGGTTAGATGTAACGGATCCGCAATCCATCGAGCAGGTCGTGGACGAAGTGGTGCGCGTTCACGGACGGATTGATATTCTTGTGAATAATGCCGGGCTAGCGGTCGGCGGGTACGTGGAAGACGTGCCGATGGAGGATTGGCGCCGGCAGATGGAGACCAATTTCTTCGGTCTTGTCGCGATAACGAAGAGCGTCATACCTATCATGAGGAGACAGCAGAGCGGACGCATCATCAACATCGGGAGCATTAGCGGCCGAATCGCATTTCCCGGTTACGCGCCGTATGCCGCCTCCAAGTATGCCGTTGAAGGGTTTAGTGAAAGTCTCCGCCATGAACTGGCTCCATTCCATATTTCTGTGGTGCTGGTGGAACCTGGCGCCTATCGGACGTCGATCTGGGGCAAGGGGTTGGCGCAGATCCCGGCCGCCGACGATTCGCCTTACGCGCAACGAATGAGGGCGGTAATGAATTATTCGCGCCGCGCCGCCGAAACTGCTCCGGATCCGCAGCAGGTCGCAGACCTCATTGGATGGCTCGTTCATCATCCGTCACCGCGGCTGCGTTACCCGATCGGGCAAGGCTCGCGTCTTGCAGTATGGGGGAAAGCGCTGCTTCCCTGGAAGTGGTTCGAGCGAATCGTTGAACGGGCCACACGTTGATGCAAATAATGTGTGGTCCGCTTTCCGTTTGGAAAATTTTATGCATTGTATTGTCCTTAATAAGGTGGTAGTATTGTTTCTTGTCGCCGGTGAAACGGCGGCGGTGATTGAAGGCAACGGACGAAGTTGGAAAACATTGTTGGTTGCACTGATTGATCCGAATGTGATATATTTAAATTCCTGTCGCTTAAAACGGCAGGTTGAGCAAGACAAGCTT
>Ga0182742_1004771_pt1 | contig 11981 bp, 8 predicted proteins | sample eDN5th37CBELigMG_FD_128880 | JGI IMG/M metagenome (GOLD analysis project Ga0182742, IMG submission 128880) | Enriched Miracle-Growth compost microbial communities from Emeryville, California, USA - eDNA 5th pass 37_C BE-Lig MG (version 2)... ... | reverse complement strand
GGCTACGGCCCCATCACCACCGAGATCGCCGCCGCCGGGCCCTTCTACTACGCCGAGGGCTACCACCAGCAGTACCTGGCCAAGAACCCGATGGGCTACTGCGGGCTGGGCGGAACGGGTGTGAGCTGCCCGGTGGGCCTGGCCGCTACGGACTGAAGCTGACGTCGAGGGCCTCGCCGCCCACGTCGTCGTCGTCCTCCACCTGGTTGGTGGTGCGCAACGGCAGCTCCTCCAGGAACAGCCCGACCACCACGCACATCAGCGCCAACGGCAGGCACACCAGGAAAAGCGCCCCCACGGCGTCGGCCAGCGACTCGACGACCTCGCCCCGCAGCGGCACCGGGAGGGAGCGGATGGCGTCGGGGCTCGACAGGTAGTCGCGCCCCTCGACGTCGTGGTCCGGCAGCCGCCCGGCCAGCTCGGCGGTGAAGCGGTTGGCCAGCAGCGCGCCCATGGCCGCCAGGCCGAGCGCGCCACCGAGCGACCGGAAGAAGTGGTTCGAGGAGGTGGCCACGCCGAGGTCTCGGAACGGGACCGCGTTCTGCACCGCCACCGTGAGGATGGGCATGGCGGCGCCGAGCCCGAGGCCGACGAGGAACAGGCCGACGCCGGTCTCCCACCGGCTCGTGCCCCCGTCGAGTCGGGCCAGCACCAGCACCCCCACGGTCATCACCGACAACCCCACGATCGGCAGCCACTTGTAGCGGCCGGTGCGGGCCACCACCCGGCCGCAGCCGACCGACGAGACGGTGAGCCCGATGATGTTCGGGAGCATCAGCAGCCCGGAGCGGGTGGCCGACACGCCGGTGACCGTCTGCAGGAACAGCGGCATGAAGGCCGAGACGGTGAACATCACCACGCCGGTGAAGGCGGCGATCACCATGACCAGCCGGTACGTGCCGTTGCCGAAGAGGCGCAAGGGGAGGATCGGCTCGGGGGCGCGGCGCTCGTACCAGAGGAACAGCGCCCCGAGGGCGAGGCCGGCCGCGACCAGCAGCCCGATGCCGGTGGACAGCCAGGGCAGCTCGCTGCCGCCCCACACCGTGACGAGCAGCAGGCAGCTCACCGACCCCACGAGGAGCGCCGCGCCGGTCCAGTCGACCGGCCGGGCGTGGGGCGTGAAGGGCAGCCGGAGCGCCCGCTGGATCACCACCATGCCGAGGGCGCCCAGCGGGAGGTTGAGCCAGAAGATCCACCGCCAGGAGAGCTGGTCCACGAGGAAGCCGCCGAGCAGCGGGCCGCACACGCTCGCCGCGGCGAACACCGCGGTGATCAGCCCGCTGTAGCGGCCCCGCTCGCGCGGGGGGACGAGGTCGCCGACCACCACGAAGCCGACGGCCAGGACCCCGCCGCCGCCGATGCCCTGCACGCCGCGCGCCAGCACCAGCTGCAGCAGCGACTGGGCGATGCCGCACAGCACCGAGCCGACGATGAAGACGGCGATCGACAGCTGGAACATGCGCCGCCGGCCGTAGAGGTCGCTGAGCTTGCCCAGGATGGGTGTGGCCGCGGTGGAGCTGAGCACGTAGGCGGTGCCGACCCAGGCGATGTGGTCGAGGCCGCCGAACTCGCCCACGATCACCGGCAGGGCCGTGTTCACCGCGGTGCCGTCGAGGCCCGACAGGAACATGCCGGTGAGCAGACCCACCATGACGAGGCGGAGCTGCAGTGCCGACAGCTGCGTCGTCGCCGACGGCACCGTGCTCGTCACCCTGCCCCCCAGAACCGTCCGCTCGACCCGACCCTCGCGCCGGCGCGAGGTCAGGTCGTGACCCTAACCGCGAGGCCGTGGTCGGGTCCGGGGACGTTCACCACCGCGACGACGCGCCCGAACGGCCACTTCGCGCGACGCGCGGTTCACGGTGTGTTCACCCTGCTGAAGGATCCGGGCAAGTTTCCATCTTCTTCTTGCGAGCGCCCCCATGTGCGGGGCACGCTGTTCGCCAGGTTCCAGATCGCGTGGTGCGCCAGGCGGTGGCGGCGAGGCGATCGGAACCCGCAGGCGGGCGTTCGAGCAGGCGGGCGGCATGACAACGCAACGGCGGAGCACTCCATCCCATCGTCGACCTCCGGTCGCCGGGCGGTCCGGTGGGCTTCGTGGTGCCGCAGGTCGACCCTCTCGGGTCGTCCACCGCGCTGACGGGCGCTCGGCGCGGCGCCCCGGCGCGCTGCGCCCGAGACCGAGGGCGAGGTCGACGTAGCGACGTAACGGCGGAGCGGCGGAGGCGCGGAAGTAGCGGAGAGCGGGCGCTCCCTGGGCGGGAGCCGCGGCGAAAGGGCGAGTGAGGGCGGACATGAGCGAAACGATGGCCAGGGACGCTGCGGCGCAGCTGGTCGACAGCACCTACGGCCTCGTCGACGAGGAGCACCTCGAGCTCCCTGTCGAGGTGGTGGCGACCCCGGCGGAGCTCGTCGTCGAGGCGAGGACCGGCGTCTACCCGAAGGTGATCAAGCCGCTGCTCGACCGGCTGGCCGCCGCGCTCCTATTGCTGCTCCTGCTGCCGGTGCTGTTGGCGGTCGCGATCGCGGTGCGGCTCTCCCTGGGCAAGGGCGTGCTGTTCCGGCAGGAGCGGATCGGGCTGCACGGCCAGCGCTTCATGGTCCTCAAGTTCCGGACCATGAAGCACTCGCGGCGCACCCGCTCCGTGCCGATCGACCACGAGGACCGCCGCAAGACCCACAAGCACCCCGCCGACCCGCGGCTCACGCGGGTGGGCACCTTCCTGCGCAAGTGGAGCCTCGATGAGCTGCCGCAGCTGATCAACGTGCTGCGCGGGCAGATGAGCCTGGTGGGCCCGCGACCCGAGCTGACCAGCATCGTGGAGCGCTACGAGCCCTGGCAGCACGGGCGCCACCTCGTCCGCCCCGGGATGACCGGGCTCTGGCAGGTCTCCGACCGCGGTGGCAAGCCGATGCACGAGTGCGTCGACGTCGACCTCCGGTACGTGCGGTCGGTCTCGTTCTGGACCGATCTCGTCATCTTGCTGAAGACGCCGTTGTCGGCCTTGGGGCGCAACAAGGGCTACTGAGGCGACTCGCCTGCCTCCGGCGCGGGAGGCGTATGCTGGGGACCCCAGCCCTCGTAGCTCAGCGGATAGAGCATCGCCCTCCGGAGGCGTGAGCGCAGGTTCGAGTCCTGCCGAGGGCGCCAGGCGGTCGTCAGCGCCGCCTTCGCCGCTGCTGCGCCGCGGTGCCTAGCATCGCCCCCCATGGTCCCTCCCGGTCTCGTCGACGCGCTGCGCCGGCACCTCGTCGCCCTCGGGGCGCCGGTGCCCGACGAGGTGACGGTGGAGCGGCCCCGCGTGCGCGAGCACGGCGACCTGTCCACCAACGTGGCGCTGGTGGTGGCCAAGCGGGCCGGGCGCCGGCCCCGCGAGCTCGCCGAGGCGCTGGCCGAGGCGCTGCGGGCCGACCTCCCGCCGCACGTCGCCGCGGTGGAGGTGGCCGGCGCGGGCTTCGTCAACCTCCGCCTGCACCACAGCTGGTCGCAGCAGGTGGTGCGCGACGTCGTGCGCCTCGGCGAGGCCGACTACGCCCGCTCCGACGTGGGCGGTGGGCGGCGGGTGAACGTCGAGTTCGTGAGCGCCAACCCCACCGGCCCGCTGCACGCGGGCCACGCCCGCTGGGCGGCCTACGGCGACTCGCTGTGCCGGGTGCTCGAGCGCACCGGCCACGTCGTCCACCGCGAGTTCTACGTGAACGACCGGGGCGTGCAGATGCAGCGCTACGCCGAGTCGCTGGCCGCCCGGAAGGCCGGCGCCCCGCTGCCCCCCGACGGCTACGGCGGCGCCTACGTGGAGGAGTGGGCGGCCGAGATGCCCGACGACGCCGACCCGCTCGAGTGGGGGCTCGAGAAGGCCCTGTCGTACCAGCGGGCCACGCTAGCCCGCATGGGCGTCGAGTTCGACACGTGGTTCTCCGAGCGGAGCCTGGCCGCCAGCGGGGCCATCGAGGCCACGCTGGACGACCTGCGGGCCGCAGGCCACGTGTACGAGGCCGACGGGGCTGTGTGGCTGCGGACCGAGCCCTTCGGCGACGACAAGGACCGGGTGCTCGTCAAGTCCGACGGGGAGCCCACCTACCTGCTGCCCGACATCGCCTACCACCGCGACAAGTTCGCCCGGGGCTGGGAGCTGCTGGTCGACATCTGGGGCGCCGACCACCACGGCTACGTGGCCCGCATGGCGGCCGCCATCCAGGCGCTCGGCCACCGCCGCGAGGACTTCGAGGCGCTGATCGGCCAGCAGGTGGTGCTCATGCGCGGCGGCCAGGAGGTCCGCCTCTCCAAGCGCAGGGGCGACATCATCGAGATGGCCGAGATCCTCGACGAGGTCGGCCCCGACGCCGCCCGGCTCACGTTCCTGCTCCAGACGCTCGACACGAAGCAGGTCTTCGACTTCGACCTGGTGGTCAGCCAGTCGAACGAGAACCCGGTCTTCTACGTGCAGTACGCCCACGCCAGGATCGCCTCCATCGGGCGCCGTGCGGCGGAGTGGGGCATCGAGCGGGCGCCCATCGAGGAGGTCGACCTCTCGCTGCTGGTGCACGAGCGGGAGGACGAGCTCATCCGCTCGCTGGCCGAACTGCCCGACGTGGTGCGCGACGCCGCGCTCCTGCGGGCCCCGTCGAAGGTGACCACCTGGGTCCGCGAGCTGGCCGGCGCCTACCACCGCTTCCAGCACGATTGCCCGGTGCTGCAGGGCGTCGACCCGGCCCTCACCCAGGCGCGCCTGTGGCTGGTGGAGGCCACGCGCATCGGGCTGGCCATCGGCCTCGATCTGCTCGGGGTCAGCGCACCCGACTCGATGTGACGTCGGCGTGATCCCCCTCCCGCGCCACCTGCTGCCCGACACCGCCGAGGTGGGGCCGGACGGCCACCTGCGCATCGGCGGGTGCGACGTGCTGGAGCTCGCCGCCGAGCACGGCACGCCCCTGTTCGTCTACGACGAGGCCCACCTGCGGGCCCGCTGCCGGGAGGCGGTGGAGGCCTTCGGCCCCGACGGCGCGGTGTACGCCACCAAGGCCTTCCTCTGCCTGGCCATGGCCCGGCTGGCCCATGAGGAGGGCCTCCGCCTCGACGTGGCCACCGGCGGCGAGCTGCACGTGGCGCTCACGGCGGGCGTCCCGGCTGAGCGGCTGGTGCTGCACGGCAACAACAAGAGCGACGCCGAGCTGCGCACCGCGGTGGAGGCGGGCGTGGGCCGGATCGTGGTCGACTCCTTCGACGAGCTCGACCGGCTGGAGCGGCTGCACGCCGAGACCGGCGGCGCGCACGCGCCGCGCGTCCTGCTGCGCCTCACCCCCGGGGTGGAGGCCCACACCCACGAGTACGTCCGCACCGGCCAGGACGACTCCAAGTTCGGGTTCGGAATCGCCAGCGGCGCGGCCGACGAGGCGGTGGCCCGGGCTCGGCGCTCACCGGCCATGGAGCTCGTGGGGGTGCACGCCCACATCGGCAGCCAGATCTTCGCCCTCGAGTCGTTCGACCTCGCCCTCGAGGTGCTGGCCGGGTTCGTGCGGCCCCTCGACCTCGAGGAGCTGGTGGTGGGCGGGGGCCTGGGCGTCGCGTACCTGACCGGCGAGCACGCGCCCACGCTGACGGCCTGGGCGGAGCGGCTCCGGGCCGGGGTGGAGCGCCACGGCCTCGGCCACCTCCACCTGGGCGTCGAGCCCGGACGGGCGCTGGTGGCGTCGGCGGCCATCACGCTCTACACGGTGGGCACGGTGAAGGAGCTGCCGGGGATCCGCACCTACGTGTCGGTCGACGGGGGGATGAGCGACAACCCCCGACCCGTGCTCTACGGCAGCGGCTACGAGGCCTTCCTCCCCCGGGCGGTGGAGGCGCCCCGGCCGCGGGTGGTGCGGGTGGTGGGCAAGCACTGCGAGTCGGGTGACGTGCTGGTGCACGAGGCCCACGTGCCGGCCGACCTGGCGGTGGGCGACGTGCTGGCCACGCCGGTGACGGGGGCCTACGGGCACTCCATGGGCTCCAACTACAACAAGGTCACCCGCCCGGCCGTCGTGTTCGTGCGCGACGGCGTCGCCCGCGTCGTGGTGCGCCGCGAGACCTACGACGACCTGATCCGCCTCGACGTCCTCTGACGCGGCCGCTGGGGCCGCCGTCAGCGCCGCCGCTGGTCCCGGGCGCGCCATGGCGCGTTCGGGGGTCGTGGGTGACACCTTTCGCGCCATGGCGCGCTGGGGGTGCTCGGCGGCGGGCCGTGGGCGGTGGCCGGCGGCGCCGGGGGCGCGCCATGGCGCGCTGGGGGGTCGTGGGTGGCACCTTTCGCGCCATGGCGCGCTGGGGGGTGCTCGGCGGCGCGCCGGCGGCGGGCGGCGGGCGCGTTGGGGGGTCTGGGCGGTGCGGCCGCTACCGTGCGGGACCGTGTCGGAGGGCGCTGCGGTCAGGATCGGCGTGCTGGGGTGCGGCAACGTCGGTGCCGCGCTGGTCGAGCTCGTCGCCGAGCGCGCCCCGGCCATCGAAGCCCGCACCGGCCTGCGCTTGGAGGTCGCCCGGGTCGCCGTGCGCAACCTCTCCAAGGACCGGCCCGTGGACCTGCCGGACGGGGTGCTCACCCGGGACGCCGCCGGCGTGGTCGAGGACCCGTCGATCGACGTCGTCGTGGAGACCATCGGCGGCATCGAGCCGGCCCGCGAGCTCATCCTGGCCGCGCTCAAGGCGGGCAAGCCCGTCGTCACCGCCAACAAGGAGCTGCTGGCCAACGTCGGCGCCGAGGTGTTCGCGGCGGCCGAGGTGGCCGGGCGCGACCTGCTCTTCGAGGCTGCGGTGGCCGGCGGCATCCCGATCATCCGCCCGCTGCGGGAGTCGCTGGTCGGCGAGCCGCTGCGGCGGGTGCTCGGCATCGTCAACGGCACGACGAACTACATCCTCAGCCGGATGACCGACGCGGGCGTCTCCTACGCCGAGGCGCTGTCGGAGGCCCAGCGCCTCGGCTTCGCGGAGCGCGACCCCACGGCCGACGTCGAAGGCCACGACGCGGCGGCCAAGGCGGCCATCATCGCCTCCATCGCCTTCGGCGTGCGGGTGGTGGCCGGCGACGTCTACCGCGAGGGCATCAGCGGGATCACCGAGGCCGACATCGCCAACGCCCGCCGCCTGGGCTACGTGGTGAAGCTGCTGGCCATCGCCGAGCGCGACGACGACGGCGGCGTCGCCGTGCGCGTCCACCCCGCCATGGTGCCGTTCGGCCACCCGCTGGCCTCGGTGTCGGGGAGCTACAACGCCGTGGTGGTGGAGGGCGACGCCGTCGGCCAGCTGATGTTCTACGGGCGGGGCGCGGGTGGTCGGCCGACGGCCAGCGCCGTGCTCGGCGACCTGGTCGACGCCGCCGTCAACCTGCGCCGGGGCGCGCACGCCACCATCGGCACGCTGGACAAGCCGGTGCTGCGGCCCATCGACGACACGTCGTCGGAGTTCGCCCTCACCATCGAGACCGCCGACCGCCCGGGCGTGCTCGCCGCGGTGGCCGGCGTGTTCGGCACCCGGGAGGTGTCGATCCGGTCGATGGAGCAGGTGGGCCTGGGCGACGAGGCCCGCCTGGTGTTCATCACCCACACCGCTCGCGAGTCGGCCATGCAGGGCACGGTGCACGACCTGCGCCAGCTCGACGCGGTCTCCCGGGTGGGCGGCCTCCTGCGCGTGGTGGGAGCGGCGCCGTGAAGTACGTCAGCACCCGGGGCGGCGCGCCGCTGCTCGGCTTCGGCGACGTGCTGCTCGCCGGGTTGGCGGTCGACGGCGGCCTCTACGTGCCGGAGGCATGGCCGGCGCTGCCCGACCTCGACGGCCTGGCCTCGCGCCCCTACGAGGAGGTCGCCACCGAGGTCATGTGGCCCTTCGTCGACGGCGCCATGCCGGCCGACCGCTTCGGCGCGCTGGTGGCCGACGCGGCCGCGGCGTTCCGCCACCCGGCCACGTGCCCGCTCGTGCAGCTCGACGACGACCTCTGGATGGTGGAGCTGTTCCACGGCCCGACGCTGGCCTTCAAGGACGTGGCGCTGCAGCTCGTCGGCCGGCTGTTCGACGAGGAGCTGGCGCGTCGGGGCGAGCGGGTGGTGATCGTCGGCGCCACGTCGGGCGACACCGGGTCCGCCGCCATCGAGGCCTGCCGCGACCGGGCCAGCGTCGACATCGTGATCCTCCACCCGGCCGGGCGGGTGTCGGAGGTGCAGCGCCGGCAGATGACCACCGTCGACGCGCCCAACGTCCACAACGTCGCCGTGGAGGGCACCTTCGACGACTGCCAGGACCTCGTGAAGGCGATGTTCGCCGACGAGACCTTCCGCACGCGCTGGCGGTTGTCGGCGGTGAACTCCATCAACTGGGCCCGCGTGATGGCGCAGGTCGTCTACTACGTCACGTCGGCAGTCGCGCTGGGAGCCCCGCACCGGCAGGTGTCCTTCGCCGTGCCCACCGGCAACTTCGGCAACGTCTTCGCCGCGTGGGTGGCCCGGGCCATGGGCCTGCCCGTGGGGCAGCTGGTGATCGGTTGCAACCGCAACGACATCCTCCACCGCTTCCTCACCACGGGCACGATGACCGTGGAGGGCGTCACGCCCACGATCAGCCCGAGCATGGACATCCAGGTGTCGTCGAACCTCGAACGCCTGCTCTTCGAGCTCAACGGGCGTGACGGCGGGCTCACCGCTGAGCAGCTGCAGCGGTTCCGGACGACGGGGACGATGACCGTCGAGGCCGACCAGCGGCGCGCCCTCGACGAGGTCTTCACGTCGGCTCGGCTCGACGACGACGCCACCCGCACGGTGATGGCCGACGTGCACGCCACCACGGGCCTCCTGGTCGACCCGCACACCGCGGTGGGGATCGGCGCGGCACGCGAGGCGCGCCGGGCCGGGAGGGTGCCGCCGGGCCCGCTGGTGACGATGGCCACCGCGCACCCGGCCAAGTTCCCCGACGCGGTCGCGTCGGCCACCGGTGTGCACCCCCCGCTGCCGGTGCACCTCGCCGACCTCTTCGAGCGCCCGGAGCGGTGCACCACGCTGCCGAACGACCTCGCCGCGATCGAGGCGTTCGTGGACAGCGTCGCCCGTCGCGCCTGACCCCGCCTGGTTGCCGAGCTTCGCGGCGGCTCGGTAGGGTGGCCCGGTCCGGGCCGCCGGACCCGCCAGTGGCTCTTCCGCCGGCGGTGCTGCTGTTCCCCCCTCAGTGGAGGCGGGTCGAGGCACCTGGACCGCGGGGGCGTGTCGGCGGGCGCGGGGTGCACCGCCCCACTGGTCTCATCGAAGGAAGGTGCCCATGAGCGTCGAGTCCTCGGAGGCGCTGGAGCGCTCCGTGCTCGAGCGCAAGGACCGCGAGGAGCTGCTGGCCATCGCCGACGCCCTCGGCGTCAAGCCCGGTTCCCGGGCGCGCAAGGCCGACATCGTCGACAAGATCCTGCAGCAGACCGGCGTCCTGCCCGCACCCGACGCACCGGAGCCCGCCAAGCCGGCCCGGGGTCGCCGGGCCGCCGGCAACGGGGGTCGACAGCAGACGTTGCCGGACACCGCCGCCGAACCGGCCGCACCCGCCGACGCCGCCGCCCCCGCCGAGGCTGCTGCGCCCTCGCCGGCCGCTGCGCCGGAGCCCGCGGCGCCCGCCGAGGCCGCCGGGCCCAGCGCCGAGCCGGCCGCGGCTCGGAAGGACGCGGCGTCGACGCCGACGCCGGCGCCGGCGCCTCCGGCTCGGCCCACGGCACCAGCCCGCCCGTCGGCCCCGCCCGCGGCGGAGCCCGCCGCCCGGGTCGACGAGGACGTGCACGTCGACGCGGGCCCGGCCGAGCCCGAGGAGGCGGACGACGGCGGGCCCGCGCCTGCCGACGCGGCCCGGCCCGGCGCACCCGCGCCCGCGCCCGCGCCCGGCGAGCCGGGCGAGGGTGGGAGCCGACGGCGCCGTCGGCGGGGCCGCGACCGCGATCGCAGCGACCGCCCCGGCGGCCAGCCCTTCAGCGCCGCGCCGCAGGGCGCCCCCGTACAGGGCGGCTTCCCCCAGGGCGAGCCGCGTGCCGAGGACCAGCAGGGCGAGCCGGTCGAGGTGGCCGGCTACCTCGACCTGCGCGACGAGGGGTACGGCTTCCTGCGGGTGCACGGCTACCTGCCGAGCCGCGACGACGTGTACGTCTCGGTCAAGCAGACCCGCCAGTACGGGCTCCGCAAAGGCGACCACATCACCGGCATCAGCCGGCCGGCGGCGCGCAACGAGAAGAACCCGGCGCTGCTGCGCATCGACTCGGTGAACGGCGAGGACCCGGAGCAGGCCCGTGCGCGGCCCCGCTTCGAGGACCTCACCCCGCTGTTCCCCGATCAGCGCCTGCGCCTGGAGGACCCGTCGAACCCGTTCGACATGACGGCGCGCATCATCGACCTCGTCGCCCCGATCGGGAAGGGCCAGCGGGGGATGATCGTGTCGCCGCCGAAGGCCGGCAAGACGACGGTGATGAAGACCATCGCCAAGGCCATCGAGCGCAACAACCCCGAGGTGAAGCTCATGGTGCTGCTCATCGACGAGCGGCCCGAAGAGGTCACCGACATGCGCCGCAGCGTGCAGGGCGAGGTGATCGCGTCCACCTTCGATCGACCCGCCGACGAGCACACGCACGTGGCCGAGATGGTCATCGAGAGGGCCAAGCGCCGCGTCGAGGCCGGCGACGACGTGGTCATCATCCTCGACGGCATCACCCGTCTGGCTCGGGCCTACAACCTCGCCGCGCCGCCCACCGGGCGGATCATGTCGGGCGGCATCGACACCGGCGCCCTCTACCCGCCCAAGAAGTTCTTCGGCGCGGCCCGCAACGTGGAGGAGGGCGGCTCGCTCACGATCCTCGCGACGGCGCTGGTCGACACCGGCTCGCGCATGGACGAGGTGATCTTCGAGGAGTTCAAGGGCACCGGGAACATGGAGCTGAAGCTCGATCGGCGCCTGGCCGAGCGGCGCATCTTCCCGGCCATCGACGTGGACGCGTCGTCCACGAGGCATGAGGAGCTGCTCTTCACCCGCCAGCAGCTCCAGCAGGTGTGGAAGCTGCGCCGCGTGCTGTCGGGCCTGGCCGAGGGGTCCGGCGCGGCCGGCCTCGAGCTGCTCATCGACCGGTTGAAGACGTTCAAGACCAACGACGAGTTCCTGGCCGAGGTGGCCAAGCAGCCCACCGGCATGTGAGCGGCCGCCGGCCTGGCGGCCAGGATGGCCGCCCGGTGCAGCCCGCCGAGTGGCAGCGGGCCCGAGTTGAGGGAACCCGTCCCCGGCCCGGTACCCTGGCTGGTCCGCTGAACCTGCGTGAGGAGCGGTGATGAAGGCCGACACCCACCCCGAGTACACCGAGACCCGCGTGATCTGCTCGTGCGGGAACACCTTCACCACCCGGTCCACGTCGGGCGGTGAGCTGCGCGTGGAGCTCTGCAACGAGTGCCACCCGTTCTTCACCGGCAAGCAGAAGCTGGTCGACACCGGCGGCCGGGTGGAGCGCTTCCAGCGCCGCTACGGCAAGAGGAACAAGAAGTAGCGGCCCCACTCTCGGCCGACCCGCAGCGTCGCAGCGCGCTGCTGGCGGCCAAGCTGCACGCCCTCGTCCGCGACCACCTCGGTGGCGCGGACGACGGCGACCAGACCCTCGGGACCCACCCGGGCGGCGCCGCGCTGGTGCGCGACGGCGAGGCGTGGGTGCTGGCCGAGGACGAACCGGCCCGGTCACTCGGGGGTGCTCTGGCGTGGGCCCGCCAGCAGCACGTCCGCAGGGTGCACCTGTTGGCCGCGTCGTCCGTCGGCTTGCTGGCTCGGCGGGCGCTGGCCTTCGACGACCCTCCCACGGTGTGGGAGGTCGTGGGCCGGGCGCTTCGCCGGGCCGACCCGGCACCGCTCGAGCCGCCGCCGCCGCTCGACCCGCGCGCCGGCGCGCTGGCCGAGCTGATCCGCCTCGGCGGGGCCGAGCCCGTCGTGGAGCACGGCGTGCTCACCGGCGAGGTCGACGGCC
>Ga0182742_1004770_pt1 | contig 11988 bp, 9 predicted proteins | sample eDN5th37CBELigMG_FD_128880 | JGI IMG/M metagenome (GOLD analysis project Ga0182742, IMG submission 128880) | Enriched Miracle-Growth compost microbial communities from Emeryville, California, USA - eDNA 5th pass 37_C BE-Lig MG (version 2)... ... | reverse complement strand
TATTTGCTCTTCCCATATAAAATTCCTCCTTATTAATCCTTCCATCCTAGTATGGCTAAACATTTATTTTACCTTCCATACAATTTCTCCCAACCATTATTCTAAGTAAGTTAATCTTTGACATTATGAAGTGATCCATTAAAAAAACAAATCATTAATAAATGATTTATAAAAAAAACTGCCCTTTAGGACAGTTTTTTTACATATATTTTTCCTCATTAATTCGTTTTTTCGCCTAGCTGAAATAAAATCATTTCAATCACCATAGTTTTTGGCATTCCACCAGACTTAAGCTGATAGTCTCCTTCAGCAAACAAACGAATACATTTAGTTAGTTCTTCTTCCGTAAACCTTTGTGCTTGTCCAGCAGCAAGCTTAACACGAAATGGATGTACTTTTAATACAGAAGCTATTTGCTGTTGCCCATATCCCTTTTGAGCAAGACCTTTTACCTGGTAAACTAGGCGAAATTGATTGGCAATGATAGATAGAATTTTTAACGGTTCTTCATTTTGTTTAAGTAGATCATAATAAATTCGTAGAGCCTCATCTATTTTTTTGGAAATAACCTTATCAACAAGTGTAAATATATTTTGTTCCAAAGATTTTGCTACTAAAGACTCTACTATTTCGTGTGTTATTAATTTCGTATCTTGAACATATAAAGCCATTTTATCTATTTCAGTGGTCAATAAAGATAAATTAGTTCCTGCAAGACTTAAGAGTGTCTCGATACCATTTGGATCTATTTCTACATAATTATAGGCAGCACGTTGTTTGACCCATTTTTTTATTTCCTGTTCATTCAGCTTCTTTGCTTCTAAAACTGAAGCCACACTTTTAAGAAGTTTTGTTATTTTCTTCCTTTCATCTAACTTCTCGTAATTACCAATAAAGATAATCGTGGTATATGGTGAGGGTTCATTTAAGTACGCTTCTAATTTCTTGATATTATGTTCAACCTTTGATTTTGTTTTTTCAGCAGTAAGGAAAAATGGGTTATTCATTACAATTACTTTTCTTTCACCGAAAAAAGGAATTGTTTCTGCATCCTCTAATGCAACTTCAATCGGTGTTTCTTCTAAATCATATGTAGTATAATTAAAATCCTCGTCTTCCTCATTTAATAAAGAGTGTAACAGTAAATGTTTTGTTTCATTTATAAGGAAAGACTCTAAACCATATAATAAATAGACAGGTGAAAAGTCCCTTCGTTTAATTTTCTTCCACAATTCTTCTATCATTATTAATCCTCTTCCTTATTCCGTTCATAATTAAATGGAATTCATACCATTCTGTTACTAGGATAACAGAAAGAAGGCTCCTTATAAAACATTTCCACACTTTAGATTCTCTTATAGGAGCTTTTTTTAACTCCTACAAAATTCACGAAGTGAGTCTGTTCATAAGAACCCCTCATTCTAATCTATAATGAACGCTACACAATAAGGCCTAGGATACTTACTGTGTAACGGTGCACTATTTATAGATTTATTTTTCTCCTTTTAGGTAGAAATATTAATGACAAGTCCTGTCAAAAGGACCATATAAAAGCTAAAGATTGTTAGGTATAACCGTTGTTATACAACGAATATAGATTAAGTATTTTTCAAATAATATGTTCAACTACTTCCTACTGAAGGAAATGATATCTTCTTTAGCTTTTGTTATATCATATGGTCATTATCAAAAAGTGTGCGCCTTTTTTTGAAAAGAATCTTAATTACCGTTTCCTATTATTTTTATCTTCTTTATTTTCCTTTTTCATCGTAAAATATAAAGCTTCATTCCATAAAAACTAGCTTGTTAAAAGGATAAATAATCGATATAATCAATAAATAACAACGTTGTTATTTATTGATTTGGGGGAGTGAAAATGAGTGTCACTATTAAGGATATAGCAAAAAGTGCTGGTGTAAGTTATTCAACTGTATCAAAAGCACTTCGAGATAGTCCATTAGTTAAACCAAAAACGAAAGATCGTATAATAGCCGTAGCAACTGAACTAGGATATCAGCCAAATGTCGTTGCTAGAAGTCTTGTATCCAAAAAATCTTTTTCAATTGGCGTTATTTGGCCAACCATTGAACAAACGGTTCTATCTACGCTTATCACATCTATTAATAAGAAACTGGAAGAACTTTCTTATACAACGTTAATATCTATTAATGAGATTGAATCTGCTTTAAAAACATTTAATCGCTATCAAGTTGATGCCATTTTAGTATTTGACTCTAGTCAATTATTGGGAAAATTTAAATCAGAGGTTCCTATCGTTGCGTATGGACTTGGAGATAAAAAATCTTCCTATCCTATTATTGACGTAAATCGACAAAAAGCTACTTATTGTGCAGTCCAATACCTTCACAATATAGGACATCGCTATATTAGCTATATAGGAGAGGTTGAAATGGAAGAATTGCAAACAGAAAAAGTAAATGGTTTTAAACAAGCTATTTCAGATTTAGAACTACCGGCATTTCACAATCAAATTATGAAAGTAAAAGATTTTGATCAATATAATGGCTATGAAACTACTAAACAATTACTTGATTCTACAGACCTTCCAACGGCCATACTTACAGGAAGTTATGATCTCGCCCGAGGTGCCTTGCAAGCTTTATATGAAAAAAATCTTTCTATCCCAACTGATATTTCCATTATCAGTTATGACAATATACCACCAAAAGAGCGCTTCGATGCTACATTATCGACTGTTGGAGTACCATTAGAAAAAATTAGTGATAAAATAATCGAGGTATTAATGAATATTATTAATGGAGAAAAAATGGATAACAATATCCTCCTCGAACCAGAATTAACAATAACCTCTTCCTGTATAAGTATTAAACATTGAATACCTACGACAAAGAAACCCAAGGCTACACTGAAGTGACTCCTTGGGTTTCTATTTGAATAACTACTTACTAGTTTTCACTATATCTACTTGTTCTCTACTTTGGTTATTTATTCGTATGAATCCTCTATAAGCTGGCCACATTATAATCACAGCTAGTATACTCATACCAAAAAATATTATCGTGGCCGGAAGTTTAATAAATACAAAAGAAATCGCTACAAACCCTAATACCATTACTATTGTCCCAATAATATTACTAATCCCTAATATCATTGCATATTTCACATATTGAAAACCTTTAAGCTCAAAATGAACGAAAGTCGGGAATAAATATAAAAAGGTAATGAAGTAAAAGAAACCTAAAATACTAAATAAGATTAGGAAACTTTTAGAGAGAAGAGAATGCATCGTGCTAAAAAAATAAATATCTATAGCCAAAATAAAACCGACTAAAACAAATACTAACCCAATCATATTTATCGTAACAAAATCACTTTTATAGGAATGCCAAAATGTTTGAAAGATTGGAATTTCTTTTTCCCCCATTAACCATTTTCGAATAACAGCAAATAGAGCTAATGTGGCAGGCATTATACCAATAATTATTCCACCAGCTAACGAAAATCCAATCCATAAGAGATTTAGGTAGGCTAATTTCATGATAATATTTGACCCACGATAAATACTATTTGTAAATCCGTTCACCTTTTATCTATCTCCCTTCAACCATTAGAGGCATCCCACAAGTTATTAAAATTTTACTAAGGTATCTATCTTAACGGGATTTCCCGTCTTTATTGAAATATTCCCTGCAATTCCTGTTAAGATGGATTTTACCCCATCGATATGGGTTGCAGCTCGATTAAAACGGTCTTCAATAGGCTCTCCGAAAATATCTCGAAGCAATACAGGATCTCCTCCACCGTGGCCCCCTTCCCCTTCTTGAATTTCTACTTCATACGGCTTTCCTAGCATTGGATGAACAGTTATTTGCATAGAAGATAGTGCACCTTCCTCATCTTTACTGCCACCAGAATTCACATACGATTTTTCAATTACTTTCATTTCTATTCTTCCTTTTGTTCCATTAAATGCAACGTTAAAGCCTTCCCATGGAGCATAAGCATGTAAAGAGTATGTTAAAATTGCTTTATTTTTAAATTTAGCAATTAAACCTAAAGTATCTTCCGTACTTATTCCATCACCAAACACACTTTGATCCCGTTGATATCCATCTTCCTTTTCAGCATGAAGATACATTTCTTTTAAATGTTCATTTTCCTCTAAATGTAAGGCAAAATGATCTGATTTTGCGTATTCACTTCCATATGCACGTTGATAAAAGTGTGTTTCTCCTCTTTTTTCTGCATTTTCTCTACCATAAAACATTAAGTCACCCATGGCTAAAACCGTATCTGGGTAGGATTGTAGCCAGAAATTCACAAGATCAAAATGATGGGTTGATTTATGTACAAGTAAGCCCCCACTATTTCGTTTATCTCTGTGCCATCTTCTGAAATAATCTGCCCCATGTTCTGTATTAAGTAACCACTCGAAATGGACAGCATGCACATCTCCGATAACGCCATCTTCAATCAATTCTCGTATTTTCGTATTATGTGGGGCATAACGATAGTTAAATGTGACACGTAACTTTCTATTTGTCTTTTCAACTGCATCTAATATAGCTTGGGCTTTTTCTTCATCAATGGTTAAAGGCTTTTCTGTTATGACATCGCAGCCTAATTCCATCGCTTTTATAATATAAGAATGATGAGTACGGTCCATTGTCGTTACAATACAGTAATCAGGTTTTAACTCCTTAATCATTTGTTCAAACTGTTCAGCTTTATAAGTTGGAATCCCGTGATAATCGTACTTTGTCTCTAATAACTGATTAGCATAATTCATTCTTGTTTGGTTGATATCACAAAAACCTACTAGTTCTGAGGTTTCTCTAAAATCACGGGCAATTGCTCCATAAAAGAACTCTGCTCTTCCTCCAGTTCCTACCAATACATATGTTTTTTTAGTCATATTCGTTCCTCCTCTATTAATCTATTTCTATTTATTGAAGTTATCACTTACTTACAGCTATTCTCATCTCTTACTTTCATTCTGCCATTCCTACTATCAATTACTATATCCAAAAATAATGGCCGTTCATTTGGTGTGTCGTTTGGAGCGTGTAGAGATAATTTTATATCCCCTTCAAATGTCTGAAAAATCATTCCGTGTCCGCCATTATTTTGATAGATGGCTTCTTCCTCATGTACCCAAGGACCTTGAATATTCCCTGACAGTGAGCGCGAAACTCCTTGCGCATAAACATTGTTAATAAAACTAGCCCATAACATCCCTAATTCACCATTAGGTAAATTGAATATAAAAGGACCATCTGTCACATAATTCTCCCTACCTGGGAACCTTCTATGCTGAAATGAAGTTGGCCAGCTTGCTTCCGAGGCATTAAATAATACCAAGGGTTCCCCTATTGTTTTATTTAATTGATTTGAAAGAGGAACAGCACATATTTGCCCATCACCTACTTGAACCCACTCATGGCAAAATACTAGCCAAGGTTTTTCATTCTTATCGATATATAATGTCCCATCCAACGAATACCATTTCTCAGGAGTTAAAGGGGTAGGACTATGGGGCGTAAATGGCCCAGATAACTGGTCTGACACAAGGACACCAGTTCCTCTCAAACCATTATCTTTTCGCAAAAAGGTAGCAAACATATAATACTTTCCTTTATATTCGTGCACTTCTGGAGCCCAAAAATTTTCCTCAGAATAAAAATTGTCTTCTGGACGAAATACAGGAAAAGGACCCTCCCAATTATCTAAATCAGCACTTATATAAACATCGAATCCTATTCCCTTTCCCCAAATATTCTTATCCGTACTGCCGAATAAATAATAGTTTCCCGTCTTATCGTCGGGAAATACAAATGGATCTCGGATTTGGATATCCTGCCTTTTTAACATTATTCTTCACCTACCAATCTTGTTCATCTTATAAAATAGGATGTAATCCTTCCCACCTAACTTGCCATGTACCATCTTGAGGGAATCCTTTTATCTGTTGATTTTCATTCCCTCTCCATCCACATGCCATCATCGCTACTGCAATTAATAAACCACCATTTCCCGGTAAATAACAGGTCAAGCTGCTATTTTGATAGTTATGACCATTTGGTAGATACGTATTTTTCACTTGGTCCATTAGTAGAAACTGAACGGCCTTCTCACTATCACCAAGACGTGCAGCAGTCATAGCACACATCGGAAAATCCCATCCCCATGCAGTTTCCCACTGCCATTCCTTTTCTACACGGTCAAGTGTCTGTTTCATTAAATCAGAATTAATTAAGGTACCTTCTAGTATCCCTAACGCTCCCACCATGGAAGGATGATCATGATTAAAATCTGTAAATGTAGTTTCACAATTTTCATGTGCTAAATATACTCCATCTGCATGAGGAGGCTTTGAAAGAGCACCTGCAACCTTTAACCATTTAGGATTTGCCTTTTTCCCTAAACGGGATATCCACTCGTTCGCGACTTCGAGGCCATATTTCCAATATTCCAATTCATAGGGAGGATTCAACGTGTTGACTGGATTATGACATTCTTGTGCTGGAATGAGCGGTGGCCCTAAAACATAGCTATTCCTCACCTCATCCCATACCGCAAAGGATGTCATAAAGTCTGCTGTTTCTATGATGAGTTGTTCCCATTTTTCTAGTAACTCTTTTTTAGGATTAGCTTGATAGCATAATTCAGCTAATGCAATGGGATGTGGCTGCTGCCAAATCAAAAGAGGGGCAATCGGTGACGGGCTTTGTTCCCCATCGATACCAATCATCTTAGGCCATCTTGCTCCCTCATACCCTTGTTCTAGAGCTAAGTCTTTTGCAATAGAAAGGTGCTCTACGTACCAATCCATCGCTTTTTCTACAGTTGTTTCACGCCCCCATAACGCGAAATGTGCTATATGCCACCAATGCATTTCTAAATGAAACTTACCAAACCAACTATTATACATATAACCAGTTTCCTGAGGTGGGACAGTTCCCCTTCCATGAATGGCAGTTAAAAATTGAGATAAAACTACTCTTCTCTCTAATTCATAGGCTCTAGGATCTAGACTTCCAGAAAAATCAATCGCTCCACCGCTATTCCAAAACTGTTCCCAATGCTTTTTACTAGCAGAAGAAATCACTTCATAAGAATGAGTATGAGGAGATTCCTCTCTAAAACTAATTGAAAAGCTAACTTCTTCTTCGTTACTATCAGGAAAAAGAATAAATTCCTGAAGGTCTTTCTTTCTTAACTGACCATTAGACCATGACCACGCTATTTCATAACTATCTTGATCTAACTGTCTGTGAAAGACTACAGACGATCTAGATTGCTCCACTATTCTTACTTGATTTAGGGAATGCCCATTTGGATAAATTGATTCCTCCCATTTAATTGACGTCATGTCAGGAGAAGGAAAAGACAATGTTATTTGTATTTTACTAAGTGCAAGAAGTGGAGAAGAAATATAGACACCAATTTCATCATAATTGGGATGGCATACCGTCCTAACTGAAACTTTCTTATTTTCTAAATAAAAGGTACTGAATAATTCTCCTTCCCAAAGATTTAATTCTTGCTCCATATTATATAAATCTTTTAAACTCGCTTCTTTGTTATCTTCCTTTAACAATCGAAAGCTAATTTTACCAAGTTGAACACGATGGGGATTTTGTCTTAACCAATGGTATGCTTCCTCTTCATTAACATAGGGATATAATGGATATTCCACCTCTTCGCCATATGTATCTAGCTTTTGCTTCGTAAGCTGTTCTTTCTTATATAGATTTTTCCCATTTGTAGAATGCCATGCCCATTCAGATTGAATACCAAGTGGGGATTTATAATCCTCTGGGAATGTTTGAAGTCCAGTTATATCTGCCGAAAAAGCAAACCTCCCATTTCCAACAGATAAAGGAGCTAAACTTTCTACTTTTTTATATTTTGGATGATGCCTCATCACTACATCTCTACGATTAATCATGGTTTTTCACCTCTTTAAAAATGATGGCGAGACTAACTATCCATTATCCCTTTATACCAGTAGTTGCAATTCCTTCCACAATGTATTTCTGAAAGAGGAAGAAAATAATGGTGATTGGTAGAATAGAAAGAATAGACATTGCAAACATTGGCCCCCATGCAGATTGCCCTTGTGAATCTAAGAAAAGCTTAAGCCCTAGAGTTACTGTATAATTAGAGGTAGTATTTAAATAAAGCATCTGACTAAAGAAGTCATCCCATGTCCATATAAATGAAAAAATAGCAGTTGTAATAAGAACTGGTGTTGCAAGAGGAAGTATTATTCGTAAATAAATACGAAAAATTCCACATCCATCCATAATCGCACTTTCGTCTAGGTCTCTTGGAATCCCCCGAATAAACTGAACCATTAAAAAGATAAAAAATGCATCTGTTGCAAAAAACTTAGGAACCGTTAAAGGTAAAAAAGTATCAATCCAGTCTAAATAATGGAAGATAGCATATTGAGGTACTAAGGTAACATGAACAGGTAGCATCAAAGTTCCAAGCATACAAACAAACCATAATTTTTTTAATGGAAATTGCAATCTAGCAAATGCATAAGCTACCATCGAACAGGATATCAGATTTGCAATTACATTAATGCTACTTAAGAACAAGGAATTTTTAAAGAATGTACCAAAGCTTAAATCTTTGATGACATACCAACCTTTTGCATAGTTTTCGAGTGTAAATTCTTTTGGCCATAAACCTTGCTGGCTAAAGATTAGTGCTTCAGGCTTTAATGAGCTGGATAGCAGCCATAATACAGGATATAACATAAGGATTCCGATGAGACTAACAAATAGATATACGAAGGCCTTTTGCACCCTTCTCTTTACTATCATCGCTATTTCCCTCCTCCATCTTCGTAATACACCCAATATCTTGAGGTGATAAATAAAATCCCTGTAATGATCGCCAATACAAGAACAAGTACCCATGCCATTGCTGCTGCATAGCCCATATTAAAAAAGGAAAAGCCGTTTTGATAAAGGTACAGCGTATAAAATAAAGTAGAGTTAATCGGTCCTCCAGTTCCGCCACTTATAATATAAGCAGACGTGAAGGCCTGTAGTGACTTAATCACTTCCATTACGAGGTTAAAGAAGATGACAGGTGATAGCATCGGCATTGTAATATGGATAAAAGACTGAAATTTATTAGCTCCATCTATTTCTGCTGCTTCATAAAGGTTTTCAGGTATTTGCTTTAAACCAGCAAGAAAAATAATCATTGATGCCCCAAACTGCCAAATAGAAAGAATAACCAAGGTATATAAAGCATAGTCAGGATGTGAAATCCAAGCCTTTCCTTCGATACCAAAAAGAGATAAAAAGGAATTAACTAAACCATTTGAATCAAACATATTACGCCAAAGAATTGCAATTGCAACACTTCCACCTAATAAAGAAGGCAAATAATAAATTGTTCTATAAATGCCAATTCCCTTTAGTCCCTTTTTTAATAAAAGCGCTACCAAAAGTGCGGAAAGTAATTGGGTTGGAACAGATAACACAACAAATTTAGCTGTAACATGCACGGAATCCCAAAAATTATCATCATCAAAAAACATATTTTTATAGTTTTCTAATCCAATCCATTGTGGTGCATTTAATAAATTATAATGGGTAAAAGATAAATACAACGAGGCAATCATTGGGCCCAATACCAAACCAAAAAAACCGATCAGCCAAGGCGTTAAAAAACCGTATGCAATCAGACTATTCTTCGTTTTCGCTCGTAATGACATTCCTATCCCCCTCTATTAATCTAGTTCAAGAAGATCAAAACATTACCAATCTTCTTGAACTATACCGTTCCAATTACTTTGAATGTCTCTCTATTATTTTATTCAACTCTTTAAAATATTTTTTAGAAGCGTTGTCTACAGAATCCTTTTCAAATGCAATGGTTTCAACAGTTTGCTTATAAAGTTTTTGTTCCTCTACATATCCTGGATAAAGTGGTGTATATTCTGCATCAGATGTTTTTGTAACAAGATCAATATAATCTAAAACAACTTTATCTTCCTCTGTAGCAGAAGCACTTACTTTTTCACGAACCTCTGAATTAACTGGAATTCCTCTATCCATTCCTAATACTTCCCCTGCTTCAATATTGTTCACAAAGAAATTAAGGAATTCAGCAACTTCTTTTGGATGCTCTGTTTTTGCATTTCCAGCTAAAAATTGACTTGGTAAGAGTGTTACTCCATTTTTACCTGTTTTCGCATCATATGGAGGGATGTGGAATGTAAGTTCATCCTTTGTAGCACTGTTGTATGCAGCATATTGGTTTGAGAACACAAATTGCATAGCAACGTCTCCTCTAACTATTAAGGATTGAGCAGGGTCATCTTGGTTTTGAGTTTGTAATTCAGCAGGTGCAGCTGCTCCACTTTCTCTCATATCTTGCCATAGCTGGAACCATTCCTTTGCATCTTGCTCTTCAAATCCAACTTTTCCATCATCATAGGCTATCTTATCTCTTTGTGCTAAAAACATACCAAAACCATCTTCGTCAAAATCGAGAACTCCATATTTCTTATCAAGAGAGGTCGTAATACTTTTTGCTGTTTTCTCTAAATCTTCCCATGTCCAATCATCAGCAGGAATCGGTAAATTCGCTTCATCAAATGCTGTCTTATTCATGACTAAACCACCGGCATTGACACCAAGAACTACACCGTAAAACTTATCATCATATGTAGCAGCATTAATCATATTTTCAGGATGTTTACTTAAATCTAATTCCTTACCCATGTATTCATTTAGCGGAAGAACTACACCTTTTAATACATAATCATTTAAATTCCCCCCGAATTGAATGATATCAGGTGCATTCCCAGAAGCTAACTGTGTATCTAATTTTTCAAAATAACCTTCTAGACCTGAAAATTCCGGAACAATTTTCACATCAGGGTGAGCCTTTTCATATAAATCAATCACTTCTTGTGTCTTTTGTGATCTTTCTTGTCCACCCCACCATGTAAATCTGAGAACAATTTTGTCCTCATCGCTATCACTAGATTTAGAAGAACTTGATTGATTTGAACATCCTGTAAAAACTAGCAAGGCCGACATCATTAATAGAATCCAAGTAAAACTCTTTTTCATACAAAAATCCCCCTCTTTGACCAAAAATAGAAAACATTCCATTTGCTTAAGAAAAAGATAAAAATAGATACATAGATGAGATAGAAGCGTCTGGGTGCTAACGGTTTCAAACTACACCAAATTGTAAATATTACAGTTACATGCAGTCCTATCTAGATGAATAAGATTTGTATCACGGGGTATAATCATGTTAATAAAGCGGTTTCATTGATTGCTAAAAAAAAGACCGAAAAATAACAACGTTGTTATTTTTGATTATAAGATATCTATTTTTAAATAGCAACAAAGATTTAAGTATATCCTATTTTGCACGCTTCTCTTTTTTAATAATTTGGTAATTTTGCACTATTTTTAAATAAGAAAAACATTACGTTTTTCCAGCAAAGTCAAAAAAAGCGCCGAATAAACTTGTTTTTTCTTACAGTCAATTCGGAGCCTTCAAAAGTAAAAATGGTACTTTATTACTCTATAAAAATTTCAAATGAGATGTTTTAGCTATTCCTAATCTTTTATGGTAATTGCAAGCGAAAATGTGCTTCTTTTTTTGAAAAGTAATAAGAAATTCCTCCATTTATATCTGTTCTTAAAATCTTTATTCCCCTCTCTTCTAATGTATTAATTACCTCTTCATTAGGATGGTTGTATCGGTTATTCTTCCCAACTGAAATCACTGCCAATTTAGGATTTATTTGTTCAATAAATGCTTTTGAAGACGAAGTTTTACTTCCATGATGACCTACTTTTAGTACGTCTATATTCTTCAGAAAAGGGAATGTTTTCATTATATCCTTCTCTCCCTCTTCTTCTAAATCACCTGTGAAAAGCCAAGATAGACCAGCAATCTTAGCATACAACACGATAGCTCCATCATTCTTATTCTTATATACCTTCTGGAGAG
>Ga0182742_1004769_pt1 | contig 11988 bp, 13 predicted proteins | sample eDN5th37CBELigMG_FD_128880 | JGI IMG/M metagenome (GOLD analysis project Ga0182742, IMG submission 128880) | Enriched Miracle-Growth compost microbial communities from Emeryville, California, USA - eDNA 5th pass 37_C BE-Lig MG (version 2)... ... | reverse complement strand
CGAACGTACTTTTCCCGACGGTCTCGGCCTGCCGGCGAATGCGGAAGGCGCCAAGGCGGCCTCCACCGTGATCTCCAACAATGCGCAGGAAGGCGTGACCTGGGTGCATTCCTACGTGACGCCAGATCGCAAAAAAACCTACTGCATTTACGATGGTCCGTCGCCCGAGGCGATCCGATCGGTTGCCAGCCGCAACGGACTGCCCGTCGATCGCATCACCGAAGTGCGGGTGCTCGATCCCTACTTCCTGCACTGAGACAAGCTCGCGCCCGGGCCGCAGCGGCGCATCAATGCGAAGAACGCGGCGGCCCGGGCAAGGCTTACCCGCGTCGGTAAGTCATTGTCATAGCGAGGATTTCCACGAAGACTCCTGGGGAGGAGCCCCTTCCGGTACGGCGCCCTCCGATGCAGTGCTGTGCCACTTTTTTTGGCCCCATCTGCATCTGTTATGCAGCACAGAACGCCCCTACGATGCTGCCGTACCCAGGAGAAAGAGCGATGCGGATTGCCAAACCCCTGCTGCTGATCACGACGCCCATCGGCGTGGCAGGCGCGATTTACGAGGCGTACCGGCAGGCCGGCGGTCTGGTGATCCTGATGATCGCCCTCATGTCGTTGATCGCGGTTGCCTTCGGCACGCTGATCCACACGATCCGTCGCGAGGCGGCTGAAGAAAAGGCCAAGCAGGCCCTGGCTGCCAACGCATCGGAGCAATCATGAAAGAACTCATCATCCTCACCATCATCGCCATCGTCGTGAGTCTGGGACACGCCTTGTTCAGCATGGTGTCCGGTCCCAGCGATTCGAAGGCCATGGTGAAAGCGCTGACCATTCGCGTCGGCCTGTCGGTGGCCTTGTTTGCCTTCCTCATGATCGGCTGGTACATGGGTGGGCTGAAACCCCACTGACGCGCGGCGCATGAAGCTGTATCAGGAGCTGGCAGCCGATCTCACATCGCTCATCCGGGAAGGCACGCTGCAAGCGGGTGAGCGGATTCCATCGGTCCGCGAGCTGTGCCGTGAGCGAGGCGTCAGCCCTGCCACGGCGATGCGTGCATACGATGTGCTCGAAGCGCACGGCCTGGTCGAGAGCCGGCATCGCTCGGGTTATTACGTCAGCAACCGTTGGCAACAAACGCCGAGCGAGCCGCCCGCATCCCGGCCGTCGTCGCGCACCACCCAGGTCGATGTCAGCGACCTGGTGTTCGATATTCTTGCCGCCTCGCGCGATCGCGATGTCGTCCCGCTCGGTTCGGCCTTTCCCAGTCCGACGCTGTTTCCCTGGGCGAAGCTCGCTCGACATCTCGGCAGCAGCGCGAGAAACATGGACCCGTGGAGTACGGTCGAAAGTTTGCCGCCCGGAAGTCCGGAGCTGCGGCGTCAGATCGCGCGTCGATATCTGCAGTTCGGCTCGCGCGTGCCAGCCGATGAAATCGTAGTCACCTCCGGCGCGCTCGAAGCGTTGACCCTGTGCCTGCAAACGGTCACGCGCCCGGGTGATACGGTGGCGATCGAGGCGCCGGCGTTCTACGCATGCTTGCAAGCGATCGAGACGTGGGGCCTGCGGGCAGTTGAGATCCCAACGCACCCACGCGAAGGCGTCGATCTCGGCGCGCTCGATCAAGCCATCACCAAACACAACGTGCGCGCGTGCTGGTTCATGACGACCTTTCAGAATCCCCTCGGCGCATCGATGCCGGAAGAGAAGAAGCGCGACCTGGTCGAACTGCTTGCCGAGCGCGAGATCCCGCTGATCGAAGACGACGTCTATGCCGAGTTGCACTTCGACAAACATCGACCCAAGCCAGCCAAGGCGTTCGACCGTAAGGGATTGGTGCTCAACTGCGGCTCGTTCTCGAAGTCCCTGGCGCCGGGTTATCGGTTGGGCTGGACGGCCGCGGGTCGATTCGCATCGGCCGTGCAACGGCGAAAGGTGACAACTTCGCTGGCCACCAGCGTGCCCATCCAGAACGGCATTGCCCAGATGCTGCGCAACGAAGGTTACGACCGTCATCTGGAGAAGTTGCGACAGGCGATGCGGTCGCAGCAGGTCGCGGCGCTCGCTTCGATCAAACAACACTTTCCCACCGGCTTCCGGGTCGCGACGCCCGAAGGCGGCTACTTTCTGTGGATCGAACTACCCGAGAAGGTAGACGCACTGGAAGTCCACCGCCGCGCCATCGAGGCTCACATCAGCATTGCGCCAGGCCCGATGTTCTCGGCACGCCGCCAGTTCCGCAACTGCCTGCGCTTGAACTATGGCCACCCCTGGACCGCCCAGGTCGACGACGCCGTGGCCGAGTTGGGACGGATCATTCGGGCACTGGCCGCTTGAAGCGGATCGCCGCCTCCGGCGAATGTTTCATTTCGCTTGTGATGTTTGCTGCTTGGATTGGCAATTTCACTTTATGAGTGCGCTTCCAGCGTTTGATATCTCCTATTCAACCCCAGCTACAAGCTCCAGGGATTCGGCCGCGCTAACGTGCAAGAACTTATTGGCTGGTTGGGCCTGCAGCTTTCTACAAAGTAGGAACAGATCAGCTCCTTGCCCGTCCAGAATCAGCCTCCGCTAACCAGGACATTGGCGACATTTGTCGCTATGATTTGCGACAAAGGTGGTGTCCATGGCCTCTTTCAGATCGCCTAAGAAGTCTGCGTCGGTTACTTCCGCGCGTCGCTCGCCGAGAGCCTCGGATCATCTTTCGCAACGGATCAGCCAGGTTCGCGAGGGGCTTCCGATCTCGGAGCTGAACTCCCTGGCCAACGTATTGCGAATCTCACGAGATCAGCTAGCCGCGACTCTTGGGGGCACGACACGAACGCTGCAGCGGAAGGCAAAAGCGGATGATCGTCTGGGTCCGGTGGCGTCCGACCGCCTCGCCCGCGTGCAGCGCATTCTCTTGCTGGCTATGGAAGTGCTGGGCAGTGAAGAGAAGGCTTCGCGATGGATGACCGCGGCCAGTCGACAGCTCGAAGGTCAGCTGCCGCTGCAACTGCTCGACACCGACATCGGCACGCAACGTGTCGAGCAAGAGCTCTATCAGATCAAGTACGGCATTCCTGCCTGATGATTCTCTGGCGGCTCTGCCTCGATAGTCGTTCTCGAGAAGCTCGTTCATCTGGATCCAATCAACTTCGAATCGGATCTGATGCTGGGTCAATTCCAGATCGATACGGAAGTCGAAGACGGACTCGTCGCGTTGAACGAGCTATGGCCGGGTGCTCAAGTGGACGATATCGAGAAAACGCGGCAGGTCGGCGACTCATTTCTCGAGCTCAACCACAAGTGTCTCATGAAGGTGCCGTCCGTTGTTGTGCCTGAGGAATACAACTACCTGTTCAATCCGAAGCATGCAATCGCCGCCGATTTGACGCTGGTTCAGGAGCGTCCCTTTACATTCGACGATCGTCTGCTTTGACCAAGTACGGATTGAGTAGCATGGAGCAGCCCGGAAGCAGGGAAAGCGAGAGTTCATTTCTTGCTCCGTCCTCAACCGCGCTTGCGCCGGATCAGTTCGAAAACACCCGAAATATCCTCGTGACCGAATCCGGCGCCCGCCCGCTGCCGGAACAGTTTCAGCATGGGGTCGAGCAGATCGGTCGCGACACCTTGTTCGGCAGTGGCGGTGAGGATGTTGTCCAATGAGGCTGCCTGCATGGCGAGGTTCGAAACCACATTTACGCCGTGCTCGCCGCTGTCGATCTTCTTCGCGTATTCGGGCAGTTCGCCCATCATCGCGGCCATCCAGGGGCCGAGCAGTTCCAGAAACGAGTTCGAGCGGATGCCTTCGGAGTCCACGAGCGCGCAGGCGTGGAAGAAGCCGGCGAAAACTCCGTACATGCCGCTGAGAAGGGCGAGGTCGTGCAACGATGCCAGCCCGGGGTCGGCGCCCAGATAGTTCGCGGCGCCAAGCGCCTCGAGCGAACTCGCGTGCGCGTCGAAGATCTCTTTCGATCCGCTGTAGAGGATGAGCGAATGCTCGCCGCCGATCATGGGAGGCGTCGCCATAATGCCGCCGTCGAGATAGCTGCAGCCGATCTCCGCGACTCTCTTGGCGACAGCGCGAGCCTGGGCCGGCGTGCCATTGGTGAGATTGATCAGGGCGCGACCGGAGAGGGCCGAGGCGGCCGCATCGATCACTGATTTCACTGCGGCGTAGTCCAACACGCAGATCACAGCGATATCACTTGCGGCTATGGCGTCGGCGGCAGTGTGCCGCTCGCGTGCGCCTTCGGCGATCAGTGCGGCGGCCCGGCCGGGTGTGCGGTTCCAGACCGTGACTGTGTGGCCATGCTGCAGAAAGCAGGCGGTTAGCGCGCGCCCCATGGCTCCGAGGCCGAGGATTGAAATGTTCGCCATCGAAGGGTGTCCTCAGAGCGCCGATCCAATCTGCATCAAGCCGTGCGTGCCGCCGCTTGAGACCGCCTTCTTTCCCAAGAACCTTGACATGCTGTGTCCTGTGTCGGTTGTAGATTGGCGAATCATCGCCACCCTGGCCGAGACAGGCGCGCACGATCTGACGTTTCTCTCGTATTTTTGGACGATCCATCCAGGAGTTTTCCAGTGACCTTGCAGCCATCGGCGAATGCGACGCCAGTGCGCGTCGACGTTCTCAAAACGACGCCGGGCAGAGTCGAGCTCGGGCGTACGTCGGAGCACCGCTTGAAAATCCACGCTGGCGCGCCCGTGCGCGGGCAATGCGAGGCCCACTCGTTTCTCTACCGACGCGGCGATATCGACATCCACCCGGCGGGATACCATGACGTTTGGGAAGAGTTCGATGCGAACGAGTCGATCGTGCTAGGCCTGTCGCCGTCTTTGCTACAGCGCGCCGCCGATGACATCGGGCTCGACTCTGCACGCACGGGGCTGGAACAGCGCTTTCAATTCCAGGATCCTCAGATCGAGCATGTGGCATGGGCGCTCGCGGCCGAGCATCGGAGCGGTGCTCCGAACGGTGGGCTCTACACCGAGTGTCTCGGTCTTGCGCTCGCGGTTCATCTGCTCGGGCACTACAAATCCTCAACTGCGTTGAAGCGCGGACTGTCGCGTATTCAACTGCGCCGGGTTACTGCATACATAGAAAACAATCTCGAGCAAGATTTGTCGCTCGCGGCACTGGCGCAGGTCGCGCACCTCAGCGCTTCGCACTTCAAGACGCTGTTCAAACGCTCGACAGGATTCGCCGTGCACGAGTATGTGATTCGCAGGCGCGTTGAACGAGCCAAACAACTCCTGACGCGCAGCGAACTGGTCGCAAGCCAGGTTGCGGCGTCGGCGGGCTTTGCCCATCAGAGCCACATGGCGCGAGCAATGCGACGCGTGTTGGGAGTCACGCCGAGCATGATCGCGCGAAGCAGCCGCGAAATCGATGGAGACCTGCTTGACCTACGAGGCCCCGCAGCCAGATGACAGCCTCAGGGTTTAGGTCTCGTGGTTCCTCCAGACCCGCTATGGCTCGCACTCCCCGGCTGGCCGGGGACCGAACATGGGGGATCGTGGACGCTCGCAATCGATACCGATCCATTGCTCGATCCGAACGGTCTGGTCGATCAGATCCGCAATCGCGGCGACTTCCTTCGGTGCGGTGTAAGAGAGGCGGACGCGCTTGGCGTCGGAGCCTATCTGCAAACCGAGAAACACGCTTGGCTGATCGGTGATGACGCCACTGCCCAAGGTAAGTCTGCCGTTGTGACTGGTGATGCTGTCTCGCCTGTCGTCGTATGCCGCCGGCGCATCGAAGAATCTCACCCGCAGCAACTCATCGACGATATGCAGCGCCTCTTCCTGCCGGATGGTCGTTTTCCTGGTTCCAGTGATCTTCACCAATGCTTGGCCTTCGTACTCGACTTCCCCTGCACCGTCGATCTTGATGCGGTACGCAGGACAGGATCCCATGCACTGGCGGCGCTCCAGGGTCACAACGATCTGTCGGGGATCGAGTTCCTTACCGATATTCTTCGCGACGATCTCCTGCTGAGTCTCGGCATGCGAGGGCATCGAGAATGACGTTGCAAGCAGCGCCAGTACGCTCAGCATGCGACGATGGAAAGTCATATCCGTGACGCTCCTTTGGCAGGCTTGGGATCGAAGTCCCAAGACGATACCTGACGGAAATTATTACAGCCAGCCGGGCGTGCAACCTTGGCAGCCGCCACCGGGTTGCTGATTGATGCGTCCGCTGATCCTGCTCGCCATTCTCGCACTCCTGTTCGCCGGCGCCCTTCATGGCGTGCGCAACGGTGCGATCGAAGTGCCGCCGGACTGGAACCCCTGGGCGCCGCTCGATGTGAGCGCCGAGCCCAACTTTCTGACCCGGCACAAATTGAATCGATTGTCGAAGAGCTCGCAGCAATGCCAGCAGGTGCTGGCGACGACGAACATCGAATACGAGCGGCTGGACGACCGCAGCACCGGTCCGGCTTGCGGATTCTTCAATGCCGTACGCATCGATAAAACCTCGAGCGCCATCGGCAAGCCGTTCTCGTTCAGCTGTCGGGCCGCGGTTTCGCTAGCCCTATGGGAGCGTCATGTGCTTGCGCCGGCGGCACAAAAGCACTTCGGGCAGAGCGTGGCGGCGCTGGAGCACTTCGGCAGTTACTCCTGCCGCAACGTGTACGGCCGAGCGCATGCGACGCGGAGTCAGCATGCAACGGCCGAAGCATTGGATGTGGCGGGCTTCGTGCTGGAGGACGGGCAGCGGATTCGCGTGTTGAAGGACTGGGAGGCCGACGGGGAAACCGCGGCGTTTCTGAGAGAGGTGCGTACCGGTGCGTGCCGCTTCTTCGATGGCGTGCTGAGCCCGGATTACAACGCAGCCCACCGCGATCACTTCCATTTCGATCGCGGTCCGTATCGGGTCTGCCGTTAAGCGGATTTCATGTAGGGGTCCCAGAATCCCGGTGCGGGCTCGATCTGTTGAACCACATCGACCCAGGTGCCGGAAGGATCGACCATGCCGAAGCGGCGCTGGCCCCAGGGCTCATCGCGCAGTTCGTAGGCGATGCGTGCACCCAACTGCTGCACCTTCTGAAACTCTGCCGCTGCGTCGTTTACCTGCAAGGTAAAGAACATGCCCTGGCCGTTGAAGCGCTCGGGCCCGGGCGGCGAGGAGGGATGGTCGGGTGACATGAAAGCGACCGCAAGCACCGGATTGGCTTGCGACGCCAGATAGATGAACCAGGACGACTCGAACACGACCTCGAAGCCAAAGTGACGCACATAGAAATCCCGGCACGCGACCATGGCGTCGGTGACGATGACGGGGTAGGCGGACTCCAGTTGCATGGTGAAACCTCGCGAAAACAAAGCGCGAGCATGCGCTCAGCGCGGCGAGTGGTATTGAAAAAAAGCGTCATCCGCACGCAGCTGACCGGGAGAGATGCCGGCGAGTCGGCTGAAGTCGCGAGTCATGTGAGCCTGGTCGCAGTAGCCGGCGTCATGCGCGATGCCGGTCAGCGAGCGCGAAGCGGGATGGACGATCAGATCGGCCGCATGGCGGAGGCGCGAGATCATGCAGAAGAACTTCAACGGTACGCCGACGGTGTGTAGAAACACTCGCTCCAGCTGTCGACGGCTTTTGCCGAAGTGAACGGCGATGTCGTCGACTCTCGTGTCGCCATGATGAGCGTCGATATGCCGAACGACGCCGTCGATGTAACTTTCCACCGGAGGCGAGTGGCGCAACGTGGCGATCAGAATCTCATCCAGTTCGTCGAACAGCGCTTCCGTCGCGATGTGCGTGGCTACCCGCTCCGATGGGAATCGCATCAGCGTCCGCAGTTCTTCGCGGCCATCGGTGATTTCATGAGCGGCTGCGGAGATGAAATGTCGACTCTGCCCCGGATGAAATCGAATGCCGAGGTAATGAGTGCCCGACCGACAGGGAATGGCGGTGGGGCGGGTCATGCTGCCGTAGATCCAAGATCGGTGGCTGTTCGCAGTGACTTCGAGCACCAGGTCCACGCAGCCATCCGGCAAGGCTGCGTACACGGGCGATGTGTTGCGGAGACTGAGCCAATATTGACTGACATAGCGCGCCAGCTCGGCTGCGGGCCGCCGGAAGGTGAAGCTGCTGGCGAAGGGCGCGGTCGTCATGCGCCAAGCGTAAACGAATCAGGGCGACCGCCGCACCTTCCACCATTTCGGCAACAGGCTCCGCACGTCGCGCCGGCCGAATCGATCGTCGATGAGATACAGAACGCCGCGATCGTTGCGGGTGCGGATGACGCGTCCGGCGGCTTGAATGACCTTTTGCAGGCCGGGATATAAATAGGTGTACGCATAGCCGGCGTCGAATAACTCGTCCATGCGCAGGCGAATCTGCTCGCTCACTTCATTGAGCTGCGGCAACCCCAGTGTCGCAATAAATGCACCGATCACGCGCTCGCCGGGTAGATCGATGCCTTCGCCGAATGCGCCACCCAGCACCGCCAGCGCGAGGCTGCGACCCTCCGGAGCGAAGCCATCGAGGAACTGTTTGCGCTCGGCCTCGGACATGTTTCGGACCTGCAGCCGATTGGGGATATGCGGGGCCACGCGATCCAGCTCCTGCGCGATCCGCGCGAGGTAGTCGAAGCTGCTGGCGAATACGAAGTAATTGCCAGGCAGGCGCTGGAACTGCTGGACGATGACCTCGACCATCGGTGCGATCGAATCGTCGCGATGCTGATAGCGCGTGGAAATGTGCGGCACCAGTTGCACGTCGAGCTGATCCGCCGAGAACGGCGATTCCACATCGAGCCATCGGGTCGTCTCGGGCAATCCCAGCAAGTCCTGCTGAAACTGGCGAGGTGAAAGCGTCGCTGAGAACAGCACGACGCAGGCGGTGTTTGCGAAACGGGGCTTCAGAAAGGGCGCCGGCACGACATTCCGGATCGTGAAGGTCGCGTACTGCGGATGAGTGATGTCGAACAACGAATGCTCGGCGAACTCCTCCGCCAGTCCGCAAAAAGCGAGCGCGTCGAAGAACAGCTTCTGCACGTGCTCTGGAAACAGCGCTGCCTGATCGGCAAGCGCACTTTGCTGGTTGATATAAGTGTCCAACGCTTTCAGCAGGGATTTCGGCGCAACGTCGTACACCCGATACGCCTGCTTCTGCGCATGGGCGATCCGATGAAACTCGTCGTCGAGTCTTGCGATCGCACGGGACAACATTTTCGGCGACTCTTTCTTCGCTCGTTGCAGCGTTTCGGCATCGATGGAGGCCGAGTACATGCGCCGCGCACGCTCGATCAGGTTGTGCGCCTCATCGATCAGCACGCCGACCCGCCAGCCTTGCTCCTGCGCCAGGGCGTACAAGAATGCGCTTTGGTCGAAGTAGTAGTTGTAGTCGCCGATGACGACATCGCTCCAGCGCGCCAGGTCCTGCGACAGGAAATACGGGCACACGCCGTGCTCGCTCGCGACACTGGCAATGACCGTTTGGGTCATCATTCCGCGATAGAGCGCAGCAGATCTCGCGCCGGGCAGGCGATCGTAGAACTTCCTCGCCAGCGGACAGGAGTCGCCGTGGCACGCGGAGTCCGGATACTTGCAGACCTTTTCGCGCGCCGTGATTTCCAGAACGCGCAGCTTCAGATCAGGCGGCGACAGCGCTTTCAACGCGTCCAGTGCCAGCTGACGCCCAGTGGTTTTCGCCGTGAGATAGAAGATCCGATCGATCTTCTGCGCGCCCATGGCTTTGAGCATGGGGAACAGCGTGCCCATCGTCTTGCCCACGCCGGTGGGAGCTTGGGCGAGCAAATGTCCGGCCGTTGCTGCGACTCGATAGACCGTCTCGGCCAGCTGGCGTTGTGCGGGATAGAAATCGTAAGGGAAGCTCAGCGACTGCAGCGCCCGATTGCGAGCCTGACGATGCTCCAGCTCGGCGCGGCCCCAGGCGGCGTAGCGAGCACAGTGATCTTCGAAGAAAGCCTGCAACGCTTCGGCGCTGAAGTCCTCGGCCAGCACCGTCTCCTGCTCGGTATCCACATCGAAATAAACCAGAGCGACACGCAGTTCGCGCAGCTGCTGCTTCTGGCACAACATGGCGCCATACATTTTCGCTTGAGCCCAATGCAGCGCCCGGTGATTGTCGGGCATGCGGGCAAGCTCGCCGCGATAGGTCTTGCACTCGTCGAGACGTCGCGCCTTGCTGTCATAACCATCGGCGCGCCCACGCACTTGCAGTCCATCGTGCATACCTTCGAGCGCCACCTCGGCCTGGTAGTGACCACCCCGACGGTTCGCCACGATGCCGTGGCCTGCGATTCCTTCCCGAGCGCTGGGAGCAGGCGTGAAGCGCAGGTCCAGGTCGCCGCGCTTGGCAGTGAACTGGCACAACACTCGCACGGCTACTGACAGGCTCGTGGAAGCCGTGACATAAGAGGGTGGCGCGGACGCCGGCGTTGAGAGATTCCCGGTCGACATGGAGATGCGGCAGGTATGTTGTTATATACAGTACCATCCTTGCCGCCTTTCTGCGCCTGCCATTGAACACGCGCCCGCGCCTGTATATCTTTTCCGCACCACAGGCCCTGCCTGCAAAGGAACTCGCGTGCCGGACGGCATCCAGATCCGTCGCCTGCAAGTCGTTGGCGATAGGGAGATTCGTGGCTTGAGCGAAGTGCTGATCGACTGCGTCGAGGGCGGCGCGTCGGTGAGCTTCATGTGGCCCATGACGCTCGAGAAGGCACACGCCTTCTGGTCGAAGGCGGCGGAAAGTGCGCAACGTGGCGAGCGCATGATCTTCGTGGCCGAAGACGAGTCAGGCGACATCGTCGGCACGGTGCAAGTCGTGCTGGACCTGCCCGAGAATCAACCGCATCGATGCGATGTATCGAAGATGTTGGTGCATCGGAAGGCACGCCGGCTCGGTATCGGGGCGGCGTTGATGACAGCCGCCGAGCAAGGTGCGCTGAGTGCGGGAAGGACCGTGCTCGTGCTCGACACGGCCAGCGACGACGCTGAGCGTCTGTATCGGCGCCAGGGCTGGCAATACAGCGGCACGATTCCAGATTACGCGCTCATGCCCGATGGCGCGTATTGCGCCACTCACTTCTTCTACAAGATCCTGAAGCCGGACCTCGAACGAACGAAATAAAGCTCGTCGGGAACTTTTGGGCTTCTCGACCGTTTTCGCCGTCATGCCAATTATTAAGTCGCGGCCAGATTCCTGAAGCCGTGGCCCCGGCCAGCGGAATCCAGCAGCGATATGCGAAAACGTTTCGAAAAAGAGACGCACGACGGTTGGTACGTGTTCATCGCCGCGAGCATGCTCGCGATCTTCGTGGTCGACCTGCAGACCCGGGTCGGCGTGGCCACGTGGCTGTTCTATCTGATCCCGCTGGGCGCCTGCATCTTCCTGACCCGTCCCGATGCGCCCTTGCTGGTTGCGGGTCTGTCCACGCTGCTGATCATCGTCGACTACCAGTTCTCGCCCGAAGGGTCGTCGCCGACCATCGCGATGCTGAACCGCTTTTTCGCGACCATAGTGATCTGGGCGTTCGCATTTCAGACCCGAACCACCATCAATACCCGTCAGTCTTTGCGCAAGCAGGACTGGATGCGCAGCGCCGAGTCGACGCTCTCGCAACGCCTGCTCGGCGAGCTGACGATGACCGATGTAGGCGAGCGCATCACTTCGTTCGTCAGCGAGTATCTGGGCGCCAGCGTCGGCGCCCTATATGCGCGTGAAGATGCGAAGGGAGCCGTGTTCATTGGCGGCTACGCCGTGCCGGCGGAGCAGCCGGCTCGCGTCGCCATCGCGCCGAATCGGGGATTGATCGGCCAGGCGATCAGCGACCGCAAGTCCATCCATTTGAAGTCGATACCGGCGGGCGAGCTGGAGATCACCGGCGCGCTCGGCACGATTCGCCCGAAGACGCTGCTCGTCAGCCCCGTGATGGTCGATGGCGAGGCCATCGGCGCGCTGGAGCTGGGCTTCATAGAAGCCATCGGCACTGCCGACATCGAATTGCTGGAGGTGTTGAGCGAGCCGATGGGCGT
>Ga0182742_1004768_pt1 | contig 11988 bp, 12 predicted proteins | sample eDN5th37CBELigMG_FD_128880 | JGI IMG/M metagenome (GOLD analysis project Ga0182742, IMG submission 128880) | Enriched Miracle-Growth compost microbial communities from Emeryville, California, USA - eDNA 5th pass 37_C BE-Lig MG (version 2)... ... | reverse complement strand
TAGCAACTTGTTTGCGTTTGTATTGCTAATGACTTTATACTTCGAACTAGGGCTGTAAAATACTAATTGATGAGTATTCGTTGGAGTTCTTTTAAATAACTCCTTAAAATGATTCATTGTAAGTTGATCCATCTTAATAGTTCGAATAGATTGGTCATTTTTAGTTTCACCAAAACCCTCATTGGAATTTTTCTTGTAGCCCCATGTTTTATTTATGTCGATGGTGTTGTTGGCAAAGTTGAAGTCTTTTCTGGTTAGACCTACAAGCTCACCAAAACGCATTCCTGAAGTTAAGGAAAGAAGTAGTAACGAGTATCCTAACCCCTCGTCAACCTTTCTGCGAATACTTTTTAATAGCCTTTTACTTTCGTAATAGTCCAAATGCTTTTCATCCGTTTTTTTTGCTTTAACGGTCCAAGTTGGATTAGTCTTTCTTGTAAAGTCAATTTGAATTAATTGATCCTCTATTGCATCTTTTACACATGATTTAATATGTCCATGTACTTTAGTAACAGTTTCTTTTGCTCGATTTGTTCCAAACCAATTCAGGAAACTTTGATAATCGTCTCTTATGATATTTTGGATTGGTGTATCCAAAAAATATTCTTTTACTGCCCATAATGAGTATTCATAATGTTTCAAAGTAGTTGAACTAATGTTAGGTTTTTTATAAAGTTCAATCCAATTCTTAAAGTATTCATCAAATGGAATTTTCTTTAAGACGGGGCTTACGCCTTTTGCTAATTTAGCTTCTATTTCAGCTGCTGCAATCTGTGCTTCTTTTTTAGTTCTGAATCCACCCTTTCTAATAGGTTTTGATTTACCATTTTCCATTCTGCTCACAGTATATTGGTACGTTTTACCTCGTTTTGTAATACTAGCCATATTGGTCACTCCTATCAAAAAAATAGATAAGGGTGATCGGTTGGTCACCCTTATCTTAAATGTTTATTTTTGTTTTGTATAGTTTGGTAATTTCGTTAGCTCTCAGTTAGAGAAAATTCTATGGAAATTTTCATCTAGAAATTTTGCCATTTTTGCTGCATGGAATGACCATGTCTGTCCTTTTGATTGTGGATAGAAAACAAATCCTCCAGAATTTACGTCGAGAACCTTTCGGAACATTGTTGGATAAAGTATATTTTCTTTGATCCATTCATGTTTCCTGTTTACTTTTTTCTCCAAATCCGATAATTGAGCTTGTTTTAATTCAAGTAATTCAACCTTGGAGATAAGAACGGAATCGGACGGTATTGGTATATTTAATTTAACCGTAAGTTCTTGAATACTAGTGGATAGAGATCTATTGTTTACTGGTGCTAAAGTTGTCATAAATATTCCCTCTTTCTTTTGATATTTCAACTTGGTTGTTGTTTATTATATTAAGTTTTCAAGGAACGTGTGTAAACTGCATAGTGTAACTTGTATTTTAATTATAATGAACCTTAGTGTAATGTGTCAAGTGTAAAGTTTAAGTAGTGTTATTTTTTATATTAAACTTGAGTATCAACCAATATAGGTGAGAATTTATGCCGAGAAAATCCAAAAAAGAAGAGAGGACCCTTGTCGTACAATCCGAAGGGTGTGGGGGACGGGAGTGGTTTTTTTCCGTCTCTCATGCTCTTGGGATTACAAGGGTAGAGGCTCGCTTTGTTGGAGGAATTGGAATAAATCACAACCGTGTATAAAACACCTAACAAAATCTTAGCTGCTCCATTCAGTAAGAACTGATATTATCAATAAGTAAGGACGCCAAACATAAAAAGGTGTTAAAATTTATTATGGATAAAAGGAAGGTTTTGGAGGATTTAAGATGTTCAAAAGTATAAAGTATAAGGGGAAATTACCAATTCAACGCGGTGATACGTTTGAATGGAGTCTTTATTGTCAGAGAGAAAGTGACAATTTATCCTTTGAATTTTGCTTTGTTAAAAGGGAAGATAAAGAATGGCAGATTGTTTATTATGAAGCATTAAAAAAAGTAGATGGAGCATATAGAACATTAAATATTCGACTTTTGCCAACGGAAAAGGTAGAAATAGAAAGCTATTTTTTATATGATTGCAAAACAACTAGAATGAGATTTAGAACCTTTGGATAATGAAAAAACTAGCGTTTCTGAAAGATACGCTAGTTTTTTCATTGTTATTATTTACTTATTGCTGATTTTAATATTTTAATAGTTTTCATATTATCATTATTCAATGAACTGTTTAGTGCTTCTTCGAGTGCGATTCGCTGTTCATCAACTATTTTCACAAGCCAGTCGATATGACCGCCATCATTTAATTCATAGATGAATTCGTCATAATAGGGATAATCTATATCTCCATCGGCATAAACGTATTTATTACGTTCCTTAATAGTTTCTTTGATTAAATCAATTCGTTCTTTAATTGTTGTGTTAGTATTTAGTTTTTCGTCTAGTTTTATTACCATTATAATTACACCCCTAGATTTATTTATTTCTTAATCGGTATTTATTCTTTAACTAATTGTCATCCCCCTAGTTTAAAATTTTAGTTGTTTGTGTAAACTGTATAGTGTAATATTGTAATTAGATTATACAAAACCTTGATGTAAAGTATCAAGTGTTAATAAATAAGAGTGAAAAATATTGGAGGGGTTAATATGGATTTTGGATTGTATTTACGAAATAAACGTGAGGAAAAAGGCATATCAACAAGAGAGTTAAGCAAGCGTATAGGTAAGAGTAGTAATTATATTTCAAGTTTGGAGAATGGAAGGACTAAGCTACCTTCACCAGCAGTTGCGAAGAAAATTTTAGAAGAACTTTCAATTGAAAAAATACCTGAAGTAATGGTTGAATTTAAGATAATTGAGAAAAAGGATCGTGTAAGGGTATTATTTGAAATGGATGATGAATCTAAGAAACAAGAAATGATTAATTCAATAAACCAAAGTATTGAACAAATGGATATTGAAATGCTATCAGCATTTTATGGGGTCTTAAAACGTCATAAGGACGTTGTCATGAATGTTAATCACTTAGAGGATACTGACAAGCGATCGTTAAATAGTTTCAAGGATTACTTAGATTACTTGGTAAACAAGGAATGATAAGATTCGGGTAAGTTTTCTCGAATTTTTTTTGTAATTGAAATGTTTTATTATATATTTTTTATAAAATTTTTATGGAGCAATTAAATTTAAAATGTAATCTTTTTTAAGGTTTAAAGAGGATTTAAGGCTAGTGGTCAGCATTGCGGGTGGAAGTTGGTTGAATGAGCCTACTACCCCCTGAAGAGGGTAGAAAAGGCATAGTTTGATAGATTGCGTAATGGAGCCGCAGTATATCACTCGCCTCAAAAGTGCTGTACTAATTGTAATATCAGTAACAAGTCGCTCAGGTCCTGCTTTACCAACCACCTCACCACAAGGTACACTTTTGATCTACTGCAATAAATGCACAGGGACGGTATATATCTGAGAATAAGAAATGTCCATCTAACGGACGATTTCACGCTGGTTATGCGTGGTGGAGGATGACGGGAAACTCTCACTCATTTATTACGTCTTTTTCCATCTGATTATGCCTTTCATAACCAGATGAGGCGCTCTGCCAATGATATTTAATTGTTCTTATTGTTTATTTTCATAATTTATGAGAAACCCTTTTTTAATATTGTTACAGATTGTTTCGCTTTAAAAAGCAAATAAAAGAGGGGAACGGCTCGCAGCCATTCCCCTGAATTTAAAAGGAGGTTAAATTTTGTTGCTTTTTAGTATGACTTTCATACATGTAGGAATTATAAACCGGCTTTTGTTAATGTTAACAATTATTTTAACCTACGTAATATCTCAGCGATTAAGGTTGACTCTGATTCACTGTTAGCTCCTTGCTCGTACAGGGATCTACGTCTTTCAACTTCTGCTATGTTTGGAAAGAGTTTATTGTTTTTTGAAAATAAGTACCCTCTTGAAGGATCGTAAACAAACCATTCACCTTCTTCTACTTTTTCTTTTCTACCCGAAAAATTTGATTCAATGGTGTAAAAAGTTTCATTAACAATACCGAACCCGGAACTTTTATCTGTTCTACTTAAATAATCGGTTGTTGAGTCGTATTGCTGATTTCCATTAAAATTCTCGATGTATAAAATTGCATCATTCATTTTTCTTTTCATATTCCTAATTGATTGCTCCAAATAAAAATGTTCCTCAGATGTTATATCACCATAAATAATTAAAAGGAAGTCAAGATAGACCCAGGTTTCGTCTAAAAAGTTGTAAACTGTGTCAAAATGCCGCTGTATTTCTGAATAGGTTTTTCTAGTCTTATTTAAAAAACTAGAATTGTTTTTAATAAATTCGGGTCTTTTATTGGTTATAAAATCGTGAATAAAACTAAAAGCCTCCATTTCTAATGCTTCCATTTGTGCAATACGTGTTATCCACTCCTGATTTGATTCAGGATTCACCTCAATGTAATGCCTTTTTTGAAAGTCAAAAAGAAAATAGTAATTCTTAGTATCAGTTTTGATCTCATCTCTAAAACGGTAATCATTATTTTTTCTTACTTTCTTTCCTACATTAAAAATAATATGTATCATCCCCAAACCAAACTCACTCACTTGGTAATTGCAATACTTATGAAATCCCCAGGGTGGAATTAAATCATTATATTGTTCCATATCATCCCAAACTGGCAATTCAACAATATTTTCTGTTAATCTTGCACCAGTTTTAATATAGGACTTTAATGATGATTCACCAAACTCTTTTAGTCTTATTAATTCATCATCTAATTGCTTATTAACAATTTTTAGTTCCGGTATATTCTTTGCTCTTAATAACTGATGTTTGATCTCTTTCATTTTATCACCTCCAAAATATTCTTAATCCCTATATCATAAAAACAAAAAAAGTGAACTTTTTTAACACATTTTGCAAAATGCTGTTATTATTTGATGGATTTAAAACAAGTCACTGAAAATGCGCGAGCATAGTGACACCATTTAGTAGTGCGAACTAATGAATGAAAAAAGACAATATAAAAATAAGGAGGTTGCAAAAATGCAACGTACTCAAAGTGAAGAAACTAAGAAAACAAGAATGAGGAGGTTAAACGTTGTTAAGTTACAAATGTTGAAAGAAAAAATCTTCCCATACAACACCAATGTAATAAGGTCACCAATCGATGCGGTCGATCTATTTCGAGAGTTTATCGGGAAAGAGGATAGAGAACACTTTGTTCTCTTGTGTCTGGACACAAAAAATAAGATTACAGCTTTAAATACTGTTTCAATTGGTAGTCTTAATGCTGCGATTGTTACACCTAGAGAAATTTTTAAAACTGCGATTCTAGCAAATTCTTGCTCAATAATCGTAACACATAATCATCCCAGCGGATGTCCAATTGAATCTCGCGAGGACATCGAGATTTCGAAGAGAATCAAAAACGCGGGGGACATCGTTGGTATTCAATTACTTGATCACATTATATTGGGTGATGATGGAAAATACACTAGTTTAAAAGAAAAAGGTTACATTTAAAGATTCATAGATGAAAGGAAGATAAATATGACGAATCGACAAGCCATTGGATACATGCTATTAGCTTGCAAAAAAGTTAATTTAGAAAAGGAAACAGTAAAAAAACTGTTTCAAGAAATGTATTGGGAATTTGATTTGAAAACGGAGAGTGAGGCTGAAACAATCGGTTTTGATTGGTATTACTCTTTTTGAATCATAATTTATCAACTTAAATTTTAGGATATCAAGGTGGTGACAACCGCCTTGTATCCAAAATGCTCGTTACGGGGCAAATTTTAATAAGTAATACCCAATTACTATCCTTATATCAATACCTGAACTTGATTAGAGCAAAGCAGCTCACTGTAAATAATAAAAAGGCACACTTAACAGTGCTACGAGTATCAAGTCTTGTAGAAGTACGGATTGATAAATCTGTACACCTTGCCTCCCCTCACTGACATACTTCATGGGGTTTGATTACCATCTCATATGGGAATCAGGGTACCAATTTGGGGTAAGACACTTATGTATTAATCAATAGGTTCACCTGTTGAACCTATTGATTAATACATAAGCAGCAATCATGAAATTCAGTAAATGAATTTTATGATTACTGTTGCGAAGCAAAGTCTTCAGCTGATATGGGGGTGTGCGGACGGTTATACAATTCAAAATGAATTGTATAACCAGTCAGAGAATTGGGCTTTTTTGCATTGGAACGGAGGTGGACCAGATGGCACGTAAGAAAAATAAGAGAAACAAAAAGAATCTTTCTAAGAAAAATGAATGGGAAAGCTTTGAAAAATATATCGATCGCTTATTTAATTGGGCTTATTTATCAAAGACAAATCGCTATGATAGGAATAGTCATAAAAAAGTGGAATTACCTAGTCATATCATTACAAAGGAAAATACAAAAAAGGGCTATGTATCCCAAGTAAAACAGTATTGCAAATGGGTTTACAGTAAAAAAGGTGAAACGAATTTAAGGTATTTTAAAAAGAAATGGTATGAGGAATATTTAAAGGAGAATTTTATTGATAAAGTGAATGAAAAAACATCGGTATCATCTGTATATACTCAAATAGCTGCTCTTACAAAATTTGAAAATATATTAGAGGCAAAATGGCTGCAAGAAAAAGGGGAAAAAGTACAATTTGGGGTTATTGCCGATAAAAGAGTAAGAGAAAGTCTAAAGGAAAATGAAATTTACAGAAATATTGAAGATATGAAGAAATCAAGACCGATATGGGACGATGATACATTCCTGAAAATAGAAATGCAATTAAGTGGTGAAAATAAAAAACTATGGCGATTTTTAGGGACAACTGGAATGAGATTAGAATCCGCGCTACTTTTTCAAAAAAAAGATATACTGGAGGATCGTTTCCACATTGAGCATGGGAAAGCAGGTAAGCGAAGTGACGTTCATTTACTAAATCCATCATTAATTAATAAGGAAATAGATGATATGAATAGCTATGTCTCTTCAGGTACGCAATACATACGCAATTTACAAACGAATACTATGACCATAAACAAGAACGAAGAATTTTTGATGGATTTAAAAAGGAGATTACGGTTGATGGAAACACTATGGAGGTAAACAAAAAGATTTCAACCATTAAAAGTGATTTTGAAAAGGCAGTGAGGGAAGCTGGTTCAAATTTGGGATTGAGCAATATAACACCACATAGTGCCCGGAAATACTATTGTAATAGCGTTTATTCTTTCCTTAATAATAGGGATGGGACAGAAGTGGATGATTACCTTTGTAGCAAAAGGGAAAAATATGAATCTAGTTTTAGAAAAGAATTGTCAAGAATAAACAAAAAGAGAAAATATCCAAGAAATTGCGATTTTAAGACAAAAAGTATTGTACCACTAAACACATTCAATGAAGTATTAAATTACTTTACACACGAGGAAAAGGCTGCATTAATTTCAAGTATTGAGAGTTCGCATCACCGGATACAAATTATAAATTTTTATGTAAATAGGAAAGTGGCAAGGAAAACACAAGGGGCAAATATGTGGAAATAAAAAGTTGCGAATTTAGAGAAAGACTATCAGTTGTATGGTGAGAAAACACCTTGTTGTTATAAAGTACCATAAAGACAAAGCAAACTGTATAATAGATGTAGATATATTTGTAATCAAAGTCGTTGCTGATAAAGTGTCAGAACACTGGAGATAGGGGGAAAGATAAGATGAATAGTTTTTCCGAATCGGCTAACGAAAAAATAATAAAAAGTAAAAAACGGATCCAAAATCACGGAGAAGTGTTCACACCAAATAGGATTGTTAATAAAATGCTTGACTTGCCTAACATTCGTGAAGCTTGTCAAAACTTAACTTCTACTTTTCTAGAGCCTGCTGCAGGAGAAGGGGCGTTCCTAGTTGAAATATTGGATAGAAAAATGAAGATGGTAGTTAAAAATTACGGTGATAATTTAACACGATTTGAGAACTATTCACTACTTGCATTATCAACATTATATGGTGTTGAATTGCTTGAAGATAACGCACAAAAATGCGTTATGAATATGTATCAAGTCTATTATGAAGCCTATCAGCAACAAGCAACTAAACATGGTGCAAAAGTAAAAAAGAAGGTCTTAGACAGTGCGAAATTGATTATTTCTAACAATATTGCTCAAGGGAATTTTCTGACTAAATTATCTCCAGATGGCTATCCTATCGTGTTTAGTGATTGGAATCCTGTAAACCTTCGTGAAGACCTTAAGACAATTAAGGTTCAACGCACTGAATATACGCTTATGGATATTCTTAAAGGTATAGAAAAAGAAGATGGAGAGCCTTTAGCTCATCCTATAAAAGCAGAGCAACTGGATCTGTTTGACTTTTTCGATGATGAAGAAGTTGTTAAGAAAGAAAAAAAACGAATGAAATACGTTCCTGTAAAGATTACTCAGGTCTTTAAGGAAGAAATGGAGGAAGTCGATGGATAGAACAATCATTAACCCTTATGAAGAATTAGACTTAAAGATATATGCTTATACCTTACCTGAAGTTCCTTCTCATGAGGGGTACATAAAAATTGGAGATACGAATAGACAAGTCAAAAAACGTATTTTTGAACAGATTGGAACAGCAGGACTTAACCCCAATATTCTATTTGAAAAGATTGCGAAAAAGTCAGATGGCACATGGTTTCACGATAAGTCACTTCATCGTTTCCTTAAACAAAATGGGATTCAGAAAAAGGACTTTAATGGTTATGCTGATGAGTGGTTTTATTTTAATGGAACACCCGAAAAGGCAGAAATTCTAACGGACAAGTATATCAATCGTGATTATGATGAGATCCAAGTTGATGAAGCTCATTCAGACTACTCGCTCCGAAATGAACAAGATAAAGCGGTACAGCTAACGCTTGATTATTACAATAGCAGAAAAGAACCGAGGGAATTTCTTTGGAATGCAAAACCTCGCTTTGGGAAAACGCTGACTACATACGATTTTGTGAGGAAAATTAAAGCAACAAATGTGCTAGTTGTAACTAACAGACCTGCTATAGCGAATTCATGGTTTGATGATTTTAAGAAATTCATTTCTTGGCAAGAAACAGGAATGAAATTTGTTTCAGGAACGGATTCGTTGAAAGATAAGGCACTATCTCGTGAGGATTTCATTGATTTTGTACATACAACTGACCATCAGAATCCTTCGCAAATTACATTCATTTCACTCCAAGACTTGAAAGGTGCTAAATTTGCAGGTGGCGTCTATGAAAAACTTGAATGGGTTGGTCAACTAAATTGGGACTTACTAATCATTGATGAGGCACATGAGGGTGTTGATACTGCAAAAACTGACGTTGCGTTCGACAAAATCAAGCGGAATTTTACTCTACACTTGTCAGGTACACCCTTCAAAGCATTGGCAAATAACAAATTCAATGAAGACCAAATATTTAACTGGTCATATGTCGATGAACAAGAAGCAAAAAAAGATTGGGATTACACAACAGGAAGTAATCCTTACGAAAATTTACCAACACTAAGCTTATTCACTTATCAAATGAGTAAGATGATCGAGGATCAAGTCTCCAAGGGCTTAACGTTAGACGATGATATAAATGTTGATTATACTTTCGACTTGAATGAATTCTTTAGGGTTAAAGAAGACGGTAAGTTTGAATATGAAACAAGCGTAATAAAATTCCTTGACAATCTATCCTCAGGTAAGTTTCCTTTTTCGACAGGTGAACACAGGGGCGAATTAAACCATACTTTTTGGCTTTTACCTCGTGTTAACTCTGCAAAAGCACTTGAAAAATTGTTGAAATCTCACCCGGTTTTTGGTGAGTATAAGATTGTACTAGCTGCTGGTGACGGAATAAGCGTCATCAATGATCCAAACCTTGAAGAAGAAGGACAGGACTACAAGAAAAATGAGAAGAGTTTTGATAAGGTTAAAAAGGCAATTTCAGAAAATAAAAAAACCATAACTTTATCCGTGGGTCAGCTAACAACAGGTATCACAATTCCTGAATGGTCTGCTGTGCTCATGCTTAGCAACATTAAGTCGCCTAGTTTATATTTTCAAGCTGCTTTCCGTGCCCAAAACCCTTATGAATTTGTTCAGGACGGTAAGCTTTATAGGAAAGAAAACGCCTATATCTTCGATTTTGCACCAGAACGTACGTTATTACTCTTTGATGAATTCGCTAATAACTTATCAAGTGGTGGATCTAAAACAAGTGAGGAACGCAAGAAGAAGATAAAAAAGCTTTTGAACTTCTTTCCAGTTATTGGTGAAGATGCTGAAGGCAATATGCACGAGTTAGATGCAACTGAAGTCTTAACGATCCCAACACATATTACTTCAACTGAAGTAGTAAAACGTGGGTTCATGAGTAACCTTTTATTTGCGAATATTGCTGGTATTTTTGGTGGGAATTCACCATTTAAGGAAATCCTAGATAAAATTAAGCCGGAAAAGAATAAGCGTTTGACCGACCGTAGAGAAGTCAATGTAACAAAACCGATGATAGATGATGATGGTAATGTTGATGTTCCTACTGACATTGTTATTAATCAGACGAAAGATATATTCGGAGACGCAATATATAAGGTTTTGGAAACACCTGATATTCCTGAAATACCTGAAGTTACAACTATCACTACTGAAATCAAAGAAACTTTAGATAGAGGGTTCAGCAAGTTAAAAGAAACATTTAACTTGAATAAAACTCAAACTGATAAAGCGAAAATTGAAGTAACTTCAGCAATTAAAGACGTGGTTCAGGAAAATGTAGAAACGTATCACAGTCAAGTTCAAGAAATCGAACATGACTTTACGGAGCAAATTCAAATTGCACAGGAAACTCATGATGAAGTTAAAGTAGAACAACTAAAAACGGAGTTTGAACAAAAAAAGGTTGAAGTTAAAAAAACGTTTACTGAAAATCTTAATACAGTAGTAAGTGCTACGGTTGAAACTGCAGTCGAAAAAGAAATTGTCAAAGAGGAAGAGAAGAAGAAAAAGACCACTGAAGATGATGTTCGGGATCACTTACGTGGATTTGCTAGAACAATTCCTGCTTTTCTTATGGCATATGGTGATGATGATACAACTTTGGCAAGTTTTGAAGAAAACATTGATGAAGTAACCTTTGAAGAATTAACAAGTATAACCATTGATGAGTTCAAGAAGCTGCGTGATGGTTTTGACTATGTAGATGATAATGGGAATAACCGTAAAGTGCCTGGTCTTTTCAATGAAGTAGTATTTAACGCTAGTATCAAAGAGTTCTTCAATACGAAGAAAAGGTTATCAAACTACTTTGATGAATCACTTACCGAAGATATTTTTGATTACATTCCACCACAACAAACAAACCAAATTTTCACTCCAAGAAGAGTAGTGAACCTAATGGTTGATTTAGTTGAAGAAAATAACCCTGGTATTTTTAGTAACTATAATATAAAATTTATTGATTTATATACGAAAAGTGGACTTTATATCACCGAAATCGTGAAACGCTTGAATGAGGGATTAAAAGAACAAATCCCAAATCCTGAAGAACGAATTAAGTGGATACTCGAAAATCAAGTTTATGCGTGTGCACCAAGTAACATCATTTACAATATTGCGAAAAAATACATTTTTGCTGATTTCCAAAATATCTCGAGCAAGAATATTATTCAATGTGATTTAACTGAACATGCTAAGAAAGGCAATGCAAAAGAGAAATTACTAGAAGCATTTGGAGGTGAGAATTTGAAGTTTGATGTAATTATTGGCAATCCACCTTATCAAGAAATGGATGGGGGGGCGTCAGCAAGTGCTAGACCAATCTATCACCATTTTGTGCGATTGGCAAAAGAGCTTGACCCAGAATTAGTTTCATTCATCATGCCTACACGTTGGTATGCAGGAGGGAAAGGTCTTGATGATTTCCGAGATGAAATGATAAACGATATTCATCTTCGAGAGCTTCACGACTGGTTAACTCCTGAG
>Ga0182742_1004767_pt1 | contig 11991 bp, 11 predicted proteins | sample eDN5th37CBELigMG_FD_128880 | JGI IMG/M metagenome (GOLD analysis project Ga0182742, IMG submission 128880) | Enriched Miracle-Growth compost microbial communities from Emeryville, California, USA - eDNA 5th pass 37_C BE-Lig MG (version 2)... ... | reverse complement strand
GGCTCGCTGCAGGCGGGAACGCCCGAGATGGACCTGGATTGCGGCCCCCTCATCAACGCCTCGCAGCAAAGGCGGGTGCGCGGCTTCATCGAGCGTGCCGGGCGGGCCGGCGTGGCCATGCTCGCCCAGGGCAGCATCGCCCAGGGCACGGCGCCTGGCGGGTTTTTCGTGGCTCCGGCCCTGTTCGGGCCGGTGGCTCGCGACAACGAGCTGGCCCGCGACGAGGTCTTCGGGCCGGTGCTCTCGGCCATTCCTTTCACCGACGAGGCCGACGCGGTACGGCTGGCCAATGGCACGGAGTACGGGCTGGTCGCCGCCATCTGGACGCGCGATGGCAGCCGGCAGACGCGCATGGCCAGGAAGATGCATTGCGGCCAGGTGTACCTGAACTGCTATGGCGCAGGCGGCGGGGTCGAGCTGCCGTTCGGGGGCGTCAAGAAAAGCGGGCACGGGCGTGAGAAGGGTTTTCTGGCGCTGGAGGAAGTGAGTGTCCTGAAGACCGTCGTGCAGTACTACGGGAGCTGATGATGAGACTCAAGGACAAGGTAGCCATCGTGACCGGCGCGGCCAGCGGCTTTGGTGCCGAGATCGCCCGCAGCTATGCACGGGAAGGGGCCAACGTGGTCCTCGCCGACCTGAACGAGGCCGGCGCGCTTGCCGTGGCCCAGGACATTGGTTCGGCGGCCCTGGCGGTTCGATGCGATGTCACGCAGCGCAGGGATATCGATGCCGTGCTGGACGCGACCGTGCAGAACTTCGGCGGCGTCGATATCGTCGTCAACAACGCCGGCTATACGCATCGCAACCAGGCGCTCCTGGATGTGGACGAGGCGACGTTCGACCGGGTCTTCGCCGTCAACGTGAAGGCCATCTATCACATGACCCTGGCCGTCGTGCCGATCTTGCGCCAGCGCCAGGGCGGCTGCATCATCAATATCGGCTCGACCGCCGGCATCCGGCCCAGGCCGGGCCTGACCTGGTACAACGCGTCCAAGGGCGCCACGAACCTGCTGTCCAAGTCCATGGCCGTGGAGCTGGCCCCGGACAGGATCCGCGTGAATGTGATTTGTCCCGTCATGGGCGAGACGGCGATGCTGGCCGACTTCATGGGCGTGCCCGATACGCCCGAAAACCGGGCCAGGTTCATTGCCACCATTCCCCTTGGCCGCCTGAGCGTGCCGCAGGACGTCGCGCGGGCAGCCGTGTTCCTGGCTTCGGAGGAAGCAGCGTTCATCACGGGCATCGAGTTTCCCGTCGATGGGGGACGCACCGTCTAGCCTTTCCTGCCTTCCGCAAAAAATTCGATTGTTGCCACAATGACTTGCTGATATATTTGCCTGCGCAACTAATTGGAGGTTAGCGTGGCTGAGACAGTGGCAATACCAGAACGGGTTACCGTCGTCATTGCAGGCGGAGGGCCGGTCGGGCTCTCCCTGGCGGCTTTGCTGGCGGAGTACGGCATCCCGTCCCTGACGATCGAGGCAGACGACGGCTATTGCACGGGCAGCCGTGCCATCTGCATGTCGCGCCGTTCGCAGGAGATCATGGGCTGGTTCGGCGCCGATGCGCCCCTGGTGGAAAAGGGACTGGGCTGGACAGCGGGACGCAGCTACTTTCGCGACAAGGAAGTGCTGCACTTCGACATGCCGCACGATCCTGCGCAGCGGTTCGCCCCCATGGTGAACATTCAGCAGTACTACATCGAGGAATACGCGCACGACGCCACGCGCCGTCATCCCGGACTCGCCCAGGTCAGCTGGTCGAGTCGCGTCCTGGCAGTCGAGCCGCTGGCAGACGCGTCCCGGACTGGCGCGTCCCGGACTAACGCGTCCCGGACTGGCGGCGTGCGGGTACAGGTCGAGGTCAACGGTACCCCCCGGTGGATAGAGGCCGACTGGCTGATTGCCTGCGATGGCGGGCGCAGCACCGTTCGCGAGGCCATGGGCCTGCAGCTCAAGGGCATGCAGTACGAAGGCCGCTACGTGATCGTCGACATCGAACAGGAATCGCAGCGGCCGGTAGAGCGGCTGGCGTGGTTCGATCCGCCCTCCAATCCTGGTTCGACGATCCTGATGCACCGCCAGCCCGAGAACGTGTGGCGAATCGACTATCAGGTGGGCGACGACGAGGATCCGGCAGAGGCCGTCAGGCCGGAGAATGTCCTGCCAAGGGTGCAGAGCCATCTGGACATGATCGGCGAGACTGCGCCCTGGAAGCCGCTGTGGATCTCCATCTACAACGCCAAGTGCCTGTCGCTGGAGAGCTACCGCCATGGCCGGATCCTCTTTGCCGGAGATGCCGCCCACCTGGTGCCGATCTTTGGCGTCCGTGGCCTGAACTCGGGCCTGGACGATGCAGGCAACCTGGCCTGGAAGCTGGCCTGGGTGCTGCGCGGAGGCGCACCCGAGTCCATCCTGGATACCTACAGCAGCGAGCGTGTCCATGCGACCCGCCAGAATATTGCCTATGGCGCAAAGAGCACCGAGTTCATGGCGCCGCCCAGCTACGGCTTTTCGCTGATGCGAGACGCTGCGCTGCGCCTTGGCGTGACCGATCCGAGCGTACGCTCCCTCGTCAATCCCCGGCAGTCTTCACCCATCTCCTATGAGGGTTCGCCGCTGAACCGGCGCGATGGCCTGCATCAGGCAGACGCCGCCTCGGCGCCGGGCCAGCCTGCTGCAGAGCTGATGTTGCAGCGCAATGGCCTGACACGTCACCTGACCCAGTGGTTTGGCCGCGGCTTCGTCGTCATGGGACTGGATCTGGACGAAGGGACATTCCAGCAGCTGCAGTCCATGGTGGCGACGATGACTGCGCCGCAAGGCCTGCCTGCGCCGGACGTGCTGCAGGTGAACAGCTCTGGCACGGGATCGGGCGAGGCGTGGCAGGCCATGCATGGAGGAGGGCGACGTTACGCAGCGCCTCAGGACGGGGCGATCTACGTTTTCCGCCCCGACGGCTATGTCCTGGGCCGCTGGGCAGCGGCCGACATGGAACGCGCGCGGCAAGCGCTGGCCGCCTTCCATCTGTCCTAAGTCAGCCCTTTTGTTTAGAAAACATGCCATGACCGAACAAGATCTGGATACATCTTATACTTCGCTGTGCGAAGCCATCACCCGAGTCGGCGAATCGCGTGCGCCCCTGTTTCTGGCCATGTTGTCGCTGTCCCTGATCGCGCGCCAATCCAGTGCCGGCGATGTGCTGGCGCTGATTGCCCAGGCCGAGAAGAACTCGGCCGAGTAAAAGAATCAGAAAAACCCATGAAGCGGAGACCAGCATGAAGCTAATTCGATGTTTCGCCGTGGCTGCAGCGTTTGTCTGCACCCTGACTGGCTTGACCGCTCAGGCACAGGATTACCCCGTACGTCCCATCGAATGGGTCGTGCCCTACCAGGCAGGTGGTGGCACCGATATCGTGGCACGCACGGTGGCCGAGAAAATGTCGAAATCGCTTGGCCAGTCCATCGTGATCGCCAACAAGCCGGGTGCGGCCACGGCCATCGGTGCCGCCTATGTCGCTCGTGCCAATCCCGACGGTTACGTGATGGTCACGGGCGACACGGCCACGCTGGCGGCCAACCCCGCCCTGTATCCCGACCTTGCCTACGACCCTGCCAAGGACTTCGATTCGGTGGGGCTGCTCGCCCGCTTCGCGATGATACTGGTCGTGCATCCCTCCACGCCGGTGAACAACCTGCAGGAATTCATCGACTGGGCCGGCAAGCAGAAGGACGGGGTGGACTACGGCACGCCGGGCCCCGGCAGTCCCCATCACCTGGCCACCGAACTCTTCAAGCAGAAGACGGGGCTCAACCTGATCCACGTTCCCTATCGTGGCGCTGCGCCGGCCGTGCAGGACGTCATGGGTGGCCAGGTTCCGTTCATGTTCGTGGATTCGGCAACCGGCCAGCAATACATTGCGTCGGGTCGGCTGCGCGCAATTGCCGTGGCCAGCGCCGAGCGCCTGTCCAGCCTGCCCGAAGTGCCGACCCTGATCGAATCCGGGATCAAGGACTTCGAGGCCTATGCGTGGCAGGGCCTGCTGGTGCCCAAGGGAACCCCGCAGCCAGTGATCGATCGGCTGTCCGAGAGCCTGCGCGGTGCGCTCCAGGATCCGGAGATCCAGAAGAAGTTCACGGCAATGGGGCTCGAAGCGATTCCCAGCACGCCTGCAGAAATGGACGACTACGCCAGCGCCGAACGTGCGCGGTGGGGCAAGCTCATCCGCGAGGCCGGCATCAAGGTCCAATAATCCCTTTGTAACCAGGGCATCTTCGGATGCCCTTCCTTTTTGTGTCGTTGCGCCATGTCAGCTGTTCCGGATTTCCATGAGATACCCGACCTAGAACGTTTCCTGACCTATCGTTTTCACCTGCTCGGCAAACTGACGGACCCCGAGACCACTCGCGCCTATCTGGAAGAGTGCGACATGTCGCTGGGCGAGGCGCGCTGCCTGGCGGCCATCGGCCGGTTCGGGCCGCTGTCACTGAACGATCTGGCCCAGGCCGCCAACCTGGACAAGGGACATGCCAGCCGTTCGGCGCAGCGCCTGGCCTCTCGGGGTCTCATCAGCAAGAGTGTCAGCGAATCGGATGGGCGCGGGGTCGTGCTCGCGCTCCTGCCGGAAGGCCGGGAGCGCTATCGAAGCACCATCTCCCTGGTCGCGCGCCGGAACGAGGAGATCTTCGGCTGCCTGACCCCAGGCGAACAGGACCTGCTCGCGGAGCTGCTCGATCGAGTGATCGCTGCACAGCGCCAGCAGGCGGACTGAGTGCGTTGGCGCCTGCGCCGGCCCCGGGCGCCATTGGCGGGGCGGGCTCGCGCGACAGGTGACGCGAACAAGGATGGCGTGTCCTGGCACGCCCCCGGGATGTTCGATCAGCCGGGCATCACGTGCTACAACAGTGGCTTGTCATGGCGGGTGGCCAGGCCTGGCCACCCGCCGCAACTAGTGTCCGGTATATGACCATTTCCTCCCCTGATCTCGAGGCGCTGGGTGAAGCCAGGCGGCTGCTGGAACATCCCGGCCTGGCCGCCCGCCTGAGCAATCTGGTCGGCTCGCCCATCGAGAAAAGCCTGGCGGCGCTGCCATCGTCGATGTCGAATGCCATTACCGATGTGACGCGTCGCGCCATCGAAAAGGGCCTGGACGTGGCGCTGAAAACAATGGATACCTCGCAGACCGGCACCCCCTCCAATCGCTGGCACAAGATCGCCGTGGGTGCGTCGGGCGCCTTGGGCGGCGCCTTCGGCCTAACGGCGCTGGCCATCGAACTGCCGATCTCGACCACCATCATGTTGCGTTCCATCGCGGACATCGCGCGCAGCCAGGGAGAGGACCTGCGCGATCCGGCGGCACGCCTGGAGTGCCTGCACGTGCTCGCGCTGGGCGGACGCCGTGCGGACGACGACGCGACGGATGCGGGCTACTTCGCCGCGCGCACCGCCATGGCCAAGGCCCTGAGCGCAGCCGCACAGCATGTCTCCCAGAAAGGGGTGACGGCGGCTGGTGCGCCCGCCATGGTCAAGCTCGTCACCGACATTGCGTCCCGGTTCTCGATCACGGTGAGCGAAAAGGCGCTGGTGCAGGCCGTCCCTGTCGTGGGGGCCCTGGGAGGCGCGGCCATCAACACGCTGTTCATCAATCACTTTCAGGATATGGGACGGGGTCATTTCACGGTACGCCGGCTGGAAAGGCTCTACGGCGCCGACGAGGTAAGACTGGCTTACGAATCCGTGTAGGGATGGCGGATCCCTGCACCAATAACAGGGCGGCCGCCCAGGCCGGCCCGCACAAATGGAGATAGAACATGAAAGCTGCCGTGCTCACGGGGGGGCGGATCGAAATGCGCGAGGTTCCGACGCCCGAGCCAGGATCGGATGAGATCCTGGTTCGCGTGCGGGCGACCTGCCTGAACCGCGCAGACCTGATCGTCTATTCCGGCGGAACACACGGCGCACAGGGCGGGGACGGCACTGTGCTGGGCATGGAGTGGGCAGGAGAAGTGGCGGCCACGGGAGCGGACATCAAGGGCTTTGCCGTCGGCGATCGGGTCATGTGCTCCGGCCGTGGCGGCTTTGCCGAATACGCCATCGTCGAGGCCGCGCGCATCTCGAAGATGCCCGAGGAGCTGAGCTGGGCCCAGGGCGCCTCGTTTCCGGTCGGCATCCAGACCATGCACGATGCCATCGTCACACACGGCAGGCTCGTCACCGGCCAGAGCGTCCTGGTCCTTGGGGCGAGTTCCGGCGTAGGCCTGATCGGCCTGCAGGTGGCGCGTGAAATGGGCGCCGGCCTGGTCATCGGTTCGTCCACCAGTCCCGAGCGACGGGCTCGTCTGGCCGAATACGGCGCCGCGCTGGCGATCGACTCGAACGACCCGGCATGGCCGGAACAGGTCCGCGAGGCCACAGGCGGCAAGGGCGTGGACCTGATCGTGGACCTGATCTCGGGCGAACAGGTCAACCGGGCCCTGCAGGCCGCTGCCGTGCTCGGTCGCATCGTCAACGTGGGTCGCCTGGGCGGCAGGCATGGCGAGATCGACTTTGACCTCCACGCCCTCAAGCGCATCACCTATACCGGCGTCACGTTCCGTACGCGCACTGCGGAGGAGGTGGCCGATATCGCGCGCCGGGCCCGTGCAGAGCTCTGGTCCTCGCTGATTGCCCAGCGCCTGAGCGTGCCGATAGACAGCCATTTTGCGCTGGCCGACGCCAACCAGGCATTCGAACGCATGCGCAGCAACCAGCATTTCGGCAAGATCGTGCTCGATATTTGAGGCCTGCCCAGCACAATATCGTATATTGACCGTGGAAAATCCTCCAACTGCCGGCAAATCGCTTGTCCGGCACTGAATCCATTCACGGGATGCGTTGACCATGCTCGAACAGGAAATCAAGCTACATGTGCCGGCTGATGCACGCAAGGCGGTCGCGGCGCAGCTGGGCACCCTGGACGGGCCGCGACGCTTGCGCCTGCGCGCCATGTATTTCGACACAGCCAACCGGCACCTGGCGCGTCAGCATGCAGCCATCCGCCTGCGCCAGGAGGGTAGGCGCTGGATCCAGACCTTCAAGATGGCAGGCGATGACGCCGTCTCGCGCATCGAGTTGAATCACCCGCGCCCCGGGCCGGAACTGGACCTGAGCGTCTACGAAGGGACGCCAGCCCAGGCGGTTCTCGCCAGGCTCAAGGGCGAACTGACCGTACGCTACGAAACCGATGTCATGCGGCTGGCCAGGCAGGTCAGCTGTCGCAGGGGCGTGGTCGAACTGGCTTATGACGTGGGCGTGATCCGCACGGGCGCGCTCGAGGTGCCCGTCAATGAGCTCGAGTTCGAATGTGTCTCGGGTGATGTTTCGGCGGTGTTCTCGCTGGCGGCGCGCTGGCTGCGCCAGCATGCCCTCATCCTTGACGCCCGCAGCAAGGCGGAGCGGGGGGACGCGCTGGCGCGCGCCGCTGCGCAGATCTCGGCCGTCCCGCTCGAAGAGCAGGCGACCGTGCGCGAAGCCGAGATCGTGCGGTACTGGGCCCCGACGACCGCAAACAAGGTCAGGCTCGAACGGGGCATCGTGCCTTCGCGGGCCCTGGCGGTCGTGTCCGGCTCCTGCTATGACCAGATCGTGCGCAACGCTGCCATGCTGGCTGAAGTCGACACCGCACATCTTGGCGTTCACGCCGGGCCCGAACATGTCCATCAGCTGCGGGTCGGGGTCCGCCGACTGCGTTCGGCATGGCGGCTCTTTCGCAGTTGGGTGCCTGCGCCCGGTGTCGAGCTGCAGGAAGGTGCGAAGTATTACTTCGGCGAGTTCGGCTCGGCGCGGGACGCCGATGTGCTCAACGAGACCGTCGCGCCGCAACTGACCCTGGCCGGGATGCCGCCGGTCTCGATTCCATCTGGCGAGGTCGTGGATGCCGCCGCGGTGGCGCGCTCGCCGGCATTCCAGGTCTGGCTGCTGGACCTCCTGGCGTTCACGGCCGGCCTCGATGCGGACGACCGCACGGCGCCCGGAAACGAGCCAGATCTCAAGCGGGCGGTGACCAAGCGCCTGCGCAAGTGGCACGAGCGTATCCTGGCGGAGGGCAAGCACTTCAGCCGGCTGGAGGATGCGGCCAAGCATGAACTGCGCAAACTGGCCAAGCGTCTTCGCTATGGACTGACCCTGACGGAGTCCCTGTATGCCGGCCAGCACCTGAAGGACTACAAGAAAGGCCTGTCTGCACTGCAGGACGTGCTGGGCGAAATCAACGACCTGGCCGTGGCGCGCAAATGCTACGCCGACCTGGTGCACAGCGAGCCCCATGCCTGGTTTGCCGTGGGCTGGACGACGGCCAGGTTGCACAGCCTTGACACCCAGGCCGAGGCGGCCATCGCCGCGCTGGCCCACACCCGGCCGTTCTGGCGTTAGCCGGGCGGCTGCCTACACATGATGGATACAGGCCGCCTGGCATGACGCCATCCGGCCGATGATCGATAACGCAAAGGAGCAAAGATGGGCAGGATTTACCTGGTGCGCCATGGGCAGGCGTCGCTGCTGGGAGACAATTACGACACCCTCTCGGAGACAGGCTATGAGCAGTCGCGCGTGCTGGGCAAGTGGCTGGCCTGCCGGCAGCTGGCGTTCCAGCATGTCGTCACCGGAAGCCTGAAGCGCCATGAGCAGACTGCCCGGGCATGCCTGGAGTTCCTGCAGGACGTCAATCCCGAAATGGTGGTCGATGCCGACCTGGACGAGTTCCACCACGAGGACATGGTGAGCGCGCAGGGCGGCGAGTACGCCGACCGTGCTGCCCTGCAGGAACGGATGAGGCAGAGCAGCAACCCGCGGCGCGAATTCCAGCGGGTGTTTTCAGCGGCCTTCTCGCGCTGGGTGGGCGGCGAATACGAGGACGAGTACCGCCTGAGCTGGCGAGCCTTCCGGGCGCGCAATGTGGCGGCGATCGAACGCATCGCCGCACGCTGCGGCTCGGGAGAAAATGCGCTGGTCTTTACGTCGGGCGGGCCGATAGCCGCCATCGTCCAGCACCTGACGGCAATGCCGGACTCGCATGTCGAGAAGGTGCATACCCCCCTGCTCAATGCCGGAGTCACCCAGTTGATGTGCTCGCCGGGCAGGCTGAGCCTGAGCTACCTGAATTCGGTGGGCCACCTCGAGGCGCTCGGCCCGGCAGGCGAGCATCTGGTCACCTATCGCTGAACGGCGGCCAAGAGGCGCAGGCCCGGTCCTGCCTGGCCGGGATGCCGGCGCAGAGGCCCGGGACGTCAGCCGCTGGCCTCGCCGGCTCAGGCCAGCGCAGCGCGGATCTTTTCGGCGATCTTCTCCAGTTCGGCCGGGTCGCCCATTTCGCGGGCGTGCCCGCGCAGGGTCTGGCCATTGCTGCGCGGCACGATATGGAAGTGAACGTGGAATACGGTCTGGCCGGCAGCCTCGCCATTGAACTGGCCGACCGAGATCCCGTCGGGCTCCAGCGCCTTCTGGATGGCGTGAGCGACCTTCTTCACCGTCTTGATGCAGGCTGCGGCGCCCTCGGGAGACAGGTCGAATAGGGTGGCGGCCGGCTCCTTGGTCAGCACCAGGGTATGGCCGTCCTGCTGCGGCATGATGTCCAGCATCACATAGGTGTGCTCGTCCTCGTACAGCTTGATGGACGGGGCTTCGTTGCGCAGGATCTTGGCAAAAATGTTGTTCGGATCGTAAGACATGTCAGAAAGTCGTGATGAGAAAAGGGGGGCGGGCCGGAATCGCACGGGCGACGCCGGCATGACGGGCCGGCAGGCTGTGGCGCCTACTTGCCGGTGACATCCTTCATGATGTCCTGGAACTGCACTCGCAGTTCGCGCTTCAGCAGTTTGCCACTCGGATTGCGTGGAAGGCTATCGACAAATACCACACGGCGGGGGGCCTTGAAGTGGGCAAGCCGGCTGCGGCAGAAATCGATCAACTGGTCTTCCGTCAGCGACTGCCCCTGCCGGACGACCACGAATGCCGTCACGGCCTCGATCCAGTAGGGATGGGGCAGACCGACGACGGCGACTTCGCTGACCTGTTCGAGCTGGTAGATCGTCTCTTCCACTTCCCGGCTGGCCACGTTCTCGCCGCCCGTCTTGATCATGTCCTTCTTGCGGTCCACGACGGTGATGAAGCCCTCGGCATCGATGACGCCCAGGTCGCCGCTGTGGAACCAGCCGCCCTCGAAGGCGGCTTCGGTGCGCTCCGCATCGTTGTAGTAGCCCAGCAGCAGTTGCGGGGAGCGGTGCACGATTTCCCCGACCTGGCCGGGTTGCACGTCCTGCATGGCGTCGTCCACCACCCGGGTCTCCACGTTGAGGGCGGCGCGCCCGGCCGAGCCCGCGCGCGGGATCTGCTCATCCGGATACAGCACCGTGGCCACCGGCGCGATCTCGGTCTGGCCGTAGAAGTTCCACAGGCGTACGCCGGGCAGGCGCCGGTTCAGCTCCCTGAGCACCTCGACCGGCATGATGGCCGCGCCGTAGAAGCCCTTGGACAGGCTGGACAGGTCTGCCTGGTCGAAGCCGGCGGATCGCAGCAGGGCGATCCAGATCGAGGGTGGGGCAAAGAACAGGGTGGCACGGTGCCGGGCCAGCATCGGCAGGAGGTTGTCCGGGGTGGGCTTGTCGGTGATGACGTTGGTGGCGCCGACGTAGACACCAGGGCCCAGCAGCGTGTCGAGCTGCGCGCAGTGATAGAGCGGCAGGGCATGCACGATGACATCGTGGCGATTCATCTCGCCATTGACCAGGCAGTCGACGTATTGCCACATGATCGCCTCATGCGTGAGCATGGCGCCCTTGGGCAGGGATTCCGTACCGCTGGTATAGATGATCTGCGCCAGCATGCGCGCATCGAGTTCGACCTGGGGAGCCTTGGCGTCGGCTTCGAGCAGGTCGTCGAATGTCGGCATGTCGCCAGGGGGCGACGCGGGATCCTCGCCGGGCAGCCACAGGAGTTCCTGTACTTGCGTGTCCAGTGCAGCAGCCTGGCGTCCGGGTTCGACCATGTCGGGGCCAGTACACAGCAGGCGTGCGCCGGCATGACGCAATACGTAGGCGATCTCTTCCGGCTTGAGCATGAAGTTGATCGGCACCAGTACCGCGCCAAGACGCGCCACGCCATACCGTAGGGCGGCAAAGGCATGCGAGTTGCGGGCCAGGATGGCGACGCGGTCTCCTGCTGTAATCCCGCGGGCCGCCAGGCCGTTGGCCACCCGGTTGCATATCGTATCGAATTCGCGATAGGTCCAGGTTACCTGGCCACATACGATGGCGGTCTTGTGGGGAAGGCGTGCCGCGGTGCGGCGCAGGAGGTCGCCCAGCGTATGCTGGCGTGCCGCTGCGTAGGGATGGCCGCCTGAGGTACCGGACGAGGATGCCGGCTGGGTAAACTGGATCGCCACGTTGAGTCTCCGTTTTTATGGGCAGACCGCGACCGGTCCGCCGGTGTGTTCATACGATAGCACCAGGCGCGCGCGCGTGGCGTGCCTCGCATGGACCCAGGGCGGCCCGATCGGGTCGCTAGGCGCGCGACGGCCCGGCGGTGGTCGGGTTAAAGTACATCATCGAGTCGCGTCACGCGGCGGCATCACTGACGGGGCGTTCCATGCATTGGGTGAGGCGACTTCTGATCGCCCTGGGCTTGCTAGGCCTGCTGGTCGGTATTGCACTGACGGCGCTTCTTGTGCTGGTGGATCCCAATGACTACAAAAGCGCCCTGCAGGATGTCATGCAGGAGCGCTATGACCGGACCCTGGCGATCGATGGGGACATCCGCCTGTCGGTCATCCCGCGGCTGGGCCTGGAGGTCAGTGGCGTGTCGCTGTCCGAGCCGGGCTCCAAGCAGGTCTTTGCAACCGTCGACACCGCCCGCATGGCAGTGGCCTGGTGGCCCATGCTGTCGCGCCACCTGGTCATGGAGCACCTGAGCGTCAGCGGCGTCAAGGCCAATGTGGTGCGCGATGCCAGCGGTCGCTTC
>Ga0182742_1004765_pt1 | contig 11993 bp, 10 predicted proteins | sample eDN5th37CBELigMG_FD_128880 | JGI IMG/M metagenome (GOLD analysis project Ga0182742, IMG submission 128880) | Enriched Miracle-Growth compost microbial communities from Emeryville, California, USA - eDNA 5th pass 37_C BE-Lig MG (version 2)... ... | reverse complement strand
GAGTCAAAAATCTGGCTTATCAACACAGTACTTTAACAAAGCCAAAAAGAAAAGTAAGCTGGTTATCTACAATATGTAGCTGACCAGCTTACTTTAGTTACTAAATATTGATGGTATTGCAGACTAACCTGTCTACATGAACACTTTTTCAGCAGTCCCGAACCGTCCCTTTGTTTCACATTATCGACATCCCGTCATTCAAGTGATAAAATGAAAAGATTCGAGATACCATATAGCCATCAAATGGAGCATAAAGTACAGATTGTTCGGTATGGATAAATATGATTAGCAGGTGATTGAGTTTGCGCTTTACAAAAAGCATCCCTAATATGTTAACATTAGGTAATTTATATTGTGGTTTTCTTTCCATAGGATTTGCTGCAAATGGTCATTTTAAAAACGCCGCGATTTTAATCATCATTGGTGTGATGCTAGACAGTATGGACGGTAGGCTAGCTAGAATGTTGCAAGCTGATAGTACGTTAGGAAAAGAGTTAGATTCATTAGCAGATATTGTGACATTCGGAGTCGCTCCATCGTTTCTCATCTATTATACTTATTTTCATCAATTTGGATTACTTGGACTGGCTGTTGCTGGATTGTTCCCGTTATTCGGTGCTTTTCGATTAGCGCGATTTAATATTAGTACCAATAAAACATCTCAAAATTATTTTATTGGTGTACCCATTACTGCAGCTGGCGGTATTTTAACCTTACTTACTTTGTTTGGTTCTCTCATTCCACATATTATTACAACCGTTGTCTTTACGACGCTTTGCTTTTTAATGGTTAGTAAGATTAGAATACCTAGCTTAAAAGAAGTTCCACTACCAAAGTACGGCACAATTGTTACGGTTTTTTTAGGATGTTTATTATATCTGATTTATAAAGGAACGTACGAAAGGTTTCCTTATCTAATATATATTGCAGCCCCTACTTATATCATCTATTTATTTAATCGATTACTCAAAAGGATAAAAAATAGTTAATACATTTACCAAACTGCTTTTTTTGCATCTAGCGCCAATTAGGATATCCCAAAAGCAAAGGTGTCAGGCATCACAATACCATATCCAGTATCACTTTTCATAAAATCGCACGGAATATCGATAAATTGTGCATGCCAGACATCTTATGGGACAGCCCCTCTAACTATTTCCTTGACATTTTTTCTAATGAATGTTCACTGTTTTACTATTTAGGAGGATGTTTATTGCTGCAGCTTACTATTGATTGTTCCGAGCCTCCCCTTCCTTTGTCCTCATTATCAATAAATGATAAGTAGGTGTGTACTTCTAATCGAAATTCTGCATCAGGTCATACCTTATTCACTACATTCACTACATTCACTGAATTTACAGATTATTTCTTTCACCATAAAAAATAAGGAACATCCGATTATTTTCTAACAAAATGAAGCCTTTATTACATTATTTTTCATTGAGAGTTTTCAGAGTCAGAAGTTGTCGGCACCGGTAAAAGGATAGTAATGATACACGGCAAACATTGACTCTTAAAGTGATTGTGTTAAGGTACTCGGAAAGGATAGATACGCATGAAAATAACACGCAGAATGAAATATCATTTAATCCGTCTATTTCGACTGAAATCTAATCCGCATCATGTAGCATTAGGTCTAACAATGGGTCTTATTCCAAGCTGGATTCCCACGTTCGGTCTAGGCCCCGTCCTTTCAGTTGGTTTGGCAAGACTAGTAAAGGCGAATACCGTTTCAGCCCTTGTAGGCGGTATCATCGGAACGCCTATTTGGCCACTACTTTTCTTATTAAATTATAAAGTCGGGAGCTTCATACTGGAGAGGGAATCTAAGGTAGATGAACTTGAAGAAGTCGATTACATACATGCTATTTATCATACTCACAAAGGGATGGATGGTTTCCATTCCAGTGGATTCTTATTTTTAGCGGGATCAGTGATAAATATACTAATCTCCTCCACCCTCATTTACTGTATTGCGTATCTCTTATTTAAGACGTACCGCGTAAGGATTTTAGATAAAATTAGGTGAAACGGTGATAAAAGCAAACTTTAAACCGTTAAACTTGACGTTCATTGTTACGCAGTCATGGTCTACGACGCAGTATAGAATGACCATTCTTATTCTATATGATTGTCGCTTTAGTTTAAGTGTACTTCTTCGCCATTTCCATTAGCGTTATGAAATCATCTGGTCCTTAAATAAAACTAGACTCATTCTATTGGAAGGAAACACGCCTTAAGGAAGCATTCTAATAGATAAGACATCCTCTAAGTTTTGAACGTTATAGCTGATTTTCCTTTAGACATGTCCCTAGGAACATCATGATGCAAAGGATTTGCATCAACCTAATGGAGTGGTTCTTCCACTTTCATGGAAGAACCGTTGCCTCATCATGAAACCCGTTCTCTCCGAATCCCACTCAACACCCGCTTCAGCTCATTCCCTTGCTCAAAGAAAGCTTGAATTAATCGCACTGTCCGCCAGCAAGCCCCGACATCCAAGCACTCATCCTCTGTATGTTCGTAAGTATATCCAGCAGAAAGATTCACGCTTTGAATTCCATGCTCAGCCCAAATCCTTGTATCACTGCTGCCGCCAGGGGTGCATTTCCAGCCGGACAACCCTTCTTCTTTTGCAACCTTTTCAAAGAATTGGCCGTACGCCTCCTCGCAAAATGGAATATAGCCGCCGCACGATGTCACAATATCTCCTGTACCACGCCGGTCAACGACAATGGCCGTATCTGTTCCCCATAAGAAGTACTCATCCACCTTTCGTGCACCAACAAGACCAATTTCTTCCTTCACAGTAAAAATAAATTTCACCTTTCCGGAAAAGGATGTTTGTGGCAAGCTTTCGGCCATCTGAAGGATAGCAGCTACGCCCGCTCTGTCATCCGCCCCAAGAATGCCCCGGCTGCTTGACCAAATCCCGTTCTCTTTTATAATCGTCCGGTCCTGCTCGATTTCTTCAACGGTATCCAAATGGGCATTTAATAGAATCGTTGGACCATGACCGGATCGATACGTTTTTTCCGCTAATAGATTTCCGTTGCGGTCGACTGAAATATAGTCCACATACGGTGTTAATTTTTCCTTCACAAACTCTCTCACTCTATCTTCCTCACTGCTTGCTCCGGGGATAGATAGCAGCTGTTCTAACAGATGATAAAACCATTGTTCTTTGATATATTCAACTCCTTGCGTTAGCCATGCTTCTTCAACCACATTCATTTTTTCAGCCAGGTCAAGAAGTTCCATTTGCTTTAGATGAAACGGAATGTGATAAGCTTGAGCGGTTTCCCGCACATTTACCCGCTTCATGCCGAGAGCCTTCAATAGTTGAATCAACTGCTCTATGTCCTTATCATTTTTCACAATCATGACATAAGCACTTCTTCTGCCATGACCATCACAGGAGCCGTTTGTATAAAACCCCAGTCTGTTCAGTTGGCGTACGATTCCGCAAATATACGTATCAAGCTCTCTGACTTTCGGCTCTTCCTCACCAGGCCGGAACCATAAGTCACCACCTATTCCTCGCTGTTTGAAATCAATGGTTTGGAGCCATTCTGCTTCAGAAACAGGGTTCCTTTGTATAACCAGTGTTTTCCCATCCCACAAATAGGGTACGTCTGCCTTATCTAAACTTTCTAATAAAAATTGCTTGTTTTCCTCTGTTTCATAACGGCAATCGAACACATTCTCTTCCGTTTGCTCCACTAACCAACCGCTTCTCACAAATAATTGATTCCAATTCTTCATTCGTCATCATCCCTTTCTTGTTTCTACACTTATTATCACATGGGGATGATGACAGCTTTGTCATCGGTCTAAAAGGAAAATGCTATCGATGCGATGAATAATCGCAAAAGGAACCATTTGATTATAATAGTAGCCGGTTTGTCCTCGATGCCGTTTATTGATGATGACAGACTGTAGGACTTGTACACTTTGAACCTTTTCCCTGATTCTCCTAACCGTTTGTACATAGGTATTATTTGCCACTTCACCATCTTCACGTTTTGTGTCAAAGATGCTTCTTCCAAAGTCATATTTGGTAGCCGGAGATGGTTCTGACGTATAGAGAAAAAAGTAGCGCAGCATCTCCGCGTGATTGATACTTAGTTCTTCTTTTTCCCCATTAAAAAACAACGTTTGTCCATGGTCGGAGAAATAAAGAATCAATGTATCTGGTAATTGCCTTTCTTTTATCATGTTTTTACAGTCCCTATGTGAGCAAAGCCTTTTTCCTTCTGGTGTGATGACTGTAAAAGCAGAACTCGCCAAGAATTCTTCGTTTTGATTGATTAATTGAAAGAGGTTTGACTGTTCATAAGAAGGAGCCTGCGCAATCAATTCCTCAGACTCTATTTCTTTTATGGATGTATGGGCCTGATCAGCCATATACAGTGCACTGTTGGTAATATAAAGGTAGGCATTATACACTTGCTGCTGGTTTAATCGATAGTCCTTTTGTGTGCATGTATGTTGAGTATCCACCGCTTTTTGAAAATACGTAAGGGCTGACAGATAATCCTTTTGTTTATAGCGAAGAAATCCTAGACGGTAATAAGCAACGGGAATCTTCTTCTCGTATCTCACCGCCTTCACGAGCATTTTTTCAGCCATACGGTCATCCTTCTTATACTGTGTTTTCAGGAAAGATCCGTATCGTACTAAATAGGAAATGAGCGTCTTCTTAATCTGGTCTAGGCTTGCACCATACTCGCTGTTCCGGTCGGAGGAGATTCTCCTGTATAGTTCTTCATACAATCTAGTCAGATTATCTAATGAACCAGCTTTCTCTTCCTCCTTTGATTCGAGTAACTCCTCTTCCAAATCCAAAAGTTCTTCAATGGTTTTATTTTGCAGCCGCATAACATCCCTGCTTTCTTTATTTCAATGAAACACGGGGACGGTTCTGCCGTTTCATTTATTTGGAGGTTTTTCCATTGATGAAACGGCAGAACCATCCCTTTGTTTCATGCCCTCTTATTGGTTCGACTTTTATAGTATTCATCCTCTAAATCAGACAAACTCAGTTCAAATAAGTGACTGTTATTCTTTTTATAGATTCCACGACGAATTAACTTTTCAATCAGAAAATTTTTTTTCCTTTCTAAGGCCTCTTGTTGTAAATTCTCCAATTTTTAACTTCCCCTTTTTATTATTGTGAAACACGGGGACGGTTCTGCCGTTTCAATCTGAAACAGCAGAACCGTCCCTCTGTTTCAGTTTTCAGGTGGCACCACATGATCTATCGCTGATTGAATACCTAAAACAGGACATTGAATAGATGGCAATAAAGCAGGTGTCATTTCCATTATCTTTTGAAGTTCATGAATCGCTTTGACAGGTGCAAGATCATACGTGATTTCATACACATTTTTCACGTTCAAATCCGGCTTTTCTTCGATAATAAACCTAGGTTGGGTTGCTTCCTTTAAGTGCTCGTACGCCGGAACATTTAAAGCTGGATTAATCAGCATAATCCCTTTAATATCGCGAAACTTATGAGCCAGTTTAAGTGTTAATGTTCCACCCATGGATTGACCTATAACGAAAACGCTTGTGCACCGTTGTTTCAATTCTTCAAATCCTCTTTCTAGTGATTCGAACCAGTCTTCATGGGTACACTTTTCCAAATCACGATAATGAGTTCCATGCCCCTTCAACCTTGTTCCTAAAACCGTATAACCATATTGAGCAAGACTTTCACCTAGAAACCGTACGCTTTGCGGAGTGCCCATAAAGCCGTGTGAAATAAGAATACCCATTTCGTTTCCCTCAAAATAAAACGATTCTGCTCCCTTTATGACTTGGAATCTTTCTTTCATAATTAGCTTCCTCTTTTTAACGTTTGGATATGAAATATAAACCACGTATAACTACGAACGCATGGATTTTACTCCCCTTCCATAAATCAGAACATGAAGGATGCTAAGTTCTTTTAGTCATTCATCTTTCTTTATAATAAAAAAAGAAACACAATAATTTGTGTTTCCAGTCGTCTGGTCAACTAATCAGTTTTAATTACTATTTAAAGCCAAAGAATGAACTATGATATAAACCAACTATTCCGATTAACACTATATACTTAATGGAATAAAATTTAGCATATATATCCTGTAGTGTCAAGTTATGAGAAACCCATAATATTTTTATATTTTTTGATAAATTTTATTTTTCTAATTATTTATTATTGACTACTTCTCTTTTTTGTGCTGTAATATGGATAAAACCGATAAGAATAATCAATTTTCAATACATTTGAACTGTCATGCTGACCAGTCATCTGGAAGCCAGAGCAACTATGCTCTGGCTTTTCTTTATTTATTATCGGTTTACCAAACTAACTCCCTATAGGGGTCAAATACAAGGAGGAATAGATATGGGTAATGTTCAAGAAGTTCAAAGCGGAGAAGAAATTATTGTAAAACCAGTAGCTGGACGTATTGGGGCTGAAATTTCTGGTATTAAATTATCGGGCGATCTTGATGCACAGACATTTCTTATCATCAAAGAAGCACTTTTAAAGCATAAGGTGATTTTCTTCCGTGAACAAAATCATCTAGACGATAAAGAACAAGAAGCTTTTGCCAAACGATTCGGTCATCCGGTCGCTCATCCGACAGTCCCAGTTAAAGATGGCACCAATTATATTTTAGAACTTCATTCTGATCATGGCGGACGGGCTAATTCATGGCATACAGATGTAACGTTTGAAGCGGCCTACCCTAAATTTTCGATTTTACGAGGAGTTACAATCCCGGAGGCAGGAGGGGATACGGTTTGGGCAAACACAGCCACTGCTTATGAAAACTTACCTGAAGCATTACGAAATTTAGCTAATCAATTATGGGCTGTTCATACCAATGAATATGATTATGCAGCACAGCGGACGAATATTTCTGATGAGGCATTTAAACGCTATCAAGAAGTATTTACCTCCACAATCTATGAAACAGAACATCCAGTTGTCCATGTGCACCCAGAAACAGGTGAGCGTCATCTATTACTCGGTCATTTCGTCAAAAGATTTGTCGGTCTTTCTTCCAATGATTCTGCTCAATTGTTTAATATCCTACAGCAACATGTTATACAATTAGAAAATACCGTTCGTTGGAAATGGAGTCCTGGGGATGTGGTGGTTTGGGATAACAGAGCCACCCAGCATTATGCTGTGAATGACTATGGTCAAGCACAAAGAGTCGTCCGCAGAGTGACCATTGATGGGGATATACCTGTTAGTATAAATGGACAACGTAGTATTACGCGAAAAAAAGTAAGTAAACAGGCCAATAACTAAGAAATGAAGTGAACTCCAAACATGTGATTGATGGCAGTCTATTTTTTGCCTATATATCCAACTTATTAAAATTCTTTTTCTATTATGTACAGGTAGTAAACAGGGTTCTTCCGCTGGATATTTGACTCATCCGTGTGAAAAGTCCTTTTCACACGCCTTTCAGCAGAGCTGAAAGGTTGCGATATGGTCAAATGTCCACTAGTATATGTCGAAATATTAAAAAGGACATATATAAAATAAGGCTTTATATACGAGTGATGTGAAAACCCAGTATATAAAGCCTTCCATTAAATAGATCCATATGATATGAAATCGTCCATTACCGCTTCATTTAATCTTTATTCATTTTTTAATGCTTCATTTAAATACGCATCATTAACATGGTCCTTATATTGGTATATATTTTTAATGTAACCAACGTCAGATAATACTTGAATAGATTCCTGCTGAGCTTTGTTGGCTTCTTCTGAGATAAATACACCGTTCTCTTCAGCTGTAATAATCTTTTTCAGGATGTTCGCTGGTAATTTCGTTTCCGCCTCATAAATTTCAGCGGCTTCATCAAGATGTTCATTTTGCCACTCAAGGGATTTTTTGTAGGCCCGCAGATAAGCTTCTACAATTTCCGGATGCTCTTTGCCAAAATCTGTCCGAACAATAAGTGATGCTGGAGCTAGTATTTTTTCATCCACGTCTAGTTTGATTGCATTCCCTTTTTCGATAGTAGTGGTTTGAAATGGATCGAACGCTACCCATGCATCTACTTTATTACTATTAAAAGCGGCTTGGGAGTCATCTGGCTGAAGATTAATTAGTTCCACATCCTCTGATGTTAAACCATGAGCTTTCAACGCCTTTATTAAGTACACATGTACTGTTGTTCCGTATGCAACCGTCACTTTTTTCCCTTTTAAATCTTCCACTTTTTTAATGTCACTATCAGGATGAACAAGAATTCCATTTAATGTTTCACCCAATTGAGTCTGAGCAATGACTTCAAACGGAAGTCCTCTATCTAAACCGGAAAGAGTCGCTCCATCGCCAAGAGTTGATAAGTCCACTCGCTTGGAAGCAAGTGATTCTAATAAAGGCGGACCGCTGGTAAATTTACTCCAGTTAATGGTCGCATTTACTTTAGCAAATTCCTCTTCAAAAATGCCCTTTTCTCTCCCAATTTGAATAGGGGACAATCCTCCATTAAGGGCTATATTCACCTCAACTGGCTGACTATTTCCTTGACTTTCGCCTGATACGGACTTCGTTTCCGAACCGCATCCTGCTAATAAAACAGAGAGAAAAACCGCTAGAATTAAACCTGATAAAACCTTAGATGATTTCTTCATAATTGTCTCCTTAAGTGATTTGTTTGAATGACTGATTTTCTAATGAATAAAAATAAAGAGCCCATTAAGACAGCCATTCAGCATTCATCTTCATGGGCTCTCTGTTTGTACAGTCGATTTTTATATTCTATTTAAACTCATGCTAAAGATGAGTAGACCCAATTATTGCTTAGCAATCAGGCTGCCGGATTCATTCTTTTCATTCACAGGAACATGCTTTCCAACCGTTACTCTGCGAACCGCTCGGCTTTCATTATAATCGTCTACCGCATAATGCTGCGTAGCTAGGTTATCCCAAATCACTACGTCCCCTTCAGTCCATCTCCAACGGACCGTATTTTCTAGACGAGTCACATACGATTGGAAAAGGTTAAGCAATGTTGCAGACTCACCTGTTGTATAGCCTTCAAATTGTTTAACAAAGGAGCCTAATAGTAAATGCTTTTTCCCTGTTTCACCATGAACATGCACAACCGGGTGCTTCGTCTTATAAGAAGTAGCTACAAATTTAGCACGGAAAGATTGTGAAGAACTAGTGTTTACATTCGCATAATCATATTCATTCGAATGAATCGCCCAAAGGTTATCTGCTAATGCTTTCAACCCTTCTGGCAGATCCTCATATGCTGCGTTTGTATTTGCCCATACCGTATCGCCACCCACACTTGGAATGGTAACTCCTCTCAAAATGGAATATTTCGGAACCTCTGGAACAAACGTCACATCTGTATGCCATGCATTTGCTTTTCCACCATTTTCAGTACTTAACTCAAGGATGGCACTTGAATTTTCTTTTACAGGTACAGTTGGATGCGCATATAATTCACCTAGCAATTTAGCAAACTCTTCATGGCTTGCATCATCTAAATGATTCTGACCTTTGAAAAATAAGACTTTATACGTATCTAATGCTTGCTTCAGTTCGTTAAAAGCAGCTGCATCTAAGTCTGCGCTTAATTTCACTCCATAAACTTCTGCTCCAATTCGTCCTGCTGCTGGTACTACCTTTAATTGATTGGTTGTGGTTGTCATTTTCTTTTCCTCCTATTTTGTAAAAATTCATTATAGAAAAATGAATGCCATTTTATACGCAACTTAACCTACCAATATAGTTGGATTAATCCTTTTAAAAAAGACAACCGGAAATTCAAAAAAGAGTTAGAGTTTGCTCTTTTTCGAATCTCCGGTTGTCCGGTTGATTCTCATCTATATTTGTTGTAGTAGATTTCGTAGCGAATTTGTGTATGAATGAATCTTAGCAGAACAAAAAATATTCTGTCAACAATTATTTTTAATTATTCCTATAAATTTAATTGGTTTTATCTCTTGCTTATTGAATCAAGGCATGTTAAATTGTTGTTAGAAAATTTCAATAAACCCTTCAAAAACTTTAATCAATGATTGAATCAACTAGACAACTAGAGATTCAGTTTAAAGGCCCATGTGATAGTTGTGCCTTTATGCTGGATCTCTATTTTTATTTTAGAAAGGATGAGTATGAACGATGGTTGCCACATTACAAATGAATCATGTCAGTAAAACATTTAAGAACAATCAGGACCATGTCCACGTGTTAGATGATTTAAATTTTTCCGTAAAAAATGGTGAATTTATCAGTATTATCGGTCCCAGCGGCTGCGGAAAAAGTACGTTATTAAAATTAATTGCCGGCCTTGATTTAGATTATGAAGGCGAAATTATTGTTGGAGGACAAGAGGTACACGCCCCTTCTAAAGACCGTGGTTTTATTTTTCAAGAACATCGATTATTTCCTTGGCTGACGGTAGAAAAAAATATTGCAGGGAATCTTTCTTTAAAAAATCAAGAGATACGTCAAAAGGTTGATGAACTCCTGACATTGGTCAACTTAAAAGGATTTGAAAAAGCGTATCCGCGCCAATTATCCGGCGGGATGTCCCAACGGGTTGCCATCGCAAGAGCCTTATTAAGAAATCCTGAAGTCTTATTGCTGGATGAACCATTTGGCGCATTGGATGCCTTTACGAGAAGTCATCTTCAAGAGGCTTTGCTCGATATATGGGAGAAAAATCAAACGACCATGATGCTTGTCACTCATGATATTGATGAAGCAGTCTTTTTATCAACAAAAGTCGTTGTGATGAATGCAAAACCTGGGCGGGTTAAAGCGATTGTCCCGATTGACTTGCCATACCCGCGAAATCGAACAGGCCGCTCGTTTCAAGAGTTTAGAACGTTGATTCTAAAGCATTTAGATCACCAAGTAGAAGAAGTTGAAGATTGGAGTATTTAATTCTCATTTCTATAGAAAGGATGATAAACATGTCTATATCTACTCAAACCATCATTCAAAATAAAGGACTTTCTTTAAAGAAAAAGAAAGCACATTCTGGAAGGGGAAAGATTGCCTTTCGAGCCTTATTGATACCCGCTTTCGTGTTCATTCTCTGGCAAGGACTCGGTTCTGCTGGAATTTTGCCAGCTCAATTATTTTCCTCTCCCTTCTTAATTATCGCTAGTTTTATCGAACTCGTTCAATCAGGAGAGTTAGCCGAACATTTACAAATTAGTTTAACCCGTGCATTTCTTGGATTTACGTTAGGTGGTTTCTTCGGGCTGTTCATTGGTATCATTGTTGGCATGAATAAAAAATCGGAGAACTATTTAAACCCGACGATTCAAATGCTGCGTACCATTCCTTTGCTTGTCCTTACCCCACTATTCATCATGTGGTTCGGATTTGGCGAGTTATCGAAAGTATTGCTGATTGCACTAGGTACCTTTTTTCCCATCTATTTGCAAACCTTCTTGGGCATCCGAAATGTAGATCAAAAATTATATGATGTTGCCCAAATATTAGAGTACAGCCGTCTTGAGAAAATCACGAAACTAATGATTCCAGCAGCCTTACCTAATATTTTACTTGGAATCCGTTTAGGATTAAGTACGGCTTGGATGTGCTTAGTTGTTGCAGAGTTATTAGGCGCCGATCAAGGCGTAGGCTTCATGATCCAAGATGCCCGCTCCTTTATGCAAACAGACATTGTTTTTGTCGGAATCATCATTTTTGCTTTAGCAGGAAAAATCTCCGACTCCATTGTCCGCTTCTTAGAAAACCGCCTATTAAAATGGCAAGATAGCTTTAAAGCTTAATGAAACAGGGGGACGGTTCTGCCGTTTCAATCATCCATCAAACGATGAAACGCGAGAACCGTCCGAGGCTGCTGAAAAAGTCATTTTAAAAAGAAGGCTTTGTTAAATAATATGGTTGATTTTTGACTCATTTAAGCTGTATGGTCATGAAATAGTAGGAGAAAATGCATTTTCTCCTACTATTTCATGACCATACAGCAACCTTT
>Ga0182742_1004759_pt1 | contig 12013 bp, 12 predicted proteins | sample eDN5th37CBELigMG_FD_128880 | JGI IMG/M metagenome (GOLD analysis project Ga0182742, IMG submission 128880) | Enriched Miracle-Growth compost microbial communities from Emeryville, California, USA - eDNA 5th pass 37_C BE-Lig MG (version 2)... ... | reverse complement strand
CTCCTGGCACAAAGCCAAGGAAAATAGCTTCGACTCTGATCTTTTCAGGAGCAGGAAATGAACCCGCTCGATGCCTTCCTTACCACCACGAGCATAGCCTATTTCTCCATGGAGATAGCGCTGAGACCAGAGATGCGGACCTACAGCGGTGGTCTTGGGATATTGGCAGGTGATTGCGCCCGTTCATCCGCCGACCTCGGAATGCCGATCGTATTCGTCACGCTGGTATCTCACGAAGGATACCTGCGGCAGGAGATCGGCAATGACGGTGGACAGATTGATCATCCTGATCCTTGGCGAGTTGATGATTGGGCCATGCCCCTCCACACTATGGTGGCTGTTCTAATCGAAGACCGCCCTGTCTGGGTAAGACCCTGGCTCTATATTGTCAGCAGCCCGACAAGCGCCAGTGTTCCCGTGATCCTGCTTGATACGCGTCTAGAACTAAATAGTCAGGATGACAGAACCATAACGGACCACCTTTATGGAGGTGACGAACAATACCGATTGAAGCAAGAAATCGTATTGGGCGTTGCCGGTCCGCGCATTCTTGAAGCCCTGGGATTCAGCATCAGGAAATTTCATCTGAATGAGGGGCACGCTTCGCTGCTGACCCTGAACCTTCTTGCAAAGTCCTCCCATACCGAAGTGCCCCTACCGCTGCGGATCCAACAAGTCCGTGAAACCTGCGCTTTCACCACACACACCCCTATTGAAGCAGGCCACGACAGGTTCAGCCACGCAGATGTCAAACGAATGATCGATGAAAGCGTCCGACCAGATGAGGTTCTGCTAAAGCAGCTGGGTGGAGGCGAAGATCTCAACATGACGCTTCTCGCACTCAACCTCTGCGGTCAGGTCAATGGCGTTGCAGAAAGACATGCAGAGACCACACGGCGGATGTTCCCAGGTTACCACATCGGAGCTATCACCAACGGCATCCACGTCCCGACGTGGGTACATCCCGCGTTCGCTGAAGTGTTTCAAGACTTTCTCCCTAGCTGGGCGCATGCACCCGAACGGTTGTGGAGGCTCGAAGCTATACCGGATGTTTCCGTTTGGACTGCACATCAGAGCGCCAAGAGAGACTTCATCACCCAAGTACGGTCGAGCACGGGTATAGAATTGGACGAAAACCGCCCGATCATCGCGCTGGCGCGACGCATGACAGGTTACAAGCGACCCAATCTGATCTTCACGGATATCGATCGCCTGCGACGGATCAATCAGCGCCATCCATTTCAGATAGTGCTCGCGGGCAAGGCGCACCCGCGTGATCTGGAGGGGAAATCCTTGATTTCGGACATTAACCGACATCTGAAGGATCTGAGAACCGAAATCACCGGAGTTTTCGTGCCTGACTACAACATGGAAGTCGCTCGATGGTTCGTCGCCGGCGCAGATGTCTGGTTGAATACGCCAATGCCACCATTGGAAGCATCAGGCACGAGTGGAATGAAAGCGGCGTTAAATGGCGTGCTGAACTTAAGCGTTCTGGACGGATGGTGGCGTGAAGGATGCACGGAAGGTATCACCGGATGGGCCGTTGGTAGCGACGACCAGCCGTCAACGGCACATGCAGAAGCATGCCTCGACAAAATCGAGAACACTATCCTCCCACTCTATTACGATGACAGGTCACGCTGGACGTGGATGATGAAGCAGGCGATCTCAAAAATCGGATTGACCTTCAACAGCCAGCGCATGATGCGCCAGTACGGCAGCGAGGTGTACCTAAGCTAACTCACAGGGTTCGCTCACCAACCGAATACTGTGCTGCAACTCAGGCGGAATTGACTGTCGTCAATTCCTCAATGTCGATCCTGGAGTACCTTGAAACTCCACGCAAGAGCGAGGTTCGCCGTGGCTTACAAAACCATCTTGTTGAATATCAACATAGATTCGGATGCTCAGCCCCTCATCTCCGCAGCGGTTGATCTGGCAAAGCAGCACGATGCGAAGCTGATAGGCCACTGCAGCGTTTGCGCTGATCTGTATCTTCCGGCCACCCATGGGGAAGCACTGATCCTTGCTGCCAAAGTTCGAGACCGGATACTTGATGACCTCGACAGATCATCCCGACAAATTCAGGCAGCTTTCGATCAACTATCCACCGGACACGTGAAGGCTGAATGGCGAAGAACTTTTGGAGATCCATCACAGGCGGTTGTTGAACTCTCCCGAACTGCCGATCTCATCGTGATGCCTGCGCCTGAGGCGGCATCAAGTAGCAAGGCACATCGCTCAGCGCTGCCCGGAGATGTGGTTCTCCGTTCAGGGAGGCCGCTAGTGCTGCTCGCTGAAGGTGCTAAGCGCTTCGCAGCAAAGAAAATCGTCATTGCATGGAAGGATACGAGAGAAGCAAGGCGTGCGATTTCTGACGCCATACCCATTCTCACCTTGGCTGACGAGATCATCATTGTCACCGTGACCTCTGCTGTCCGGAGAAGCGACCGTGAGAGTATGGAGGATGTTCGGGCCTTCCTTGGGGGACACGGTATCAACGCAGAACTAAAATTTGTCGAGAGTTCGGATGAGTACATCGGATTGATGGACTTCATAGATGGGAGCTTCCCTGATCTTGTAGTCTCCGGCGCATACGGGCACACGCGCCTGCGTGAATGGGTTTTCGGCGGTATTACGCGCACGCTACTTGCAAGCAGCATCAACCGCTTCATGTCGTACTGAGCACCGGATAAAGCTTGCAACGCCCCTGCCCTGCTGCCGTCAAAGCCGAAACTGGGATAGATCGCAATGCCTCGCCGAATTCTAGTGCTAATTGCTCATCCGGATCCTGAGCCCGAACGCCTATGCAGAAGACTGGCTAATGCATATGTTGAAGGAGCCCACTCGGCGGGCCACAACATCAGGGTTCGTGATCTTGCCCGAATAGAATTTCCGCTTCTCAGAACCGCAGAAGAGTTCAGCAGCGGGAAAGTGCCTGCTGAGTTGAAGGACGCTGCAGAGGATCTCAAATGGGCAGAGCACATCCTAATAATATTCCCGCTCTGGCTCGGCACCATGCCAGCTTTGCTGAAGGCCTTTCTTGAACAAGTAATGCGGCCAGGCGTTGCCTTCGCCTACCCTGAAGCGGGAGAGAAGGGCTTGCCTAAGAAGCTTCTCAAGGGGCGATCAGCCCATGTCGTCGTAACGATGGGCATGCCTTCGTTTCTATACAGGTTGTGGTACCGATCTCATGGCTTGGCAGGTCTGCGCCGCAGCATTCTCAATTTCGTTGGCATCTCTCCTGTGCGAGAAACGCTGCTCGGTAATGTCTCAGGCACAAGCGATGACACTCGACGGAAGTGGATCGAGAAGATGCGGGGGCTCGGCGCTCAGGCTTCCTGACTGCTCTAAGAGGCTAGCTTGTTCAGCGTCTGCCACTTGAGGATGTGAATTTCTCGAAGCCCTGAGAATGCTATGACGCCATCCGTTCTCAAGCGGGACAGGACGCGTGACAGCGTTTCGGGCGTGAGGCACAGATAGTCAGCGATATCGATCCGTGTCATAGGCAGCGCGATGTGTGACGACCTGGATTGCCGTTTAGTCATTTCGAGCAGGAATATCGCGACGCGTTCGATACAGCTTTGGCGACCGAGCAACATTGAGTGCTCCTCCGCCTGGGCGAAACAGCTCACCGCAACCGGAAAGAGTTCCGAAGCGTTTTCATGGTGAAGCATCGTGCCTCTCACAGATTTCAGAGTCGTGGGACAGAAAGCTTCCGCGTAGGAATGGTGTTTGTCATCCCGTTCCAAGCCGAACGTTTCACTCCGAAGATAGAACGCAGTGATCAGTCGACGACCGTCTGCCAGAAAACGGCAGATGCGAACGCCACCTGACTCCACAAGGTAGAGGGTATCGCTCGCCTCACCTGGCCCATAGATCCGCGAGCCAGCTGGGAAAACCGTCGATGAGTGGACGTGAAGCCCCGACGATTCACCCGTCAGAACCACGCCGAGCGGAAGCGAAGAACGTTGCGTACCAACATCTGGCATTTGCTAGATCCTCATTCGCGAGAATGGATAGCCCAAAACGGGCCCACAAGAAATCCGGTCCAACCAAGTAAGTGAAACTACTAAACTTGTTTTCTTTGAACCTCAGATTACACCCGCTCTGCGAACGAGCATAGTAAGACTCGCTGGCTGATCAGCGGTGCTGTCTTGAAGCTTTTCGGATATGATGCGACGGTCACAAATGATTCCTTCGAGACGAGCAACAATGAGCGGGGTCTCTGAAGATGAAAGCAAAAGACATAATGACTACCACATGCGTGGTAGTTTCGCCCGACAACAGCGTCCGGCATGCAGCTGACCTGATGTTGCGGTGCGACGTCAGCGGGCTTCCGGTCGTTGACGATGACGGAATGGTCGTTGGCATGCTTACGGAAGGCGATCTCCTGAACCGTTCAGAACTCGGTTGTTTTCATTCCGATGAGCAGCCAGAGGAAGGCAACCGCGCCAGCAGGTTCATCAAGAGCTGGAGTTGGAAGGTCGCTGATGTAATGTCCAAGGATCCACTGGTGGTGTCGGAAGACACTTCCATCATTGAAGTCGCGACGCTTCTGAAAGCTAGGGGATATAAGCGGGTTCCAGTAGTGCGAGACCGCAGGCTGATAGGAGTCGTATCCCGGAGAGACCTTCTTCGTGTCATCTGCTCGGCATCTCGGGAGCGCGGTGCTCGAACGGCAGAAGCAGTTGCCCGGATCATCCGGGCTCGGCTGCAGTATGACTTGGGCATTCCGGACAACAACGTGACCGTAGGTGTGGAGCAAAATACGGTTAGACTCACTGGTACAGCGCGATCAGAAGCTGAACTTGCCGCAATACGCGCGGTGATCGACAACATTGAGTCGTCAGTAGGTATCAAGTTTGAGATTTCTGGACCCTCGTTGCCCGCCTAATTGGAGAAGATTAACTTAAGCTGTCAGGCTATCTGAAAATTGATCACGCGCAAGGAACGGTCCTCAACATGGGAGTAGAGCTTCCTCTGAGCGCTAGATCGCTCGGAGGATCGCGACTATGTCTCGACGCTTGAGAGAGGACCTCACGGTCCTCATACCTTCCCTAAGGGCCTACGCGTTCTGCCTATTACTAAACCACACCCACGCCGCCATTAGTGTCGAAGAAGCATTGGTTGAGCTATGGAGCCAGGCAAAAGGGAAGACTATGCCTGGTCTCAAACTTCGTGCATTCCAGATCGTGCGGAAGACATGTCTGATGCGAGCAAAGATCGACCTCATCCCTGATACATCGGATGGAAAGCGCACTCCCTTGGATACGGACTTTGAACGCGGATTTGTCAGATTACCCCTACCAGAGAGAGAGGCGTTGTCTCTGGGCGAAGTCTTTGGCTTTCGGCCAGATGAAATCGCACGGATTTGCTGCAGTGACAGAGGAACCATGGACCGTCTCGTCGATTCAGCGCGCTTGAAACTGGAGGCGAGCCTTCAGCTGTCACCACTGCGCTACTGACTCACGCCAAAGAGTTCTGCGACCGTTCCGGCAGGCCCGCAGTGTGAATCCAGGCCCATCGAGTGGCCATAGACCATTCTCGAAAGTTGACGACGCTCAAGGACAAAGCCCTCTTACCTGGATAGATTTGTTCTCCGAATGGAGGACTTCGCTATGGCATTTCGAACTCTATTGACGATCACCCAACCTGATCTGGGTACCAGTGATGTTGAGCTTGCCGCCACACTTTGCGAGGAGATCGACGCTCATATCTCGGTCCTGGTAGTACAGTTCGCGGCCCCGCCTCCAATAGGAGATTATGCCGCGATCGTCACAGACGCTTGGTTTGAAGAGCGGCAAGCCGATCTTGATCGTCTGCAGCTAAGGACGGAAGAAGTGAAGACCTTTCTCGAACAACGATCAACGTCGTTCGACATATGTAGTGAGTACCCTGAAGAGGTTGTGGCAGACGAAACGATCGGTCGACGAGCGATGTATGCGGACATAGGTGTCCTCGGCCCCGAACTCCTTGCGCAGGACTGGTTGAAGCGGAAAGCAGTCGAAGGGCTACTCTTTTCTTCCGGAAAGCCCCTGCTGCTGGTTCCACAAGGATCGAAACCGACACTCAAGCCTAGACGTGTGATGGTGGCGTGGGATTCACGTATTGAAGCTTCTACCGCTGTATCCCATGCTCTGAGCCTCCTTTCCGCAGCCAATGACGTCCATGTGGTCCTTGTCGACCCACAGCAAGGCGAACTTGCCCAAGGTGACGAACCCGGTGCAGACATTGCCACTTACCTCGCCCGCCATGGGGTTAAGGTGACGGTGGACCAACTCCCCAGCCTGGGCCGATCGGTGGCAGACGCTTTGCGAACCCACCTAGTTGACATCGGAGCCGACCTTCTCGTCATGGGCGCATATGGCCATTCCAGGATGCGGGAGCGAATTTTCGGAGGAGTGACGAGATCGATCATTTCTCAACCGCCGTGCACGACGTTTCTCGCTCATTGAAACCATTGCTAGATGGACACGGGATCGGCCGTTAACGCATCTTGCAATGGGAACAATACCCTTTCTGTCGTCTCCCGCCATCACGTTCTTGGCAAACCAATTTGCCAAGATCCCTTTGGACGCTCCGCTCGCCACCCGCTACGACGCTCCACTCGCCCGCTAAACTTAAGCAAGATCTTTTGCTTTTTTTCCGCTTCATCTGGTGTGGGCCGCGAACGCGAGGGTGGTCATCGGTCACAGAGGCACTTGACCCAGTAAAAGCAGTGCAGTCTACTGTGGTAATCTGCTATCGGAGAGTTTTCGCGGTGCCGATAGAACAACTTGGAGCGAACCCCTCCTTCCTGCGCCAACTCGTAGAGGCCGTTCCCGGAGCGGTTTACGCGAAAGATCGAGCAGGTAGGATACTGTTTGGAAACGTTGCGTTTGCGGAGGCAGTCGGCTGGCAGACGGGCGGCTATCTCGGCAAGGACGATCTTGATCTATTGTCCGACAAGGATCTCGCCCGTGCCGTGATGGATAATGACCAGCGGATAATGGCTAGTCAGAGCAGATACCAAGTCGAGGAGCAGCTGCGGGCAGAGGATGGGAGCACGACCTACTGGCTCTCGACCAAGGCACCTTTTGCCGATGAGAACGGGAATATCGTTGGTCTCGTCGGCGTGTCGCTCGACATCACCGAGCGCAAGCGGCTTGAGGAAAGGGAGAGACTTCTTGCAAGGGAGATCGAACATCGCAGCAAGAATCTCCTCGGCGTGGTGCAAAGCATCGTCCAGTTGACGAGAGCGGGTACGACGGAAGAGTTCCGTCGAGCGGTAGGTGGGCGGCTTGAGGCGTTGAATCGGGCTCACGGTGTTCTGTTGCGCGACCGCAGCCAGCAAGCAAGCTTGCGCCACCTGTTAGTCCAAGAACTATCAGCCTATAGCATCAATGCAGGTCGTGCCCGCCTGAGTGGCCCACCCGTTCACGTCGGCCGGGATGTCGCGCATCGACTTGCCATGGCCTTCCACGAACTGGCCACCAATGCCGCCAAATACGGTGCATTTGCAGACGTGGCCGGAAAGCTCCACGTCAACTGGGAACTACGCCAGCATCCCGAGCAGCTGATCATCGAATGGCGGGAGAAAGGCGGCCCGCCTGTGAAGACACCTACTCGCCGGGGCTTCGGCACCCGGTTGATCCGCACAGTGGTGGAGCAACAGCTTCAAGGGACGCTCGATATGAGGTGGGAGCCAGTTGGGCTTCGCTGCTCTATCTCCTTACCCTTGGAGAATATCGCGCCGGGCCGAATGCGCTAGGTGCGCAGCTGCGTTCCCAAGCGTTTCATCCCTATCGGCGGTCCCTACGACCCCGCTAGGAATCGCCCTCGTCCAGGTTTCCCATTTGCGGTTGTTATGCCACAAAAGCTTGCCTGAGAACGTAGACTTGATCAACATGCTCAGATGGCAATCTGCGTCCCGATCTCGACTACTCTGCTGGAGGGAATTCGGAAGTATTCCGTAACGTCATCTGCGCTTCGAGCCAGCGCAATGAATAGTCTGTCCTGCCATTGAGGCATTCCCGAATTCGCAGAAGGGGTCAGAGAGCGGCGGGACAGGAAGAATGACGTCGAGAAGACATCAAACTTCCACCTCTGTGTGCCCAAGGCGGCTAGCGCCGCTGGGATATTCGGCTGTTCTTTGAAACCGAAGGTCACCCGGATCACAATGAAAAGCGGGTTGATCTCCTCAATGATCACTCTGTCTGATCTGCGCACAGTGGGTATTTCCGCTGTGATAACCGAGAGGACGGCGTTCCGCTGATGCAGCACCTTGAAATGCTTCAAGCTGTGCAACAGTGCCGTCGGTGCGCTGAGCGGGTCGCCGGTAAGAAACACTGCAGTTCCATCTACCAGGTGCGGTGGCTTGTTTGCCAAGCTATTCGCAAGAAGCCGTAGAGGAATCTCGGACCTGCGTGTCTTCTCGAAAAGTTGCCGCGAACCTCGCATCCAGGTCCACATTAACACGACGACGACACAAGCGATCGCTAACGAGGCCCATCCGCCATTGAAAAGCTTGACGACGTTGGCCAGAAAGAAGCCGCTGTCTATGAGGAAAAAAAACGAAGCGAGGAGAAACGCGTAATACCTATGCCAATGCCAAACTTTGCGCACAACCACATATAGAAGAACGGTTGTTACGACCATATTCCCGTTTACCGCTATACCATATGCGGAAGCAAGGTCCTCAGATTCTGCGAATCCTAAAACCAATAGCGCGACCACAAGAGCAAGCAGTAGATTGACGCGAGGCAGATAGATCTGACCAGGGTGCGTCTCGGAAGTGTGTATCACCCTCTGACGCGGGAGCATGTTGAGTTGCATTGCTTGACGCGTCAAGGAGAACGCCCCAGTAATCACCGCCTGACTTGCAATCACAGTAGCCGCTGTGGCGATCAAGACGACCGGTAATAATGCCCATCCACGATTCATTTCGAAGAACGGATGGCCTACCCTCCCCTCATTCGCGAGCACGAATGCTCCCTGCCCGGCGTAGTTCAGCAGGAGGCACGGGAAGACCAGGAAAAGCCAAGCCAGGGTGATTGGTTTGCGGCCAAAATGGCCCAGATCGGCGTAGAGCGCTTCCGCTCCGGTGACAGCCAGAAATATCGCGCCGATCGTCACGAAGGCTACTTCCTCTTCGCTAGAGAGAAAGCGGAATGCATAGTAGGGATTTATTGCCAACAAGACTTCTGGCCCATCAGAGATATGCACCAGGCCTGAAATCCCTATTGAAAGGAACCAGATCAACATGACCGGACCAAAGACGTGTCCGACCTTGGCTGTGCCGAAGCGCTGCACCGCGAAAAGGGCGAAAAGTATTCCGAGAGTGATGGGCACAACGTAGATGTCGTGATCCGGCGTCAGGATCCTCACTCCCTCCACTGCTGACAGAACAGATATTGCAGGCGTGATCACAGCGTCACCGTAGAACAGACCTGCACCAAGAACGCCAACCGCCGTTAGCAGACTGGTTCGTCCATTCAGTGCACCACGGGCCAATGCCAACAAGGACAATGTTCCCCCCTCGCCTCTGTTATCAGCGCTGAGGACGAAACAGATGTACTTCACGGTGACAATGAAGATCAGCGACCACACCACCAGCGATAGAATGCCGAGGACATCTTCGCGGGTGGAATTGTTTCCACCCGCGGATACGATAAGCGCTTGCCGAAAGGCGTAGATCGGACTCGTACCGATGTCGCCAAAGACCACGCCCAATGCTCCAAGCATCAAGCCCGTGGTACCTCTCAGATGCGGCTTACCGTTAACGGGCAACAGATGTGCGCTCTCAGCTGCCGACCTGAAATGCTTCTGAGCCATGATAGGCCACTCCAGAGGACAAGCGCGGATCCAATACGCTTCTGTGAGAGCAATGGCAACGGGCGCGTGACCATCTCCAGCGGACGTCGGGTAGCAGCCGCATCAAAGCACTTCGGTGGGCTCTGAATCGAATAAGCTAGACGTAGGGCCGTTCGTTGCTTTCAGATTTGTGAGGGTCGGTTTCGGGTGCGAGTGCACTCTCGGAATGCGTATTTTTTGGAGAGCGGAGTTTAAACGCCTAATCAGCGAGTTGTCCTAAACCAGACACGGAACCGGGGCTACTCGACTTCCTGACTCTGATAAATTGACTCCGGCCAATCGGGCGCAAACCGCAACCCAAACCCTCGATGTTCACTTTTGAAAATAAAGCGAACGCCATACCCCTCAAGAGCCACTTTAATTCTCAAGAGAGTTTCCAGGCGGATTTTTACGTTCGATTCAAGTTTGGAAATTGTCCTCGGACTCACGCCCGCAGCATCAGCCAATTCCTCTTGGCTCAACCGCAAGCCGATGCGGGCAATTCGTAAAAGAAGGGGCGGCGGTACATCCATGGGCCCCTATTTATTCGTAAAAAAAAAGCATTTCCAGCGGCGGATTTACGTGCTAGCAATCTGCACGATAATGCAGAATCAAGCATGAAAAAAGTGCTAAATTCTGCATTATTTTTGGTCAAACAATTCGCGACTTTAAATGGACTCCGCGAATCAAATTAGGTGAAAGCCCATGCTGCTCTTCGGTCGAAATAACTCCTCCCGCACTCTGGAGCTGCTCAATTTCGAAGCATCTCGATTTTCTCTCCTTGCGAAGGATTTCGGAGAGCTGGCACAAAGGCCGTTACTAGAACCTGATGATTGCATCTTCCCAGAAGATGCTCCCGTCCTGCATTCTTGGCGTATCGCACCGCGAGGAGACCGGTGTTTGAGCGGCTTGTGTGATCATCATCCTGCTCTTGGTTTTTCGAGGCAGATCATCACATCAAATCTTATGGCATATAGCGAAGAACTCGGGTGGGCGCGAACCCTGTCGCGCTGGTATAGATTGGAGAATAAATCAAACGACGACGAAAACCGTTGAGGTCGGAATTGTGCGGGTTCTTTCGAGATTTCTCATCCGGGAAATGCGCCGATATCTGCGTGACTCGGTCATTGATGAACTGATAGGGGTAAAAGCCTATGAGCTAAGAAAAGCATATCGCAGAGTGAACGGTCGGCCCGTAGAGCATTTTATTGGCGTGGCATTCTCATCAGCTGCCCTCATACCCCAGTCGCGAAGCCTGCTTCGGGAGGCACGGGCCAATCGGGGCAACAAGCCGAACTGGATTGACTGCTACAATCCAGCCAAAGATCACTACCTGCAGACACCTGAGAGGGTTCGTATCCAGACCTGGTCAGCCACCCACGCTCAAACCCGACGCAACATCATGAAATTGGCTGACACCCCTGACGCTGCACAGCTCGCTGTGATCTTTCTGCTTGAGAGAGGGCTGAATCGCTCGAATATCTCCCCAAGACAGTTGGCCAAGTTGGCCAGTCGTGAAGAAGCGATCATCGTCATTGTATGTGAGGTCAGGGACTTCTTGGAGCAGTTTCTGCAGCCGCTCGAAACAGGGCTGTGGCTTCGAACGAAGAGCTCAGATAATTCTGAAGATTCCAATCATACGAGGCCCGCCAGATCTGCCGTACCTATGTGGGAAATCATTCGCTTCCCTCAGCCTGAAACTGATCCGGCAGCTCAAACCGTGCTGGCGATGTCAACAGGCGCACCAACATTGGTGATCGCTGCAACGCTCGATCGGGTTCCTCACCTTCTTAGGATGTCCTCTGACTCGGTATGGGAGTGCGGACGTTTGGACTCCGAGACCGTGCAGAAAGTGGTTCAAACAGTTACGGGATCGGAAATCGCCGAGCTTGATGAAGCCACAGATTTGAGCACACTCAATTTGGCTGAGTTGGCCTTGATAATAAAACCTCGTCGCAAACCTGAGCAGATAGGAATGAGGCTCTCACGGGCGATCTCTAACAGAAAATCTTCCCAGGCGCGCGTCAACAACGACAACGTGGTCGACTTCATTTCCTACCGCGCTCGAAGAAAGTTTTAGGATTATGGGGCTTCAGCGCCAAGCATCCTTATCCCTCGCTTGCTGGGCAGTTGTTGTTGGTATTGAATGTCGCTCCGTTTAGGGCGCGACCTTTTT
>Ga0182742_1004758_pt1 | contig 12014 bp, 12 predicted proteins | sample eDN5th37CBELigMG_FD_128880 | JGI IMG/M metagenome (GOLD analysis project Ga0182742, IMG submission 128880) | Enriched Miracle-Growth compost microbial communities from Emeryville, California, USA - eDNA 5th pass 37_C BE-Lig MG (version 2)... ... | reverse complement strand
CCTCTATTGGTATTTCTTATCTTTTGCTTGTATAACGAAATATTAAAGCCGCTAATGCCTTCGCATAACTTCAGGATCTTTTGGACTTTTATCTTATTGATAATGATAATATTAACAACATTATTAACCCCTTACGATGTGAGCTTTATTGATGGAAACGACAATACATTTACTGTCTTGAACATTATTTTTGATGTTATGTTTGGAATTGATATAATTCTGAATTTTGTGAGTGCTTATTTTGATCCTGTACATGGGCTTGTCACAGATTTCAAATCAATAGCACTGTATTATCTTAAAGGATGGTTTTTGATAGATTTAATAGCTGTGTAAGATACCCCTACTTTTTCTATAATAATTCTTCCTATAGTTTACCATTTGATCAAGTTATAGCATTTATGTTTCATGATACCCAAGGAAACACGTTGAGATTAAATAAGCTCTTCAGATTGGTACGTTTCCCAAGGCTGTATAGACTTTTCAAAATCTTGAGACTATTTAAAATGCTTAAACTTTTTTCAACAAGTCCAATTTTCAATAAAATCTTAAAGAAAGTCAATCTCAATATCGGTTTCATGAGGATGTTAAAGTTTATCGTGAATATATTTTTCCTCAACCATTTTGTCGGTTGTCTTTGGTTCTTTATTGTAAAGTCTTTTATTTCCTTTCATAATTAAATAGTGCAAAATTGACGATTTTGATCCAGAAACTTGGGTAGCAAAGCAGGATCTTATCGATGCCAATGCCTGGACACAATATGTTGCCTCCTTTTACTGGGCTTCTCAAACTTTGACAACAGTGGGTTATGGTGATATTGAACCTGGAACCCCTATAGAGAGAATAATAGCAATATTATGGATGATTGTCGGTGTTGGCATATATTCATTTACAATTGGTAATCTCTCTTCATTACTCTACACTATGGATAGAAGGGACACTATCTTAAAGGTAACATGAGATTTCCTTGTATATTAACTTTTTATTAATAGAAAAAGATTAGTGCATTCAATAATTTTGCTAGTAAAGCAAAAATACCTGAGTTTCTCAGACAAAAAGTGAGAAGATTCTTTGAGTAAATTTCTTTAAAAAAACATAAGTTTTAATAATGATTTTAAGGTTAAATCATAAGGAAAATGTATATTACTGGATAGAGCCCAGTGACATGCTGAAGCATCTTCCAGAGAACTTAAAGAGCACTCTCCTTTTATATTCATATCGCAATATGATAAAAGATATTGAAATCCTTGAAATGAACGCGAATTTCACAGCGCTTCTCTTGACTCACTTGAAGCTACTTAAGCTTGAGAAAAGAGAAATTCTTTATCGTGAGGAAGATCCCAGTCAAGAAAGTATATCAATTTAATAAAATCATTTAAAGCTTATTAGTTTATTTCATTTCAAAGGGTTCTGTAAAATTAGTGACAGATTCTGGGCAAGGTATCTTTACACTTGTCCAAGGAACCTATTTTGGTGAGCTTGAGATCTTAGACAATGTAAAATAAACCATTAAAATTATAGAGTAAAGCTTTATAGACAAAAAGGGTGTGTTTTGCTCAAGCTTGTGAATCAACAATTATCATTGTATGTGATAAAACAGTATTTTTAGAAGCATTGAAACAGTTCCCAGACGTTGAGAACAAAATTACAAAGGTTGCAAGATACAGAAAAGATAAACTTCAAACAAATCTCGCTCAACTCAGCAAAGAAGAACCAGCTTCACCTAACAGAGTCCCAAGAAAAATGCTTAAATCAACAGAATATTTCTACAACGTCTTGTTGAAGACTGGAAAGCAATCCAAAAAAGGCAAAGTTGGATCTCAAATAATGAAAAATAGCTCAAGCCCTCCGAAAGGTGTTAGTCCAATTAGTCACAAAGCTCAGCCAGATAACTTAAAGAGTTTCAAAAGATTACAAGACTTTTTAGGAGCTCTAGAGCTTAAAAAAACTAGCCAAAGTGCTGATGTAAACCAAGCCAGTATTGTTAATAAAGCCGGAGACGCTTTTAAAAGAAGCTTAAAGGTACTTTTTAGTTACAAAAGTGTTAATTTTTTGAGGCTCGTAATTCAGAAAATCAATCGAAAACTGGACCATTAGAAGAGGTCCTTATTGATGGTGAGAAGAAGGACGAATCAAATATGACAAAAGATTCAAATGATATTTCGATCAGTATAGAGAGTAATTTATTTTTGGATAAAATAGACTAATTAATTTTAGAAAATCAATTGCCAACTATTAAAATTCGAAATTTCACTCCGTCTTTAAGGTCAAATGAACCAAGTAACAAAATATCACGACTTTTTGTTTACTGGTTTAGGTCAAGAAGAGAAAAAAGAAGGTGGCTCTATGATAAAAACAGCAAACTTTTTAGAACCTGCTAAAAGCGGCGATAAAACAGAAAAGAACCCATCAATACCATCTATCCACATTAGAGAAATATCCAATGAAAATAAACCAGAAGTATCTATAACAAATTCAGCAGTTATAGAAGGAGAAAATCCAACTAACCAAGCTCGACTTGATAAGAGTAATAAAGAAAACAATCTTAGAACAAAACTCCAAAGCAACGATACATTTGGAGATAAACCGGAATACTTTACATATATAAAAAATGGGCTCAACGAAGTGAAAAAACTGAAAGATTTGGTTGAGTCTCTTTATTCACAAATGAATACAAAGGTAAAAATAAAAAATCTATTCAAGGTTTTATTTTCATTAGAAGCAAGACATTGTGGATAGTCTTGGAATCATAGCTGAAAGGTAAATAATATTATGTCATTAAAAATAAATTTTATTAGACAAATGGAAATGAATATGAATGTGGAGAAAATTTTCAGCGTAAAGTAGTGTACCAATTCTACTATAAAATATTCCCCCAATAAATTTTTTTGCTAAGATAATTATAACAACGAATCTGTTACTGTACTTGTATTAATCTTTTCTTTGTATACCAGACAGTTTTATCTACACTTTTTTTCCTCTTATTCCCGGTGAACTGTAGAATGTGTTTTTAAAACGCAGTAATTCACATTTTATTCATCTTTTATTGATATATTGAATATTTAATGGAAATTCTCATCAAATTATTTCCATTAAAACCTTTTCCATTTTTAATTCTTTTAGGTAAGTATCAATTCATTATTTTAGTAAGAAAATCCTCTTTATTTGTTCAACCAATTACAGTGAAACACCTCCCTCAGCAAAAACGTGTGAAATCAAGGTGTTGTTCTAGAAAACATGGATTCTAGAAATTTCGACCTTATTAGAAGGATAATTTAATTTCCAAAAAATCCTTTTAAAATTCCTCAATTTTTTAGGTCTGCTTTTCTTTCAGTCAAAAGGATATTTACTCATTATAATTTTGAAAAAAATATAGAAAGGATATTCGAAAACCTTCTATTTGTTATATAAATTATTAAGCTAAAACTGGATAATTGGTAAATAATGGCTTATCCATATTCTTTAGAATCTTTAATAATATAAGAATTTTCTACTAAAAAATTGATCTTTCGATTTTAAAAATAAATTTAGCTCTTTTTTCTTCTTTGTTATTTTCGAATTTCCTTGGAAAAGTTCCTAACCTTTCCAATTGCTTTGTTATTTTCGTTTCATTGATGCTTTCTTTTTCTTTAAATCCATCTTTTCGTATTGAAAAGGTAGAATTTGCTTTTGAGTTTTCTATATGATTTCATAATTGAAAATTTCCTCGGCCAAAAAAATAATTTCGCCAGTCTTGTTATAAAAGATTGTCTCACTTCGAGAAATTTATAAAATTAAAAAACAACAAGTTAACAACAAATGAAGAAATTATCACTTCTTTTATGCATTTCTATCGCACTAGTCAGTGCGGATTTACAAGAAGGTATTCACCGAACCCAAGAAGGAGCTTATTACGCTACTCACAAACTTCAAGAGAGACTTCATGAAGGCGGTCACACTCTTCAAGAAGGAGTCCAAGCATCCGGCAACCGTCTTGACGAAACCTTTCAAAAGGGCAAGCACAGAGCTGAAGAAATCATTTCAAGGGTTTCTTTAGGCTTGGAAGAAGCGCGAGACTACGTGCAACACAAAGTCGGAGACACAAACATTCTCAGTAGAAGTTCTGATGTACTTAAACATAAGTATGACGCTGCAGGAAATCTTATTCAAGAAGGACTTAACAAAGCGGAAGAAGGACTTCATCATGGAGGCCACAGAACCAAAGAGAAATTCCAAGAAGGTAAAAACACTCTTGATGAGAAATTTGAGAGTGGGAAACACAGAGGAAAGGAATTTGGTTACAAGGCAGGTCATCGTATTGAAGAGGCTTCTGATAGAGCAAGAGGAGCTCTGAGTGACACAATTGAAAGCATCAATGCTAAACTTCATCTCGGACATAGACATGGAGGTGTGTTAGGCTGGGCAAGGAATACAGCTGAGGATGTAAAGGAAGGAATTTATGGAGCTGCTCATGGAATTAAAGAAGGGGTTTCAGATACTGCTGAGACTATTAAGGAGCATCTTCCTGGGTTTCGCAAACCAACACTAAGAGAAAAAATTTCTGATACTTATGAAAGTGCTAAAGAACACATGCCAGGATATCATAAGGAGACCTTTGGAGAGAAGATTCAAGGAGCTTATGAGGATTTGAAGGAACATTTACCAGGACACCATAAGGAAACCTTTGGTGACAAAGTTCATGGTGTGGTTGATCGTGCTAGAGAGTATATCCCAGAAGCACACAGACCAACCTTAAAACAAAGAATTTCAGGTGCTTATGAGGATTTCAAGGAACATTTACCAGGCCATCATAAAGAAGAAACTTTCAGAGACAAGGTTAAAGATACTTATGAAAACATCAAGGAACGTATGCCAGGACAACATGAAGAAAAAGATGAAAGTTTGAAGGGAAGAATCAAGGATGAGCTTTCTCATCGTGCTGAGCAAGCTGTTAAGGTTGCTAGTGGGTTTAAAGCTAAAGAACAAGTTGAAGAACCAGGCTTTTTCGCAAGAATAAAGGACGCAATCTCTTCAACTTTCGGCGGAAAACATGAAGAAGAGCCTATTAAGGAGCCAAGTATGAGCGAAAAGGCTAAGGAGTCTCTTCATCGTGCTCAAGAGTCAATTTCTTCCAAATTCCATAGAGAAAATGAACCCGTTCAAGAAGAACCAGGATTTAGAGAAAAAGTATCTGATTCTCTTCATCACGCCAAAGAAAGAGTCTCTTCTAAATTCGGTAGAGAAGGTGAACCTATTCCAGAAGAACCGGCTCGAGAACCCGGATTCAGAGAAAGAGTTTCTGATTCTCTTCATCACGCCAAAGAAAGAGTCTCTTCTAAATTCGGTAGAGAAGGTGAACCTATTCCAGAAGAGCCAGCTCAAGAACCTGGATTTAGAGAGAAAGTTTCTGACACTTTGCATCGTGCCAAAGAATCAGTTTCTTCTAAATTCGGTAGAGAAGAGGAACCTATTCCCGAAGAACCAGCTCGAGAACCTGGATTCAGAGAAAGAGTTTCTGATTCTCTTCATCACGCCAAAGAAAGAGTCTCATCTAAATTCGGTAGAGAAGGAGAACCTATCCCAGAAGAACCACCCAGAGAACCTGGATTTAGGGAAAGAGTCTCTGACTCCCTTCATCACGCCAAAGAAACGGTCTCATCCAAATTCCATAGAGAAGGTAAAGAAGGACCATCTGCTCAAGAAGAACCAGTAAGCGAGCCAGGTTTGACTGATAAAGCAAGAGATTCTCTTCACCGTGCACAGGAAAGAGTTTCAGAGAAATTCTCTCGACACAAGGAAGAGGAACCTGCACAAGCACCAATTGAAACTCCAAAAGACAGTGAACGTCATGGCTTTGGAGAGAAGATCAAAGAAGGTCTTCATAAGATAGGTGACTCAATAAAGTCAGCTGTTGGACTTGGGGTCCATAATGCTGAATCTGTTGCAGAACAAGTGAGAAGTGTTGGTGATAAGGTTAGTGAAGGTGCTCATTATGTAGGTGACAAAATCAGTGAAGGAATGGACTCGGCTAAAAGCCATCTTCCTCATAGACATCATCATCCTCGACATCATGGAGAAGAGCTTGATGAATTACAAAGCAGACCTGAAGATTACTTGAAAGATCAATCTCAGCGTTTGGGACCAAAGTCACATCAAAGTGGTATGGAAGACGAGTTTAAAGAACAATCACAAAATGTTGATGACGCTGATTTGTAAATTGTAGAGAAACGATCTTAAATTGAGTAATTTTCCTTTGTAGAGAAAATGGTAAAATATATCGAAATACATATGGATGGCAATTATATAAGTATTATATGAGTTTGAGTCTCTATTCTTTATTTTGTGTAAATAGTATTTGATTCTTTTCAATAAAAAGATTTCTTTAAAGAAATTTCCACGAATAATTAGGTAGCAAATGAAGTCTGTGAAAATAACTAAAGCAAATGGAACAAAAGGTTATAAGTTTAAATCATTTAAAATTCAATTTTGCTCTGAAATAAAAAAGAAAAATTAGAAACATTCCAAATTCACTTTATAATTTTAGAAATTTAGATATTATGCAAGTTTTCCAGTTGGCAAGGCTATTTATTTCAACTTTTAAAGATAGAGGCTTCACACCAGGCTTATGCTAATCCCAATAATGAGAAATATAGGAGTAAAGTCAGCATAATTATTCTTTAAGAATATCTTTTAGAATAAAATAATAAATTTGGTTTGGATTCTAGAAAAAAAAATCAAAGTTAAAATAGTAAATTCCTCAAACCAATGTCCATGCAAAAATCTTTATTAAAGTGAGACAAAAATATATCTTTTAAAACTCTTTTCATAACAATAGGAAAATAAAAACAAATGAAACTTAACAATATTTTTCATGCAATATTTTTTTAAACTTAATTTATTGAACTGAACGGAAATTTTCGACTCCTTCTCCAACCTTGTGATCGGCAACATTAGGTTTTGATTCATAAGTAGTAATCACTACTTGATCTTTCTTTATCTATCCCATATTATAATCATTAATATAGAAATTTTATTACATTTGTTCTTATTCCCTTCAATCCAATATAACTAACTGCAATCTTATCTTTCTCTTCTGCGCTGAGATGAAGGATCAATTTATAAACACTCTGAAATTTCATTATCCTAATGGATGTCACTATTAAACACTAACATTTATTTTTATACTTTAATGCGCATTCTGCCTCAGCTCCCAAATTTGCTCCAAGAAGAAGCTCCTATTAATTTTTACTTCTTTACATCGATATTTATACTTGAATTGGCTCATGTTCTGCTATGGAAAAATCTACTGCTTCTTTGTTAACATATCTAGATAAAATTATTCCCATTGTTTCAAAATAACAAACAATTTCGCTTTGACTGGAGTTAGGTCTTCACTGACTGATTTAATGTTTATGGATTTAAGCTTGACATGTTGAGTAAATCTATCCTCATTTATCGTTAATTGCGAAAAAATAGTATACGGAATAACGAATAACAATTCTGCATCGAGATCTGATTCCACAATATCAGTTTCATCAAGTTTTTTATCAGTAGTCTTGAATACCTTTCTTCCTGTATGAGCTTCTGCTTCGTTTAAGCAAATAATCTTTTATGTTTATTAATTGATTGATACTATTGTCAAAATTACTTTGTCGTGATCAATGACTCCAAAAAGGTCCTCGGCTAAAAGAATAAGGTTTTCTTAAGAAATATCAAAAGAACCTTCTTCCCCAGACAAGTACTCTTTGCAACCACAGTTAGGTCCATGAATATGATTTGGCAACATTTTGTTTAAAAAGACAAAAAATAAATTTAATTGATATTTTTAATTAGTTTTGTGCAAACCCGAATTTTTACTTGAAATATTAAAAATATTTCTATGTGGTCTTGGGGATAGCTACTTTGAGAAATTTCAAAAAGGAAAGTAGGAATATATTTAAAAAGGAGAATAACTTTTTTGTTTATCTTATTTGAAAGAAAACTGAGATAATAAAAGGACCTTGATTTTTACTTGTTACTTTAGAATAAAAAATGACAATAAAACTATTTGAAGCAAACGCAAAAAATCAATAAAAGTTTAGAGAAAAAAATCGTAAATTTTAGAAACCATATTTTGTTTTAAAATCTATGAATTATGTTTCTGCTATCGTTATTGAAAATTTTACGTGAATAATTTTTTTAAAAATTGTAAAATGAACACTCACCACCTAATATTTCCATAAAAACGAATAAGGAATTTAATAAATTGCTCAACCTTTCAATCCTATCACTTCCTCAACTCAAGCATAATAAACACTCTCAATCATAATGTAGATTTTTAATTGAAGTCTAATTTTGACTACCAAGTATAAAGGCAACGATTAGTTATCTGAAAATTTCTTATATTAAACTTATTTCAAAAAAAAAATAACTGCCAAGAAATTATAAAAAGGTAGATCTTCTCTATCCTTATTCCTTTCAGAAAACCAAATTAGAATAAGTATTCTATTACTTTTTACAGGTGTTCCATTTACAAAACTATTCAAACCATATTCTATTTATTCTACTTACTTTTTGTCATCAATAAATTAGGGATATCAACATAAGATTTATACAAGAACATCTTAAATATAAAACATAAGATAATGTAATGAGTATTCACATAGAAAATCACTTCCTTAGATATTGAAAGTTTTTTATATTTATTCTCACCTGCCCTTTACAAATTGTCAACAAAAGCTTTTAAACAAAGAAGTATGGACAAGTCACTCTATACCAACTTTTTAAAAGCACAATTATAACTTTTTCACAAGTTTTTATTGAAAAATTTTGTACAGTTTGTCTCCTATGCATGCTCTGTTATTTCAATCTCTCTTGTTTCCATATTCATCTCAACACTTGCTCCTTGGAATCTCATACTCATATTCATCTTCAGGAATTCCTTATCATTTACTTGAGGATTCCTCGCCCTGCTCGGTGGTCTTATATCCATTACCAGGCTTTTACTAATAGGACGTTTGTACAACAGTCTGCCTTCCTTTTCTTCAACTTCTAACGCTTTTTCCCTATATTGTCGTTAATATCAAGTTATCAAAAGGGAAAATTCTTACTTATTCGAAATATGTCCCTCTGAATGATAACTACGGAACTTTTGTAGAGAAAGTCCAATAGTTGTATGACTTGAGACTTGTTTTGATTCCTCAATGAAATCATATAATGGCAATGAGGATAAAAGTTTGTTTTTATGGAGGATTGCTGGGCTGCGGATTGGTAGGGGGCTTTGAACGTAAGGAGAGAAAGTTGAGTGGGAAGAAGAGAGAGGAAGATCCATTAGACTGATGCTGGAGAACCTGAAACTTATTGGAAAGATAAATAAGACAAGTCTAATAATACGACACTCAAAGTAAATTTCAGATTGAATCGAATTGAATTTGAATCCCGTTAAGTCCGTATGCGCATTCTTACTGGTATTTAAAATTTATCAACAGAGATTAAAATACGGTAGGTGTAACTTCTCTTCCTTTCGGTTGCAATTCACCAACTAATTGACTGTTTATGGAACTATTTTTTTAAGCCTGGGTCATAAAGTTATCTTCATTCATAAAAATTTCTATTGGAAAAACAATTTTTTCAATTAGGGACGATAATAAGGAAAATCATTCATGTTAGAATAGTTCAAGAAGAAGGACAACTGGTTCAATATTTGGTGAGGGATGTATATTATGCCAAAAGGGCTTAAATTAATTACCTCCAAGTTGTTATCTTTAAATTAAATTCTCCCAAGGTCGTTAAATTGAAGGATTTAAAAAACAAAATTGAAAAAGGTTGTTACAGCTGATTCAAAATATAACACAGAGAAGAACTATTTTTAGAAATAATGGGTTTTCGGCGTGAGATTCTTTCTTCTTTGTGGCGAGCTATTTGGCCCAATTCTAGAGAATAAACGTCTTAATATAATGAGCTTTAAAAAAAGAGGAAAATCTTTGGTAAAGATAAAAATTTTTTATTAATGAATGAAATAATAAACTAAAGAAGTTACTTATAATAACCGTCTAATAAAGAGGTTTATTCCTCTATTTTATAAAACACATTAACAATCTAATTTTTGAGCGAAGAGCTGGGATGGAAGATCATTTCAACAAGAAAATAATAGTTTTGAATCTTTTAATCAGTTTTTCTTTTAAATTTAAAAAAGAAGCTTTTGGATCGAATAAGAAAAGAATGATAAATGAAGGGAGAAGTAGTTAAAACTAGGATGTATTAAGTAGAAAAAAACAAATAGAAAGATGATATTTAACTTAAAAGGAAGCTTTAGTTTATTTTATGACTTTTTGAGGCAAAATAAGTCGCAGAAAAATTTTTATGATAGGAGGTTTAAATTAGTCCTTAAATTCTTTTTCTTACTTTGCCCAAATTTCGATATAAATAGGAAAAAAAGTCGTTTTATTGAAATCATATGATTTAATTTTGTATGAGAGAAAATAGAAAAGAATACAAGGATTATTTGATTATATAGATTAATAAACATCGGTCAATTATTTTTAATTAGGAAAAAAATACTCAAGATCTCACATTAATACCAGGTTATAATAAGCTCCGTAAGATGCTTTAAAAAACCTTTGATAATGGTTTCTTATTTGACTCTTCTACGAATTTCTTATACAAGTACTCTTTCACATCTTCGCTTCCCAGAAACTCTTCAATCATGATCCTATTATAATGTTATACAAATCTCAAAAAAATAATTACTTCTTATCTTGATTAGTTAATTTCATCTCCGCTAATCTGATCTTGTCAACCATCTAAGACAATTATTACACATTACAAAGTATTTATGTACAAAATTAGTGTCCATTTGGGAGAGCTCTCCTTCTTGATAATGCATAATTTCAGCACTAGATAAGAACTCAATATCTCAGGTGAATTATGGTTTACCTATGACTTAGCCTTGGAAGTCTTCCAGCTGACTCAGAACGATTTAAAGATCTATCACCATTTTTCTCTAGAGCCTATATTGTTTAGCTTAAAACCACCTTTAAATTTATTCACTTTTTTAATACAATCTTCAAAAATTTCTTCGAACTTTCCTTTACCAAAAGCAGGGTCATCATTTATTCTCTTTAACATACTAAACATTTACAATGAAATTTCATTAAATTTATACTCATTATTTCTTTTCTCAGTCTTTTGTATTCTGCTCCATCTTTCAACTTCTTCCTCGTCAATATAACCCTCATCTGCTGATCTATACCCTTGAGCTGCTTGCTTGAGTGCAACAATTTTCTTCATACTGGGAATGGGCACTTTGTAATTTGACACTTTTGCTTTTCTTCCATTATCGACGGAGTTTAATAATTGATTAGGATAACTTCCCTTTCTTCCAGCTTTTGAAGCAAAACTCTCTCTCTTATTCTCAAATAAACCCCCACCCAATATATCTTCTTCCCTTGAAACGGAATTAACATTTTTTTACTTATTTGTTTTATACCAGAATTCGAAATCAGGTCTATGTTTTAGAATTTCAAGCTTGAGATATTTAGCTTCTTCATCTAGTCTTCTATTCTTTTCTTCTGATACTTGAATAAATTTGAGTATAATTCTATATATAAAAAGTAATTTACAGATGAGTTGTTCATCAACAAAGTTAATTTCATCTTTTAGGTTATCAAAGGTTTGCTTGAGATTACTCGCTGTTGTTTTCAGATCTAAATAAATTCCTCATTCAATTTTCAAGTAAATTCTTTATACTCTTAACTTTATTAGAATACTCAGTAGTCTGGTGTAAGGAAGTTTCTCTTTTACTTCTTAAAGCACGTTCCTTTTCCTCGATTTTCTTTGTAAGTTCAGCTTGGCTATGCTATAATACAAATTATGAAACTATTCTAATGTTGAAGGTTTGATACTGTCTTTGAATATTCTCTTAAGTTCTTTTGTGCACTATACATTTGCTTTCTATATTCTTCTAGAAAACGATCTTCTTGGGTTTGGAAGGTTGTTTCTAAATGCTGGCCTACTTTCTTAAAAGAATGAGAATCAGAATGTTGGAGGAATTTACGTCT
>Ga0182742_1004757_pt1 | contig 12019 bp, 12 predicted proteins | sample eDN5th37CBELigMG_FD_128880 | JGI IMG/M metagenome (GOLD analysis project Ga0182742, IMG submission 128880) | Enriched Miracle-Growth compost microbial communities from Emeryville, California, USA - eDNA 5th pass 37_C BE-Lig MG (version 2)... ... | reverse complement strand
GCTCGACGACCTGATGGCCACCTACTTCGCCGAGCACGGCTGGGTGCACGGTGCCCGGGCGGTGGCGCGCGCCTGGACCGACCCCGAGTTCAAGGCCCTGCTGCTCAGCGACGCACCGGCCGCGTTCGCGCAGCTGGGCGTGACCAACCACGACGCCATCGTCGTCGTGGAGGACACCGACGAGGTCCACAACCTCGTCGTCTGCACGCTGTGCTCGTGCTACCCGTTCTGGGTGATGGGCCTGAGCCCGGCGTGGTACCGCAGCCTCGAGTACCGGGCCCGAGCCGTGCGCGAGCCGCGGGCCGTCCTGGCGGAGTTCGGCGTGGACGTACCGGAGGGACGGACGGTGCGCGTCTGGGACAGCAGCTCGGACGTCCGCTACATGGTCCTCCCGCGCCGACCCACCGGGACCGAGGCCGCGACGGAAGACGACCTCGCTGCGATCGTCACGAGGGACGCCCTCATCGGGACCGACGTGCTGGAGGCGCCGTGACGTACGCGGACATCGATCCCGAACGCCTCACCGGGGAGTGGCAGGCCCGCATCCTCGGCATCGTGGCGACCCTCATCGACGCCGGGACGTTCACGTGGGCCGACTTCCGCACCGCCTGCCTCGAGCTCCGAGCGGAGCGCGCCACCGACGATGGCGCGTCAACGGCCGCCGCGCCCACGGCCGACACCGGGTGGGCCGACCTGGAGGACTGGGCACCGGCTCTCCGCCGCCTCCTCGAAGCCCGCAGCCTGCTGCCCGCCGCGGCCCCCTGACGCGTCCGAACACGCGAGCGGAGAGGGTGGGATTTGAACCCACGGACGGGCTTGACCCGTCAACGCCTTAGCAGGGCGCCCCATTCGACCGCTCTGGCACCTCTCCCGGAGCGGCTGATGCTAGCCCGCCCGACCCCTCATCCGTCGAACAGGGCGAAGCCCACCTCGACCGAGGCCCGCACGGTGATCTCCTCGGGGCTGACGTCGATGGGCGCCTCCTCGGCGGCCTCGCCGGCGAAGCGGGCCATGGCGGCCGCCCGGGCCATGGGGACCGGCGGGGCCTCGCCACCGCCCCGGAGGCCGGGTTCGCTGACCCAGGCCACGCCCGTCAGCGTGAGGCCGAGGGCGGCGGCGTAGTCCTCGGCTCGCCGCCTGGCGTCGAGCGCGGCGTCGCGGCGGGCCTCCCGCTGGGCCTCGTGGGTGGCCGACACGCTCCACTCCGGACCCGAGATCGAGGCGCCCGCGCCGACCAGCCGGGCCAGCAGCTCGCCGACGTGGTCGAGCACCGCCAGCTCCACCACCGTCGTCCGGGACGCCCGCCACCCGCTCCGGACGGCCTCACCCTTGCGCCAGCGGGTGCGGGGTTGCACCACGAGCCCGGTGGTGATCACCCGGTCGATGGCGCCCTCCTCGTCCTGCAGGACGGCGTCGACCGCAGCCGAGAGGCCGGCCGCCCCGCGGTAGGCGTCGTCGCGGCTGACCTCGTTCGCCTCGACGGTCACCCGGATGGTGGCCCGGTCCGGCAGCGTCCGGACCTCGCCCTCGCCCCGCACCACGATCTCGTGCTCCACCGGCAGGACTGTACGAGGACCGCCGGACGCAGGCCCCGCGCTCAGTTCCCAGCCACTGCGCCGTCCTTCTCCCGACCGACTCCCGACGGACCCGATCGAAGGAGGCGCCTTGGCGAGCGAGAGGACCGGGGTGGTCGTGCTGCTCGCCGACGGCGCCGTGCTCCCGATCTACCGCTTCGACGCGAGGCAGCGACCGCCCGACCTGGCGCTGGTCGAGCGGCTCGCCCGCCTCCACGTGGCCGCTCGTCGACGGGGGTGGTCCGTCGTGGTGCGCGGCGGCACCCCCGAGCATCTGCGCGAGCTGGTCGAGCTGCTCGGGCTGTCGGACGTGCTCGGCGACGTGCTGGGCCCGCCGCCGCCGTGCGACGGCGAGCCGATCAGGAGGACCTCCGCCTCAGGACCTGAGCTCGGTGGGCAGGCCGAAGGCGGGGAAGAGCTCGGGGTAGAGGAAGTTGTGGAACCCCGAGATCCGCCCACCTGACACCTCGATCACCTGCAGCGCCCACGGCCGGTGCACCCCCGGCTCGGCCGGCCGGTACGAGCCGAAGGCGGCGCAGCCGTTGGCCGCGGTGGCCACCAGGCGGGAGCCCTTGCAGCCGATGCCCTGGCCCAGCAGCCACTTGATGATCTCGTCCGAGCCCCGCAGCCACAGCTGGTAGGGCGGCATCGACTGCACGGCGTCCTCGCGCAGCAACGTCACCAGCGTCTCCACGTCGTAGCGCTCGAAGGCGTCGACGTAGCGGGCCAGCAGCTCGCGCTGCTGCTCGTCCGTGGTCGGCTCGGCCTCCTCGAGGTCGAGCGCCGACAACGTGGCGCGGGCGCGCTGCAGGGCGCTGTTCACCGACGCGACGGTGGTGTCGAGGAGCTCGGCCACCTCGGTGGCGTGCCAGCGCAGCACCTCGCGCAGGATGAGCACGGCCCGCTGGCGGGGTGGCAGGTGCTGCAGCGCGGCCACGAAGGCAAGGCGGATCGACTCACGGGTGGCCGCCACCTCGGCCGGGTCGCCGTCGACGGGCAGCACCTTGGCGTCGGCCACCGGCTGGATCCAGGCCCGCTCCTCGATCGGCGGACCGAGCTTGCCGTCGGCGGTGGAGGACGGGCCGAGGTCCATGGGGCGGGCGCGGCGTTGCGGGCCGCGCAGCATGTCGAGGCAGACGTTGGTGGCGATGCGGTAGAGCCACGACCGCAGCGCGGCCCGGCCTTCGAAGCGGTCGAGGCCACGCCAGGCCTTGACCAGGGTCTCCTGCACGGCATCTTCGGCTTCGAAGCCGGAGCCGAGCATCCGGTAGCAGTAGGCGGTCAGCTCGCGTCGATAGGTCTCGAGGTCGTCCAGCGCGGCGCCGGCGACACCGGCGCTCGGGACAGAGGGAGGAGCCACCTCCGCATCGTAGGGACGCCGGGGGCGGATGTGACCGTCGACCCACCGTCACGCGGTTGATGATCTGACGATCTTGTCATATGGTGCTGAAACCATGACGACAGCGACCGCTCCCCCTCACGCCGGCCGCGCTCGTGCCTGACCGCGATCTCGCGGCGGCCCTCAGCCGACCCATCTCCGAGACCAAGGCCGAGCTGTTCAAGGCGCTCGCCCACCCCGCCCGCATCCGCATCCTCGAGGTGCTCACCGAGGGCGAGCACGCGGTGGGAGAGATGCAGCCGCTGATCGGCATCGAGGCCTCCCACCTCTCCCAGCAGCTGGGGGTGCTCCGCCGCGCGGGGCTGGTGCAGAGCCGCAAGGAAGGTCCGTCGGTGATCTACGCCCTGCGCGATCCCGAGATCGCCGAGCTCCTGCGGGTGGCCAAGCGGGTCCTCATCAACTCGCTCAGCTCCAACGAAGACCTGCTGGCCGACCTGCGCGCCGCCGCCGGCCAGTGACGACGATCGAAGCCGCGCCGACGCCGCTCCCGGCGTGGCGGCGCCTCCTGCCCCGCCGAGCCGACTACGCCGGGCTGCGGTCGTCGTGGCGCAGCGACCTGCTGGCCGGCGCCACCGTGGGCGTCGTCGCGCTGCCCCTCGCGCTGGCCTTCGGCATCAGCACCGGGCTCGGCGCGGAAGCGGGGCTGATCACCGCCATCGTCGCCGGTGTGGTGGCGGCCGTGTTCGGCGGCTCCGCCGTGCAGGTGTCGGGGCCGACCGGCGCCATGACGGTCGTGCTCGTGCCGATCGTGGCGCGCCACGGAGCCGACGCCGTCGTCGTCGTCGGCCTCATGGCCGGCGTGCTCATCGTGGCGGCGTCGTTCGCCCGCCTCGGTCGTGCCCTGGCCTACGTGCCCTGGCCGGTGATCGAGGGCTTCACCGTCGGCATCGCGGTGATCATCTTCCTGCAGCAGGTGCCGTCGGCCCTGGGCGTGGAGAAGCCCGAGGGCGAGAACACGGCGCTGGTGGCGCTGCGCGCCGTCGGCGACGCCCTCGACGGCGCGCCGGTCGGTGCGGTCGTGGTGACGCTCCTGACCGCCGCGGTGATCGTGCTCGTGGGTCGCGTGCACCGGGCGCTGCCCGCATCGCTGATCGCCGTCGCGGTCGCCACCCTGGTGGTGGAGGTCGGCGGGCTCGACGTGGCCGCCATCGGCTCGTTGCCGAGCTCGTTGCCGCTGCCCTCGCTGCCGTCCACGTCCTTCGGCGAGGCCCGCCAGCTGCTCTCGGCCGCGGTGGCAGTGGCCGTGCTCGCCGCGCTCGAGAGCCTCCTGTCGGCCAAGGTCGCCGATGGCATGTCGGGCGGGGCCCGGCACGACCCGGACCGCGAGCTCTTCGGGCAGGGGCTGGCCAACCTCGCCGCGCCGCTGTTCGGCGGGATGCCCGCCACCGGCGCCATCGCCCGCACAGCGGTGAACGTGCGGGCCGGCGCCCGCACCCGGGTGTCCTCCGTGGTGCACGCCCTGGTCCTCGTGGGCGTGGTCTTCCTCGGCGCCGGGCTCGTGGCCCGCATCCCCCTGGCGGCGCTCGCCGGCGTGCTGATGGTCACCGCGGTGCGCATGATCGAGGTGCACAACGTGCGGGCCGTGGTCCTGGCCACCCGGTCCGACGCGGCGGTGCTCGTGCTGACCGCGCTGGCCACGGTGGCCTTCGACCTGATCCTCGCGGTGGAGATCGGCATCGCGGTCGCCGCCGGGCTGGCGCTGCGCAACGTGGCCCGCACGCTCTCCGCCACCCCCGAGCCCGTGCCCGCCGACGACGACCCGACCGACGTGACCGACGCGGCTCCCGCCGACCTCCTGCACGAGGGGATCATCTCCTACTGCATCGACGGCGCCCTCTTCTTCGGCGCGGCGCAGCGCTTCCTCACCGAGCTGACCGCGGTGACCGACGCCCGCGTGGCCATCCTGCGCCTGCCGCAGCTGCAGGTCCTCGACGCCACGGGCGCGCAGGCGCTGGGCGAGCTGGTGGCCGAGCTCGAGGGCCGGGGCATCACCGTGCTGCTCAAGGGGCCGCGGCCCGAGCACCTCCGCGTGCTGTCGTCGGTGGGCGCGCTCGACCGCCTGGCCCACCAACGCCACCTCTTCACCAGCCTGCCCGACGCCGTCGCCCACGCCCGGTCCCATGTGGCGCGCGCCCGAGCCGCCGCCGGGCCGTCGCCCTTCGGGCTGGCCTCCGCCTGACGCAGGGCGCAGAGGGCTGCGGGCTCACACCGCGGTGGGCAACGCGGTGCGGGCCATGAAGAACTCGCCCGGCGGGAGCACGCCGGCGACGACGCTGGCGAAGTCATCCATGGCGGCCGGTTCGCCGGCCGCGGCGGCCAGCACGGCCTGCAGCGCAGGCGGAGGCGGCGCCAGCGTGGCCAGCTCGGTGGTGAAGCCGTACATGCCCATGACCGCCTCGTCGCGCGACCGCTGGTAGTCGGCCAGGGCCTCGTCGAAGGGCCGGACGCCGGTGAAGGCCTCGTCGAGCGCGGCCACGCAGCGCTCCGCGTCGCGGAAGGCGTCGCTCATCCCCTGCGCGGTGATCGGGTCGCGCACGTACCCCGCGTCGCCCACCAGCGCCCAGCCGGGGCCGAACGGGGTGCGGAAGAGGTTCGGCACGTTGCCGCCGCTGAACCGCTCGACCCGCGTGGCCGCCCGCACCCGCTCCGCCAGGTCAGGTACGAGGTCGAGCGTGCGCAGGTAGTTGCCCTCGACGTCGGCCTTGTAGGCCGCGGCCTCCGCCACCGGCCACCCCACGATCAGGAGCGTGAGGCCGTCGTTGGTCGGGAGGGCCGCGCCGCCGCGATGCGGCCGGATGAAGGTCTCGAAGCCGTCGACCGGTAGGTCCCGCCAGTACGTGTAGCTCGACCACTGGAGCGCCGGCTTGGCCAGGTACTCCTCGGCGCCGACCATCCGGGCGACGCGGGAGCTCCACCCGTCGGCGCCGATCACCACGCGGGCCCGCTCGACGACGGAGGCACCGGCCCGGCTCCGGCCCCGCACACCGACCACCCTCCCGTGGTCCACCACGAGCCCGTCCACCGTGAAGCGCTCGCGCACCTCGGCACCGGCGCGGTGGGCCGCGTCGACGAGCATGGTGTCGAGCACCGTGCGGCGCGGCGCGTAGGCGGTGGCGCAGCCGTCGACCGGCCGCGGCCGCCCCTCGAGGTGGAAGGGCCCGAAGTCGAAGGCGTACCGCTCGATCGGGGGGCAGCCCGTCCGGACGAGGTCGTCGAGCAAGCCCCAGCGGGCCAGCGCGGCAACCCCGGGCGGGTGCACCAGGTGCGTGGACACCGTGTCGCTCGGGAACCCCGCCCGGTCGACGAGCAGCACCCGGTAGCCCTTGCGGGCGAGCAGCATGGCGGTCGGCGCGCCGGCGCAGCGAGCGCCCACGACGATGACGTCGTAGCTGGTCCTCATGTCCTCCCCCTCGGGGTCCGTCACCGCCACGATGACGCCGAGCCCGCGGGGAACGGATCGGTGAGGTCCCCTATTCCGGCCCGGTTTTCACCGACGGCACCGGCAGGACCGGTGCACGCCCGGCGGGCAACGCCGTGTCGGTCGGGTCGGCCAGGTCGCGGTCGAAGGCCCGGGCCACGGCGTTGCCGGCCACGTCCTCGAGCCCCGGGTCGACGACCAGCGCCAGCCCTCCCGGCGCCCACGGTGCCCACGGTGCCGCCGGGGTGAAGCGCCACCTGGTCCCGTCGGCGGCCACGTCCACGGCCCCGGCCACCACGCCGCTGCCCTCGTGCACCACCCGCAGCGACCGGGCCACCAGCCGCCGGTCGAGGGGGCGCCCGAAGGCGACCACGAGCGAGTCGCGCCGGCCGGGGACGACCGCGCCGACCGTCCAGGCGCCGGGATCGACGCGGCCGCGCAGGTCCGGGCCGACGGCGTAGACCGCCTCCGCGCCCTCCACCAGCGGGTGGCCGGCCGCGTCGGGGTACCCGGCCTCCACGACGAGGCGCACCGAGCCCCCCTCCCGGAGGGGGTAGCCGGCCTCGCGGTGGGGCGCCAGGCCGCGCTTGATGCGGGCCGGGTCGAGCAGCACCGTGAGCTCGCACCGCGCCTCGTCCCACAGCTCCGGGTCGAGCGCGAAGAGGGCGTCGCGGAGGACCAGGCCGCTCGTGGCGTCCTCCAGCCGGAGGTGGCGGGTGGCGGCGCCCTCAGCCATGGGCGCCGAGAAGCGCACGTGGAAGCGCAACAGGTTGCGGGGCACCACCGACAAGGCCGGCTCGATGCCCACCACCCGCGCGGTCGGCCGTCCCGGCGCGGGGGCGGCGGTGAGCGTGGCCACCGGCCGGTCCTCGCCGTCGAGCACGGTGTACGACCGCCCGGGGAGGAAGGCGAAGCGCGGCACGAACCGGGCACCGTCCCCGTCGTCCGCCCAGCGACCCGCCATGCCCGCACGGCCGGCAGGTGGCATCCCGCCGCGCAGCACGTCGCTCGGCACGACGCGCGCGCTGGCCGACCAACCCGGCGGCACGCCGCGAGCGACGAGCGCGACGCCGGCCGGGCCGTCGCGCTCGTCCCAGGCGACCTCGACCACGGCTACAGCGACGCCACCTTCAGCGAGCGCAGGTGGCGGGTACCTGTGTCGTCGGCCTGGAGGGCCAGGAGGTGGTCGTCGTCGAGGTTGGCCATCAGCGACACGCCGGTGAGGTCGGGCAGCTGCCGGGGCACGCCCACCGGCTCCTTCGGCTCGGTGAGGGGCGCCTGGACGTCGATGTCGGCGCAGGCGATCTTCATCAGCGGGTGCGAGGTGTGCGACACCAGCAGGTGCTCGGCGCCGTCCTGCTCGAACCGCACGATGTCGAGCGGCTGGTTGCCCGCCCCGAGCTCGGCCACCGTGCGGCCGGTGGCACGACCACCGGGCACGAGCTCCGCCATGGGGAAGTGGACGAGCGGCGTGCAGGTGTAGCTGGCCAGGACGCTCTGCCCGCCCTCGTAGGGCACGAAGGTGCGGATCGGCGCGGCCGTCTCCCACTTGCCGTGGGAGACGTGGAAGATCTCGAGCGCCGTGGACTCCTGCCGACCGTCGAACGGGAAGGGGATGCGGCGCAGGGTGGAGGCGAACTCCTCGTTCGAGAGGCCCGCTACGAGGAGCGTGCCGTCGACGTAGGCCATGTCGGTGATGGCCGAGAGCCGAGCGGGGATCCGCGCGATGCGGATCGTGCGGCCGTTGAACTCGAAGGGCTCGCCCTCGCCCAACCGCACGTCCTGGCGGGGGTCGTCCTCGGCGGGCGCGTCGTCGAGCGCGGCCACGGCGTGGGCGACGCGGTCCAGCGGGAGGTCGGCGAGGCTGCCGTCGTGGCGGTCGATGCGCACCAGCACCGGCTGCCCCGCCGTGCCCGTGCCGCGCATGACCGACAGGTAGATGTTGCCCGTGCGCGGGTGCACGGCCAGGTCGCGCACCGCCACGTCGCCGACGTCGCAGCCCAGGTAGGTGGCCAGGGTGGTGTCGAGATCGGCCAGGTCGAACGGCCCGGACGCTGCCTCGGTGGCCGGATCGGCGACGTCGACGGCCACCACCTTCCCGCCCTCGCTGTCGGCCACGAAGAGCACGTCGCCGGGGCCGAAGGCCAGCGCCCCGATCGAGCGGAGACCGGGATCTCCCACCACGAAGCCGTCCGTCGGATCCTGTGCAGCCATGGTCCGCTCCTTCCCCGATGCCCCGAAGCCCCGATGCCGTCGTGCGGCTCGGCGTCCGGCTCGGCGCCGGACAGGCGCGAGCGAGCGTACTGCGGGCCGGCCGGGGCGGGTCGGGCCGAGCCGCCCGCCGAGCGCCCGGCCTCAGAGCTGGGCCATGACCTCCGACGCCAGCAGGTCGATGTGGTCGAGGTCGTCCAGGTCGAGCAGCTGCAGGTGAATGCGGCTGCAGCCCAGCTCGCGGAAGGCGCCGATCTTGTCGCCCAGCTCGGCCGGGGTGCCGGCCAGCCCGTTCTCGCGCAGCTCCGGCACCTCGCGGCCGATGTTGGCCGCCCTGCGGGCCACCTCGGCCTCGTCGCGCCCGCAGCACACCACCTGGGCCACGGAGTACTCGGGCTCCTCGACGCGGCTCAGCTCGCGGCACGCGTTCCTCACGTTGGCGATGACCTTGCCCGAGATCTGCGGCGTGCAGAACGGGACGTTGAACTCGTCGGCGAAGCGGGCGCCGAGGCGCGGCGTGCGACGACGCCCCACACCGCCGACGAGGACGCGCAGCTTCTCGCTGACCGGCTTGGGCAGGGCCGGCGACTCGACGAGCTGGTAGTAGCGGCCCTCGAAGGTGAAGGTGGCGCCGAGCGGCGTGCTCCACAACCCGGTGATGATCTCGAGCTGCTCCTCCAGCCGGTCGAAGCGCTCCTGCACGTCGGGGAAGGGGATGCCGTAGGCGCGGTGCTCCTCCTCGTACCAGCCCGCGCCGATGCCGAGCTCGACGCGCCCGCCGCTCATGTGGTCGACGGTCGCGACCGCGATGGCCAGCGGCCCGGGCAGGCGGAAGGTGGCCGACGACATCAGCGTGCCGAGCCGCAGCCGGCTCGTGTCCCGGGCGAGGCCGGCCAACGTGACCCAGGCATCGGTGGGGCCGGGGAGCCCGTCGACGCCACCCATCTTCAGGAAGTGGTCGGAGCGGAAGAAGCCGTCGAACCCGCACTCCTCCGCTCGTCGGGCGACGTGCAGGAGCGTGTCGTAGTCGGCTCCCTGCTGCGGCTCGGTGAAGATCGTCAGGCGCATGGCGCCCAGCATCCCATGAGGCGAGGCGGGGGCAGGGTGGCGCCACTCCCGAGCGAGGGGGCGCGACGATGGCCCGTGGCCCGAACGCGACGGTCCCTGGGTGCGTGGTGGACGGCCGAGGTCGTGCCCCGCTGCACCGACAAGCTGGGCGGCAGCCGTGCCGTGGCCGCCAGGCGGGCCCGTGCCGCAGCCGGGCTCCACGGCCAGGTGGTGGAGATCGGGTTCGGCTCGGGGCTCGACCTGCCGCACCTGCCCGACACGGTGGAACGGGTCCTGGCCGTCGATCCTTCGAGCACCGCGCGCCAGCTCGCCGCGCCCCGGCTCGCCGACAGCCGTGTGCCCGTGGACTTCGTCGGTGCCGACGCGCAGGTGCTGCCGCTCGATGACGCGTCAGTCGACGGGGCGTTGACCACGTTCACGCTCTGCACGATCCCCGACGTCGACGCGGCGCTGGGCGAGCTGCACCGCGTGCTGCGCTCGGGCGGCGAGCTGCACTTCCTGGAGCACGGCCTGGCGCCCGATCGACGGGTGGCCCGTTGGCAGCACCGGCTCACCCCACTGCAGCGGCGCCTGATGGGCGGCTGCCACTTCGACCGACCCGTCGACGACCTCCTGACCCGCAACGGCTTCCGCATCACGCGCCTCGACACCGGCTACCTGGGATGGCCCAAGGTGGCGACGTACCTGTACGAGGGCGTGGCCGTGCCGGCCTGAGCCGTCGGCGCGCCCGACCGCTCAGCCGGGCGGCGGCGCCTCCACCCCGATGCGCGCCGGGTCGAAGGACCGGTGACCCTGCACCGCGCCCGCCAAGCCGTCGAGGGCGTCGAGCTCGTCGGCCTCCAGGTGGAGGTGGGCGGCGGCAACGTTGTCGTCGACGTGGGCGGCGCGGCGGGTGCCGGGGATGGGGACCACGTCGGTGCCGCGCTGCAGCACCCACGCCAACGCGACCTGCCCGGGCGTGACCGCGCGCCGGTCGGCGATGGCGCGGACGGCGTCGACCAGCGCGATGTTGTGCGCGAAGGCGTCCTCTTGGAAGCGCGGGTGCGACCTGAACAGGCCCGTCACCTGCGACCGGTCGCGCACTGCCCCGGTGAGCAGGCCCCGCCCCAGCGGCGAGTACGGCACGAGCCCGATCCCCAGCTCGCGCGCCACCGGCACCGTGTGCTCCTCGATGTCGCGGGAGAAGAGCGACCACTCGGTCTGGATGGCGGCGATCGGGTGGGTGGCGTGGGCGCGGCGGATGGTCCCCGGCCCGGGCTCCGACAGGCCGAGGAAGCGCACCTTGCCCTCGGCGACGAGCTCGGCCATCGCACCCACGGTCTCCTCGATGGGCACGGACGGGTCGACCCGGTGCTGGTAGTAGAGGTCGATCCGGTCGGTGCCGAGGCGTGCGAGTGAGCGCTCGACGGCGCGGCGCACGTACTCGGATCGGCCGTCCACGGGCCGATGCTCCGGGTCCGAGCGGTCGACGGGGAGACCGAACTTCGTCGCGAGCACCACCGAGTCGCGCCGGCCTCGCAGCGCCCGCCCGACGATCTCCTCGCTCGGCCCGTAGATGTCGGCTGTGTCGAGGAGGTCGACGCCGAGGTCGAGGGCTCGGTGGATGACTGCGACGGCGTCGTCCACATCGCCCGCGCCGGCGGCCGCGTGGAAGCTCATGCAGCCGAGTCCGACCGCGGCGACGGTCAGCTCGGCGCCGAGCCTCCTCCGCTCCAACGGCCGCACCTCGGCCCGCTCACGCTGCTCGCTCATCGCGCCCTCCGTCGACGTCGACCGACGCGGGTGACCGTACCTGCGCGCGACCCTGCGGCATCTGAGCGGTTGCCGCCGACCCTGCGTTCCGCGGAGCGGAACGGCGACCCCTATGCAATGCCGGTCCGACGTTGCGCACGCGCACCTCTTGACAGGTCCGACGGGTTAGGCGTTAAGTAACTTGGCACAGCGCTTCGCGCGGCTGCTCCATACCGTCCGCCGCGCGCCTCGGCGAGGGCGCTGCAGAGGGGGAACCTTGACGACCTACGCCCGCATCACGACGCCCTTCGGGCGCGCCTCGACCGCCGATGACGTCATCGCCGGTGTCGACCTCACCGGCCGCCGAGCCGTGGTGACCGGCGCGACGTCCGGCATCGGCGCGGAGACCGCCCGTGCGCTGGCTTCCGCCGGCGCAGCTGTCACGCTCGCCGTGCGCGACCTCGAGGCGGGGAGCCGCACCGCCGAGCAGATCACCGCCTCGACCGGCAACCGCGACGTCGCCGTCGCGCCGCTCGAGCTGGCGGACCGCGCCTCGATCAACAGGTTCGCGGCGGAGTGGCGCGGCCCGCTGCACGTGCTCATCAACAACGCCGGCGT
>Ga0182742_1004755_pt1 | contig 12023 bp, 10 predicted proteins | sample eDN5th37CBELigMG_FD_128880 | JGI IMG/M metagenome (GOLD analysis project Ga0182742, IMG submission 128880) | Enriched Miracle-Growth compost microbial communities from Emeryville, California, USA - eDNA 5th pass 37_C BE-Lig MG (version 2)... ... | reverse complement strand
GATACCAAAACTTAAAAACAAATAAACAAATGAACAAAAACAAATTGGTGGTTTAAATCTAAAAGATTAGAGAAGCATTTATTAAACACTTATATATTCCCTGTTATTTCTCATCAAATACTTACAAATTCCATTTAAGTCATTTTATATCCTTTCATTCCCTTTATCCGTTCATATACTGTATGAACTGCAGAGTCTGAGGACTCACCTAAACCTAAACCTAATAGGGTATTCTTTAATTTTTATAAACAAAAACTCCTAAAAAAATTTTTCTCTCTCCCTCTCTTCATTGAAAGAAAAATATTTGCTTTTCGTACAATAAAGTTTTTTGTGTTTATTTTAATAGGAAAAAAAAAACTTTTCTATGAACAAATGAAAAGTTTAATTGTTTTTCTCATTTAAAAAAAACTCAGAATTATGTTCTTTGGATAGTTAATATGAAGATACAACCTCTACATAGCTAATTTTTTTGGCCATTATGCATTGAGCTGGAGTTAAATATTTATTTAAAAGATTCAATGTTATCAAACTTAAAAAAATGGTCGCAAGCAATTCCGACCATTTCCAGCTTTTTGACTAAAGCGCCTACAAAGAATCTTTCAAGAGGCTTCCTAAATTTAGCCCCAACAACTAATAGTTTTTTCCTTCAAACAAAAAGTCTTTCTTTCCTCAGAAATGAAAATTTTGGTGCTTTATTTAAGATAAGAAAAGCCGGACCTTGTCTTTCTCATAGAGGAAGGAGTAAAAAAAATAGTCCAAAAAGAAGACAAAAAAGACGTGCAAAACAATATAGATTACCTCTTCATCAAGGTCTGATGAAGAGAATCAGAGTTGTATAATGAAACTTCAAAATAAGTTGTTTATTTATTGAAGGTGGGACCAAGACATGCAAGAAGATTCAAGTTTGCAAGTTCAGGAAAGAGACATTTAAATAGAAAAAAGAGTACAAGCAATTTAAGGTATAAAAATAAATGAACATCAAATATAAACATGAAATTTAGACGAAAGAGAAGAGCAAGATATATAAAGGAATGTGATGTCCGCAGAGTCAAGAGATTACTTCCTTTGTGGAAAAGAACAGGCTTCAAGCAAACTCATTAAAATATTTTTTCTTTGATAACTTTTGCGTCTGAAACAAAAACGTTACCTGCTTGTTGTAAAAGTTCATTGTAAAGTCCCTATGGTGTTGAATAAAGGCATTATTTAGCATTTAAGCATAGTCACTCTTGAATTTCATGGTTGAGAAAATCCTTAATAACGAAATAATCTGGCTTGGAACTTTTTTTGTCCAAGGATCATTCAATTTACCAAAGATTTTTTCTATTGTAAAAGATCAAACAATAAAAGCATAATTTATTTTCATTTCATTTTTATCAAAGAGTTTTGGTTTTATTTTTAAAAAAATTATTATGATCCCATTCAGGAGGGAATTTGGACCTAAAATAACTTGTTGAATTAACAAGAGATTTTTCCAAGCCAGGGATTATATTTATTAATTATTCTTCTAATTTAACGTTGAATTAACTTAAATAAACAAACCCCAATATAAAATAAAAAATAAGGAACTTTTCCTGGGAATAAATCAAGAGTACAAAGTGAATATTTAACTTGTTTATTTGGTCTGAATTGAATATTTTGTCCATAAATTTTTTTTCTAATAAAATATCAATTTCTACTTTTTGAATGGAATACCTAATTTCTTCAAAAAAGCATCATTACCATTGTGAAAGAATAAACAAAAGTAGTAGCTTAAGATATCTAGTTGCAAATTAAAATTTTCTAAACTTTTAATTATCTCAAATTTTAATAACATTTTTGCTTTTTATTTTAATCATTCAACTTTACATTTTTCATCGATGAAAAAACAATTCACAATATAAATTCCTTATTTAATTTCTTCGAATTGATACCCTTGTATCAATTTTCTCTTGGCTTCGTAATCCTTAAATATCCTCTTCTCAACTTCCTTATGAATAAACTCGTGGTTAACTGTGATGTCAATAAAGTTCTTGAGCAAATTTATATTAAAGAAGTTAGAATGATAAACAAAAGGCTTAAGTTTCTCTTCTTTCCTGATCACCATAAAAATAGGAGTATGATGGAAAAATAGGAAATTCTCAAGATGATTATGATCAGAATCCATTCTATTAAATTGAACATTGGAGTTTGGATCTCTAATGTTCTCTAAAGCAAGTTGTTCATATTTAGGTTTGTATTTCTGACAAGCATGGCAATGTGCACTATGGAAGAACAACACATGATTTTTATCTTTATCCAAGATTTCTGGCTTGAAATTATCCTTGACAATTTTAGTGGAATACCTCTGGTGGTCAGGGACTTTTTGGCTTTCAAAGTATTCTGGAATTTTGTTTGCTTTTACATCTTTAATAAATTGCAAAAGATCATTTTCATCAAAGTGAAGTTCTTGTTCATCAGGGAATCTATACATAAAAGAATGAGGATCCTTTATTAACTCTGTTATTTTATTAGGGTCAGCCTGAGAATCTTCATCAAAAGCCTCAGCATAATTTTCTCTCATTTCATTATCAACGACATAGATTTTGATAGATCCTTCAGAAAGTTTGGCGTTTGTCTTGATAATTTTGACATCTTGGAAAAGTTCTTTTTCATCTCCTCTGAGTTTTTGGTGGAGCTTTGAAATAATGCCAACAAAGTGATTATATTCTCTCTTCTCGATTTTATTTTTATCCACTTTGAATACAAGAGAATACTTTGAAGGGAATTGATAGAAGTTAGGGAACTCAAACACAAACATGTTTTTGCAAAGAAGAGACATCTCAGCTAATAAATAATCTCGAGGTGAGTTCACATCTTTTGTTAAAGGTAAAATATTGAGATTGACGTCGTTCAAGACAAGAGACTTTTGACGATGATTGTATTTAGATGACTTTGACAAGAGATAAACCTGTCCTTCTTTTTCTGTATTCAAGTTAAGCTTCTTAGCGCTTTCAGCATCAGAAACAACAAGGAATTCAATATTCTTGAAACGCGCCTTTCCAAAAGATCTGTCGGATTTGAGTTCTGCAAATTTGTTTCTTAAAGTGTCATAGTTTTCGGAAGTTTTCGGGATATATGTGAGGACTAAAAGGTTCGTTGAAGGAAGATGTTTTACATAAGAAGAAAATCTATCAAAGTTCTTTGCTCTCAACTTCTTTACTTTTTGCAAATAGTCAAAAATGACTTCAAAATTATAAAGAGCGGTTTTTATTCCAAATTCCTTTAAGTTCTGAGCATACTTTGTCTTAACAAGGAAAATAGTGTCTCTCAAGAGCTTTACGTTATATTTCTTCTGGAATTCTTCCTTTTCCTCCTCAGACTTTGGTTTAAAAACCAGAAACTTAAGTTTTCTTCCTTGAGTCCTTTTAGAGTCTTGGAGGTAATATAACAAAACCTTTATTTCATCCATAACAGAATCAACATCTTCTCCCAAATTGCAGACAATAATAACGTCTTGTTTATTCTCGAGTGCCATTTTATATTTTTCATCGTTGAAATCTTCCAATTCAGGTGCCTGGAAATCAGCAGGAAGACCATCATCATCTTGACTCTCTGCATTCTTAAGAATGGGATTAAAGTTTTGTGACATAAATTTAAATGAAGTGGCAAAGAATAAACCAGTGAAAAGTCCAAAAGGAAGCTTGGAGTTTCCTTTGTTCCATAAAGATCCAAGTTTGGATGCTTGTCTCTTTCCGAAAAACTTAAAAGAGTTCAAGATTTGACTTCTCATAGTTTACAGTTTAAACACTAAATCTAATTTTATTTTTGGTAAGATGTTCGTACCAATCTCAATTAAAATATTAATTCTGGAGAGCTTACAAAAGCGAATTTTCCGAAGAAATTGAGAGTTTCAAATTAGGATTTCAGAAGGAAAGTGTTGATAAAGGTAGTTCCTTCCTTTTTGTGAGTATATTAAGCCTTTTTTATTTAGATTACCGATATTAAATGGAGATTTTTCATTATTTTATTGATTAGAAAATAAAAAAAAAGTTAGATTAAGATAAATATTCTCTTACACTATATGATAAAAACTCTAATCAATAAGTTTTTACAAAAGCCCTAGCTTTGAGATCTTCATTACAAAACAAATCATAAAAAATAATCGTATTTATATAATAAGCATTATATAATTAGTATTTACTTTATAGTTATATAGATTCTTGTTGAAATCAAACTAAAGAAAAGACGTTTTTCTCTATTTATTCCCTCCTTTCATAATAGATTTTATAAAATCTCCATTTTTATAATCCACTGATTTTACTTTAGTTATTTTTCCATGCTGTAAATAATCAAGGTATGCGCTACTATATCTATTCTCATCATTTGTTATTAATGATGATCCAGGTTTTGGTGTTGATCTTTTACCAACAAATGGGTCATCCTTCATCATTAAAGGAGCTTCTTTATCAGTTGATCTTTTTCCCGTTTGATGCTTAAGAAGGTTAGGATTGCTTTCTCTCAATAAATGGTTAGTTCTTTTAAACTTTTCCTCCCCATAATTTAGCCCAGAATAAGTACCGTATCCATTTCCTTGTTCATTCGATTTCTCTTTTAAAGCTTGAAGGGCTTGTGTATTCTGTTTAAGAATTGAACCATTCAAAAGAGAACGATTTAACAATAAACTAGGGGCAGAGTTTGTTTCTGGCATTTTATTGGGAACATCCTGATTTTTAGGTTTATTTCTAGGGAAAAGCTTGTGCTTGAAATTCTTCAAACTGATCATAACGACAGTTATGTTATCCAAAGTTCTTCGATACAAAGATTCTCTCATTATAAACTCAACTCCAAGCCCACATTGTTGATGGACATCTGGAGCTTTTTCAATAGTACTTTCCCATGTTGTCTTAACAACATCTAGACTTGAAAGTTTATCAAATATTCCATCACCTGAGAAATTAATAAGTTTTATTTTCTAATATTTTACATGCTAAAACAATAAAGTCATGAGTCTCATTGATCTTAAAACTTCTTATTTCAGGAGTGGCAATAACAGCATTAGGATTTCCACCATACTTTGGAAACTTTGCTTCAATATCTCCAAATGTTCTTGAAACCTAAACAAAATTAAATTTTGTTGTTTTATATAAATTACTGATAATCTTCCAGGAAAAACTCTATGAGGTCCCAGCATGTAATGTATTTCATTCTTTATGGTTTGTCCATCACTAACTGGGCGAAAAGCAGGAGCTTGAGTTCTGAAAAGTTTTTCAATGTTATTTTCATTAACTTACTGATATATTTTTCCACCTGCTTCAAGGATACGTTTTTGTTCACTTTCTTCACTTGGTTTATGGTCGTTAGAGAGATGATAGACTTTACTTCCTCCGTCACCACTCATGACAGCTCGGCTATCTCCAACATTAGCAATATAACATACATCTCCTTTTCAGTATTTAATTTAATGATATAAGGATAATTACCAACTATTAAAGCAACTATGGCACATGAGCCTGATTTATCAAGTTCTCCATTAGGACGGCCATCTGCATATGCAAGGAATTCTCTTTCTGCTGTTTCAAATCCTCTTGCTATAGCTTCTCTTGGATTCCATGGGAAAGAAGGCTCTTTTATAACCTAAAATATTAGTAAAATATCATCTTGAAATTTTATTACATATTGGTGGAGATTATCCCTAAGAAAATCAGCACAACTAACCCCTCCATGTCCATCATAAACACCAAAGAATGAGCATTTTGGCCATTCTTCATTCATTCGACTCACAGGTTTCATGATATTTAAAATGATAGAAACTCTATCCTCATTGTAATTCCTCACTATGCCTTGATTAGTATTAGCCGCATAGGCTTTCACTATTCCATTTCTCTTCATTGAGCACTTAGTTGGTTCATGATTGGGAATTGGTGCCATTACTTTCTTTGGAGGAGATCTCAAAATGTTCGCAATGTCTTTATTATACTCAAAAGGGATACCAGATTCATAATCAAATGAAATCTCTCTGTTCTCATTGTTACTTTCCTCGATATCAATGTATTCCCTTGTAAAAGTTGTTTGGTAACTAGAGCTTTTTGGTTCTTCATTAGAGATTTCACGGTTTTCGTATCGAACATTCAAGGTACTCTTTGACACAGATTGTTCATTTCTTCCAAGAGGTGATTTATGTGAATCTAAGAGATTATTTTTCGATGATGTACTTCTTAGATGAAGACTTTTAGGACTCAGCTGATTAAGAAAAGTATCAAGAGTGCCTGTTCCTGAAAGGGAACCAATTCTATTTGCAGTCGTATTTGTTGTAGTATGTGGAAAACCTCCAGGAAGAGCAGTTCTAAAAGGAAGTAAACTATTCTTTGGAGACATTGAACTTGTCACTGCAGGAGGCTCATTCAATTTTGAGGGTTTCATATTTAAAGTTCCATTCATGTTGAATGTGCTTGGACCTTTAAAGTTCTTTGGAGAGCTCATTGAGGCTTGGTTGGTCGTAGTGTTTGGTAGAATACGATTGTTAGGAACAATATTATAGGTTTGTTGTTCACTTTCAATGTCAATCACAAGAGATCTTTTTGGATTTTTTGTTTGGGTTTCAGGAGGGAAACCAGCTCTGAGATTTGAAAAGGATTTGCTGTTGATAGCTGAAAGATCATTATTCTCAACATTTCTAGAGGGTTGAAATGTGTTTTTCTGAAAAGAGGCTGAAGAGGTGATCGAAGAAGTTTTCTGGAATGATCTATTATTGTTTTGTTGGCTCAAAGAACTGCTCTGAGGGAATAACTTAGGATTGTATGACCTCATGATCTTTCAGATATTCTTTCCTTATTCTGCTTAGTTAACTGTTAATATTTAAATTAATTTCGTCATGTCTGATAAGTTCAGTTCGTTTTTATTTTATTTCAGTTTCAGAATCAACAACGTGCTGGAACTTCTCCCCGTTCCATCCCTCGCGATTATTAGATAAATAGAAATGTTATATTAAATAAAAATTGAATATTTCCCATAATATGCTATTCCAGGCCTTAATAATAATATAAATAAAATTCTTGGAAACACTATTTTCAATTAAGCAAAGCCTAGTAACTATAACAAAGGATTGAAATGGGACAAAACAGACGAAGTCAATTAAGCTATTATAATTTCCTTTAAGGTAATTTAACTGATAGAACCTTTGCGTTAGATCATTGAGGCCTTTATAAAAAGCCAAGAAAAAAATTTAAGTTGGTAGAATTTAATTTATTTAGGTTTAGGAATAATAACTTTTATTTTATAGTTACATATCAATCACTGAGAAAGAAGCATAATGAACTTAGTTGTTGCTCAAATTGGTACTTGAAATTCACTATACTTTATAAATTCAAACAATAATCCTTAATCTACTCTAGAAATAAACAACTTCATTTTCAGTTAAACCAGAATCTTCTCTTATATTAAAATAGATAAAGATATAATGTAAGTGGAATAAGATACTCTCGTATTTGGAGAAATATTTATCAAATAAATTCAAATAACGTTGATTAAGTAACTATAGTTGTTATAACAATTTACATATTATAAAACATAATACTATTATCGTAAAAATTATTTCCCCTTTGTGACCTCCTGATCCACTTTTAGATCCTGATCCTCCCCCAGTGGATCCACTTTTGGATCCTCCATGCGAAGCATGACCTTGATTAACATTGATTGATGCAGAAGACATAGCTCTACTTTTGAAATCTTGATTGCTTCCTGTTCGATCAGAATGGCTTTGGATGCGAGAAGCAGCTTCTGGTGTCATATAGGATTTTTTTGTGTTGCTCATAAGAAGTGATAAGTTGGTGATATTATGAAATAGTTTTTCAGATATTATAGAATTTTGTTTTGTTGCCTATTTATAAGGTTAAAAATTTTAATATAATGAGAGGAATAAAATTAGGAAAGATTCCAAAAAAATTCGACACTTTCATTATTGAAATATTTTCTTTCTAAGTTGTTATGTAGGCTTCAGTTATGTAACTACTGGAGAGAGATCTATTCTCACTTTATTTATTTTTCTCCTTTTTCTCTTTTTCTGAAGAAAAACAGTTTCTCGAATGCTTCCTTTTTTAAATATAAACTCTTTTCGAAGTTTTTTTTAGAACTGTGAAAATAAATTTGCCAAGTAGTAAACTGTGATTTTAGCTCCTCAAGAAATCATTATCTTTATTATTCCCAAAATAATCTTATTCAGCCATCATCATAAAATACATTTTAGAGCATTTTGTCTAAAATAAGGAGCAGATTCAGCTTTTGTGAGGTTTAACTCTTTTTCTATCTCTTCTCTCCATACTTATCAATTTGATATAATATAATTAGCTAAGATATGAGAAAGAAGATTTTCAGAAAACTTTGATAAATGTAGTTTTCATTATTATAGGTCTACAGAGATAATTTTTATGTATAAGAGCTTCTTTGTAATTACATCAAGGCAATATTCCAAAGAAACATGTTTCTTTAAGTTTATTTAGAAGTAGATAAAGAGATAAAAGTCTACATTACATTAATGCAAGGTATAAAATTATTAATTCTTTTTAGTCTTCGTCCTTAAGCAAATTCTAAGAGCTTTGCCAAATCAGAATAATAATGTTTCATTTCTTGGTTCTTTGTGAACAAATCCTTGAGATAATCAATTGTATTTTCTTGTTTCTAGAAAGGATTAGAATATTTACTATTACGAAAAAATTACAAGCATGTGAAGAATTTGAGGATCATTCATCTGTAAAACAACTGTAAAGAAGTACAGCGAACTAATGTGAATAAGTCCCTTTTTGTATTTCAAGAGATTTTCATGCTCATTCCTGAGATTTGAGTATCTTGTAAGGGCTAAGATCAAGTCTGTGTAGATTGATGGACATTTATCCTAAATAATTGAGTATTATAACTCAAAAAAGTTTACCTTATGTTGGGATATCATAGAAACAATAGCTAAAGCCTCATTTCTGATCGGGAGGAAGTTTCTGAAGGGAAGGAACTTCAGTGTAAGTTTGTATGTGGAAACATCCAAAGGATCATAATTTTTGAGGTATTTGTTGCAAAGGTCATGAATGATTCCAGTCTAGGCAAATGTTACTCCAATCCTTTTTGTAAATAAATTTACCTTGATAAACTCTTCCTTTATTTTTGAATCATTACAAGTGAAAATCTTCTCTAAAGTTTTTAGTCTGATTTGTGATTCTTCAGCATAATTCTAAAATTGTTTAATTGGAGGTTAGATTCGGGCTTACCATAATTAAATGAACATTTTCAGTGCCAGTCTGAATTATTGAAGAAATAATATGATATTGAGCTTTGAGAATCTCAACAAAGTATTTAGAGAAATCGATCTTTTTGAGAAGAGTATTATATTCGTCATTGTTCAAAGAGATCAAGAAGTAAAGTATTCTGAGGAATGCTTTATAGGTTGGCATCAATCTATTTTCTCCATATCTCTTCAATGAATGCTTGTTTAAAATATTTGATAAAATAAGCATTTTCTTTTCTTTTCCGAATGAGTTTGTGACTCTAAGATCATCTTCTCTTTCTTTAAGTTCGTTTTCTCTCTCATCAAGGTCCAATCTAAATAATTGTTATAAAAAGGGGCCCAAGTTTTAAAAGATACCCAGCATAAAAGTTAAAGAAGTAAAAGATCTTATCAAGAACCCAGTTAAGGACTCCTGTAGCTCTTTCCATGTCCTTAGGGGTAACAAATAAGTAGTAAAACTCGGTCACTCCTATTGATTCAAAAAGGTATCCAATCTATTGATTATTATAAAAGAGAAGCGCTTTGATTTTTACTTGATTTAAGATATCGGAACAAATGTCATTGAGTTGCGCATACTCAATAAGACTGTCAAATATTGAAATATAGAGATCTATGGCTTTATCAAAGAATAACTTCACATCAACATAGACCAAACCACTTTCTTTTCCTATTTAAATATTTAGTATAAAAAATTTTAAGTTTCCTTACTTTTATAATAATGGGTAAGCCAGCTTGTAATCATCGTATTGTTCTGATAAATTTGAGCATTTAGCTTAAGAAGGATATCAGTGTTGTGATTAATAGTTCCAATTTGCGAAGCAACAATTCCTCCTTGAATTTCTTTAATAAGTTTATCACGATTTCTTTTGAAGAAATCTGCAATGGATGTGTGATTTTGGTCAAGAAGAGTTAAATTAAGTTTGGGAGGAACGTCAAGGCCTTGTTCTCTTAAGAAAACTCTTGTTCCTGGAATATTATTCAGATAATCGATAAGCTCAGGTCTGCAATCGTTAAGGATTTTCCTGAAGGTTTCAACGAGAAGTGGAGCCAAAACTGAGTTTTGCTTGATTTCGATTCCTTTTCTGCTTGTGATGAATATTTTACAAATACTTGAGATAGTGTCTGTGCTTGAATAATTCAAAGCTTTAATAATCGATAAAGGTCCGTTTGTAATATTTTCGAATATTTTAATCACAAGCTTTTTATTATGAAGGAGCTCTGCTTGAGTTTTGACAACAGCTGTGAGATAAGTCATAACAACTGGTGATTCAAATATAAGGCCTAACTGCTGGATATATTTATTATTGACTTGTTTATTAAAGGAATAGTAATCATATGAATATGTGATAAGTTTATCTTTGGTGACTTTGTCTTTAATCTTTGATTCCTTTAATTGAGAAATAACACCAATTGTCTTCAAATTTTCTTCAACTGTTCTCATAGCTTCATTTTTCTCTTGAGTCATAAGAGACAATGGTTCTCTTTCATATCCTTTACTAATTTCATTGAGCATTTCAAGAAGTTCTGTCTTAATGTGAACGTCATCAATGGCAAGGTATTTCATAGCGGAAATAATAATCTTCGAATCAAGGAGAAGTTTTATTTTGTCAGTGTTGTTACTTTGTAAGAGAGCCTTCAAATATTGAAGAGAAACTCTGATGTTTGATTTTGACCTAGCATCAGCTTGGTACAATATTTGTAGGTTTTCTGAAATATGCATAATATCATTGTAATAATCCACTGTGCGTCTAAAGTATGTTGAGGACTTATGATTCATAAAGGCCATTCTATTCTGCATATCAAAATCAAAGTTTCTGTTATTCTCGGTTTCGAATCTAATATAGTCTTGAATAACAGGATATTCGACAGATCCACTTCCTGATTCTGAAACAGATTCTAAAGAAAATTAATTCAATCCTATGATTTCCCATTACCTTTATAAATAGGACCTACAATCAAATAAAGGTCAGGAGTCCAATGAGACTCAGTAAATAGATAAGGTCTTGAAGTGAAGCTCCTCTTCCATGCTTTATCAGCATCATCTCTTGTTTCGTCATTTGGATCTCTGAAGAAAGAGTCACTGGGATCAGCTTTCATCTGAAGATATTCATTATAAGTGTTTCTAATAACCATATGCTCTTGATTACCAGAGAGGAGATCAGCAATGTCAGAAGCAAGTTTGAATTCTTCTCCCAGGAAGAATTTTACGAAATTCTCTAGGAAGTTTCTGACATAAGATGAAGAGCTCTAAAAAATTAAAAAAGAATTATCAAAGAAATCTTACAGTATGGTAGCCAACCATATCAAAGATTACTGATTTGAATATTTCTAGCAGACCTTTAAGAAGTCTGACAGTATCATCATAGTTTCTATCAATCTTTGTTTCTCTCTTCTTAAGGTATTTTCGTGATTGAGTGTGGTGTCTGAGAGCCAAGAATACCAAATGATCAAGAATGTAATTCTGGAAAATAAATTTAACTAAGAGTTGATTATTTGCTTTGCTTCTCTCATTTTCTACAAGCAAGGCTTCAGAGCCTTTACTGAAATTACTCATGTTACTCATGCCAAGTTTGGATGTCTCTGTATCGAAACGGACAGTTGTAGATTTCTTCATATCTTCAATAACTTTGGGCTTCCTTTCAATCAAGCTCCAGTTGACAATATCCATAATATTCAATATGTGGTTTTCTAACATTATAACGCTTTTTGGTCTTTCAATAACTTGAGCACAAATTTTTCTCAGAGGAATCAAGACTTTGTCTCTGATGGTTAAACTTGGTGACTTGTAGAAAATCAT
>Ga0182742_1004752_pt1 | contig 12026 bp, 10 predicted proteins | sample eDN5th37CBELigMG_FD_128880 | JGI IMG/M metagenome (GOLD analysis project Ga0182742, IMG submission 128880) | Enriched Miracle-Growth compost microbial communities from Emeryville, California, USA - eDNA 5th pass 37_C BE-Lig MG (version 2)... ... | reverse complement strand
TCTTGATCTGCTCTTTGAGGATCGCGGAGATCTCAGCGGCTCGAATGTCCATCAGCGGACCTCTTTCATCGCTAGACGAATGGAATTGAGTTTGGTGCGCACCGAGGCATCCACCATGCGGGAGCCCATCTTCACGATGAGGCCGCCGATGAGGCTCGGGTCGATTTTGACGTCGACAGCGACGTCAGCCTTGGCGACGTCGCGCAGCGCCGCCTTGATTTCGTTGAGAACGGCGTCCGACGGGGCCTCCGCCAGGGTCACCTGGGCCCGGACGATGCCCTTCGCGTCGGACACGAGGTCCTTGTAGGCGCGGATCATGTCCGGAAGGGCGAAGAGGCGGCGCTTGGAGGCCACGAGGCGGATGAAATTGCCCGCCAGACCCGAGATGCCCGCCTTGGCCAGGAGGGCGTCCATCGCACGGGACTGCTCTTCGGCCGTGAAAACGGGGTTACGGATCAGGCGCTGCAGATCGTCGCTGCCCCGGATCATGTCTTCGAAGCGGCCGAGGTCGCCGGCGACGGCGTCCACGGCATTAGCCTCCCGAGCGAGCTCGAACAGCGCCGATGCGTAGCGCAACGCTACGCCCGACAGGAGGGGTCCTTCATGCGAACCGCTTTGCGCCACGTAATCGTCTCTCTCAAGTTACGGGTTTCGAACCGGCGAGCTTTGAAACAAGCTGTCGGGAAACCCGTCAGGTCGATGGAAGTGAGCCTTAGGACAGGACCGTTTCCGCCTACAGGCGGGGGTGCACTAGCATGGGTTTTCCCAGGACGCAAGGCGAGCTGAGCCAGGAGCGGCCTGTAAAAATGCGGTGAGCCCGCCCCCGCGGCGAGGCTCACAGCTCCAGAACCGCGACCTCGCAATTGCCAAGGTACTGCCCGGTGAGCCGGCTGAAGAAGGTGCCGTGCCCCACCACCGCGATCATCCGCTCCGGCCGGTCCTGGAGCCAGCGCCGGAACTGCTCCACCCTCCCCTCGAAGATGTGGCTGGGCTCATAGACGAATCCGCGCGGGTCCGGCTCGCCCTCGTTGTGCCACCAGACCTCGTCCAGATGATCGAAGGCGAGGTGCGGGAAGTCCCGCACCAGCTGGGAGGGCGCGCGCCCCACGTCGCAGCTGCTCTCCAGGTGCTCCCGGTGGAGGCATTCCACATGGATGGGCGGCGCCGCCGGATGGTCGCCGAACAGGCCGAGGGTGGTCTGGATCGCCCGCGTGAGCGGCGTGGTGATGACGAGCTCGTAGGGATATTGGCGCAGCTCCCGGGCCCGCTCCCGCACCTGAGTGAGGCCGAGCTCGGTGAGGGGCGCATCGAAATGCAACGGATCCTCCCCGGTCTCGGCGAAATGAGCGTTGAAGGTGGATTGGCCGTGGCGGATGCAGTGAACGATCTTGGGCATGGTGCCCTTCTGGCTAGAGCATCGGGCCCCAAAAGGGAATCGGCTTTTCACGTCCGCTCGGATCCGGCCGAGGTACTCCGCCGCAGGGGGCCCCTGGCCCTTGAGAAGCCGGCGCCGGGCGACATTCTTAACGGGTGGTTAATCCGCGGAGGCTCCCATGCGCCTGTTCGCCGCCCTCACCCTGCTCGCCCTGGGCCTGTTCTGGAGCCACCCGTTCCTGGGCCCGCAGATGGAGAGGAATGTGCGCCCCGAGGCCGCGGCCATGTCGCAACCCGGCGAGCCCGTTCTCGTGCTCGCCCCGAAGGACGTTCGGGTGCGGCCCGAGGCGATCGTCGCCGAAAACCTCAGAGAAAGCTCTGAGGATCCACGTCGATAGCCACCCGGGTGTTACCCTTCCCCTTCGGGCAGCGCGCCAGCCAGGAGCGCAGATAGCCCTGAAGATCGACCTCCCGCTCCGTCTTGACCAGCAGCCTGTAGCGATAGCGCCCGCGGATGAGGGCGAGCGGCGCCTCGGCGGGGCCGAGCACCATGACTCCCGGAGGCGGCTCCGTCACCAGGGCCATGGCCCGGGCATGGGCCTCGGCCGCCTCCCGCTCCTCCGCCGACACGATCAGCGAGGCGAGCCGTCCGAAGGGCGGCAGCCCCGCCATCTCCCGGACGCGGGTCTCCTCCTCGTAGAACCGCTCCGCGTCGCCCGAGACCAGGGCGGCGATGACCGGGTGATCCGGCTGCCAGGTCTGGACGAGGGCCCGCCCGGGCTTCTCGCCGCGCCCGGCGCGGCCCGTGACCTGCTGCAGCATCTGGAAGGTGCGCTCGGCCGCGCGCGGGTCGCCGGAGGTCAGGCCGATATCGGCGTCGAGCACTCCCACCAGGGTCATGAGCGGGAAATTGTGCCCCTTCGCCACGAGCTGCGTGCCGATGACGATGTCGACCTCGCCCGCCGCGATCGCGGCCAGCTCCGTGCGCAGCCGCTCGGTGCCGCCGGGAAAGTCGCTGGAGAGCACGATGGCGCGCTTGTCGGGGAAGAGTTCCCCAACCTCCTCGGCGATTCGCTCCACGCCGGGACCGCAGGGCACCAGCGAATCGACGCTGCCGCATTCCACGCAGGCCTGGGGGGTGCGCTCCACGTGCCCGCAATGATGGCACACGAGGGAGCGCCGGAACCGATGCTCCACCAGCCAGGCCGAGCAGTTCGGGCATTCGTAGCGATGGGCGCAGGCGCGGCAGAGGGTGAGCGGCGCATAGCCGCGACGGTTGAGGAAGAGCAGCGCCTGCTCGCCGCGCCCCACGGTCTCCTCCACGGCGGCGACGAGGGTCGGCGAGAGCCAGCGGCCTTTCGGCACTGTCTCGCGCCTCAGGTCGATGGCGCGGATCTGCGGCATCGAGCGGCCGCCGAAGCGCTCGGGGAGCTTCACATGCCGGTAGCGCCCGCGCTCCACGTTCACGCGGCTCTCGATGGAGGGCGTGGCCGAGGCCAGCACCACCATGGCGTTCTCGATCTTGCCGCGCACCACCGCCATGTCGCGCGCATGGTAGTGAACCCCGTCGTCCTGCTTGTAGGCGGTCTCGTGCTCCTCATCGACCACGATCAGCGAGAGATCGGCATAGGGAAGGAAAAGAGCCGAGCGGGCGCCCGCCACCACCTTCACCTCCCCCGACGCGATGGCCGCATAGAGCCGCTCGCGCTTGCGGCCCGTGACCCCTGAATGCCACGTGGCGGGCTTCACCCCGAAGCGCGCGGCGAACCGGTCGAGGAACTGCGCGGTGAGCGCGATCTCCGGCATGAGGATGAGGGCCTGCCGGCCCTGGCGCACCGCCTCGGCCACCGCCTCGAAATAGACCTCCGTCTTGCCGGAGCCCGTGACCCCTTCGAGCAGGATCACGGGGGGATGCTCCTCGCTCATGGCGGCGGTAAGCTGCCTGGCGGCCTCACCCTGGCCGTCGGACAGCGCCGTGTCGCCGAAACCGGGATCGGGCAGCCCCGCCACCGGCTCCTGCAGCAGGGCCAGGGTCTCGAGAACGCCTTCGTCGATGAGCCCGTCGATGACGCCGTTGCTGACCCCGGCCGCATGGGCGAGCTCGCTTTTGAGGCGCACGATCCCGTCCTGCGCGGCCGCGATCACCTTCTGCCGCGCGGGCGTCATGCGTCTGGGCAGGCTGTCCGTGAGCCTGACGCCCACGCGCACGACCTCGGTGCGGTCCAGGTCGGGAAACTTCAGGCCCATGGCGAGCGCCGAGCCCTTGGGAGCGAGCGTGTACCAGGACACCCAGTCGAGGAACTTGCGCATCTTCGGGGACAGGTTCGGCCCTTCGAGGACGCCCGTCACCTTCTTGAAATTGGCCCCCTGCCCCTCGCGCAGGGACCAGACCACGCCCGCCACCTCGCGGGTGGCGAGCGGCACCTGCACCACATCGCCCTCTTCGAGCGCGAGGTCGTCCGGCACGGCATAGGAATAGGCCGTGTCCAGCGCCAGCGGAATGAGGACATCGGCGATGCGGCTTGTCATGCGATAAGGAGTTAACCTGTGACTGCTATTCTGTCTGCCCCTTGCATATAGCGGCGCCATGTCAAAGAGCGAAATGCCGAGCAGCGAATCCCAAGATGCCCTCGACCTCGTCCTGCCCGGCGCGGAGGACACCCGCCGGGAGGTGATGGCCTGGCTCAACGGCCTCGCCAAGGAGCGCAGGCTCTCGGCGAAGACCGTGGAGGCCTATGCCCGCGACATCCGGCAGTTCCTGGCTTTTCTAACCGAGCATCTCGGCGAGAAGCCCACCATCAAGGGCGTGCTCGGCCTGAAACCCCTCGACATCCGCTCCTTCCTGGCGGCGCGGCGCATGAAGGCGGTGGGAAGCCGCTCGCTCATGCGCCAGCTCTCGGCCCTGCGCTCCTTCGCGCGGCATCTGGAACGGGAGGGCCATGGCACGGCCTCGGCCTTCGCGGCGATCCGCACCCCGAAGGTGGACAAGAACCTGCCGCGCCCCCTCTCCGCCTCGTCCGCCGTGGCGGTGACCGACAGGGAGACCCGGGGGTCGGACGAGCGCAAGCCCTGGATCCTGGCTCGGGACGCCGCCGTGCTCTCGCTGCTCTACGGCGCGGGCCTGCGCATTTCGGAGGCCCTCGGCCTCCAGCGCCGCGACGCGCCCGTGACCGGCGTCGATGCGATCACGGTGAACGGCAAGGGCGGCAAGACGCGCAGCGTCCCGGTGATCCCGCCGATCCAGCGGGCGGTCGAGGAATACCTGCATCTTTGCCCCTACGCGCTGCCGCCGGAGGGGCCGCTCTTCGTCGGGGCCCGCGGCGGGCCGCTGTCGCCGCGCATCATTCAGCTCGCCGTGGAGGAGCTGCGCGGCGCCCTGGGGCTCCCCGACAGCGCGACGCCGCACGCCCTTCGCCATTCCTTCGCCACGCATCTTCTGGCCAGAGGCGGCGACCTGCGCGGCATCCAGGAGCTTCTGGGCCACGCCTCGCTGTCGACCACGCAGCTCTACACCAAGGTCGACGCGGCACGGCTCATGGACGCGTTCAACGCCGCCCATCCGCGGGCGCGGGCGAAATAGGCTCTGCGGCGATCCGCCTGCTCCGGCCCGTAGCCCTCACCCTGAGGAGGTCGCGTCAGCGACCGTCTCGAAGAGCCTGCCCCGGACTTGATCCGGGGCGAGGGCGTCTCCCGTGCTCTCTGGATCCTCCTTCGAGACGCAGACTGCGTCTGCTCCTCAGGATGAGGGCGAGTGAGGATGATGCCGAAGTCCCCGTTCGTCATGGCGTCCTCGTCCGTCATGGCCGGGCTTGACCCGGCCATCCACGTCTTCGGGAACCACACCGGCGTGAAGACGTGGATCCCCGGGACGAGCCCGGGGATGACGGCGGAGGGTAGGATGACGTGGAGGATGGGACCGCGGCTTTACTCCGCCGCCACCACGGCCTCGGCGAGCAATTGCCGCGCGGCGGGGCCGATATCGCCCTTCGTCCAGTGCGGGCGGCAGACGGAGACGTAGCGGCTCTCGCCGCCGATCTCGATCACGGGGCCGGACCGCACCGGCTCGCCGTTGGGGTCGAATTTGAGGATCATCGTGGCCTTGCGGCCGCAATGGCAGAGCTGCTTGATTTCCTGGAAATCGTCGGCCAGCGCCATGATCGCCTGGATCGCCTCGCTGAACAGCGCCCCGTAGACGTTGTTCTTGAGGCCGTAGGCCATGACGGGGATTCCGAGCTCGTCGACGATCCAGGCGAGCTGGCGGACCTGGTCCGCCGTCATGAACTGCACCTCGTCGATGAGGATTGCCGTCACCTTCCTCCGGGCGTGCTCGGCCGCCACGATGGCGTCGACGGCCTCGTCCCTCCTCAGGATCGTCGCATCGGCTTCGATGCCGATGCGCGATTTCACCTTGCCGATTCCGAACCGGTCGTCGATGGGGCTCGTGAACAGCAGCACGTGACCGCCGTTCTCGATGTAATTGTGACGCACCTGCAGGAGATGGGTGGTCTTGCCCGCATTCATCACCGAGTAGAGGAAGTGAAGTTTTGCCATGAATCCATATTACATATGGATGGCGCGCTTCTCCACCGCGAGGGCGGCTTCCTTCACAGCTTCCGCGAGCGTCGGATGCGCATGGCAGGTGCGGGCGATGTCCTCCGAGGAGGCGCCGAACTCCATGGCGATGGCCGCCTCGTGGATGAGGTTGCCGGCTTCCGGGCCGATGATGTGAACGCCGAGCACCTTGTCGGTGGAGGCGTCCGCCAGGATCTTCACGAAGCCATCCGTGGTGCGGTTCACCTTCGCGCGGCCATTGGCCGTGAAGGGGAACTTGCCGACATTGTAGGCGATGCCCGCGCTTTTCAGCTCTTCCTCGGTCTTGCCGACCGACGCGACCTCCGGGAACGTGTAGACCACGCTCGGGATCACGTCGTAATTCACGTGGCCGGCCTTGCCGGCGAGGATCTCGGCCACCGCGACGCCCTCGTCCTCGGCCTTGTGCGCCAGCATCGGGCCGGCGATCACGTCGCCGATGGCGTAGATGCCCGTGACGTTGGTGGCGAAATGCGCGTCGGTCTCGATGCGGCCGCGATTGTCGAGCTTGACGCCCACATGATCGAGGCCGAGGCCCTGGGTGTAGGGCACGCGGCCCACGGCCACGAGCACCACGTCCGCCTCGATGGTCTCGGGCGAGCCGCCCGCGGCGGGCTCGTAGGTGAGCGTCGCGCCCTTGGCGGTCTTCTCCACGCCCGTGACCTTGGCGCCCAGCTTGAACTGGAAGCCCTGCTTGGACAGGATGCGCTGGAAGTTCTTGGCGACCTCCCCGTCCATGCCGGGCAGGATGCGGTCGAGATATTCCACCACCGTGACCTCGGCGCCGAGGCGGCGCCACACGGAGCCGAGCTCGAGGCCGATCACGCCGGCGCCGATGACCACGAGGCGCTTCGGCACGCTCTCGAGCTCCAGGGCGCCGGTGGAGGACACCACCACCTTCTCGTCGATCTCGATGCCGGGCAGGCGCGTCACGTCCGAACCGGTGGCGATGAGGATGTTCTTGGTCTGCAGGAGCTGGTTGGAGCCGTCCTCGGACGTCACCTCGACCTGTCCGACGGCGGCGATGCGCCCGGTGCCGATGAAGGCGTCGATCTTGTTCTTCTTCAGCAGGAACTCGACGCCCTTGGTGTTGCCGTCGACGCCCTCCTGCTTGAAGGCCTGCATGGTCTTCAGGTCCAGCGTCGGCGCGGGAACGCCGATGCCGAGGCCCGCGAAGTGATCGCGGGCATCCTCGAACATGTGCGAGGCATGGAGCAGCGCCTTCGAGGGGATGCAGCCCACGTTGAGGCAGGTGCCGCCATGGGTCTTGCGCTTTTCGACGACGGCGGTCTTGAGGCCGAGCTGCGCGGCGCGGATGGCGGCCACGTAGCCGCCGGGCCCGGTACCGATGACGATGAGATCGTAGGACATGGGAGTCATCCCCTTGGACGTCATGGCCGGGCTTGTCCCGGCCATCCATGTCTTTGGGACGGCCGCCCGGCTCGGAAGGCGTGGATGCCCGGCGCGGGGCCGGGCATGACGGAGTGTTCGATTACAGATCCAGAACGAGGCGCGCCGGATCTTCGAGGGCTTCCTTGATCCGCACGAGGAAGGTGACGGCTTCCTTGCCGTCGACGATGCGGTGGTCATAGGAGAGCGCGAGATACATCATCGGCCGCACGACGACCTGGCCGTTGCGGACCACCGGACGCTCCTCGATGCGGTGCATGCCGAGGATGCCCGATTGCGGCGCATTGAGGATCGGGGTCGACATGAGCGAGCCGTAGATGCCCCCATTGGTGATGGTGAAGGTGCCGCCCTGCATCTCGTCGATGCCGAGCTTGCCGTCGCGGGCGCGGCGGCCGAAATCGGCGATCTTCTTCTCGATGCCGGCGACCGAGAGCTGGTCGGCGTCGCGCACCACCGGAACCACGAGGCCCTTCTCGGTGCCGACCGCGATGCCGATGTGGTAGTAGTTCTTGTAGACGAGATCCTGGCCGTCGATCTCGGCATTGACCGCCGGAACGTCCTTGAGGGCCTGGATCACCGCCTTGGTGAAGAAGCCCATGAAGCCGAGCTTCGTGCCGTGCTTCTTCTCGAACACGTCCTTGTACTGGCTGCGCAGGTTCATGACCGCGCTCATGTCCACGTCGTTGAACGTGGTGAGCATGGCGGCGGTGTTCTGGGCGTCCTTCAGGCGGCGCGCGATGGTCTGGCGCAGCTTCGTCATCTTCACGCGCTCTTCGCGCTCGGCATCGACCGGAGCGGAGGGGGCGCGCACGGAGGCCGGAGCTGCCGGAGCGGGAGCCGAGGCGCCGCCGGTGGCGATCGCGGCCAGCATGTCACCCTTCGTCACGCGGCCGTCCTTGCCGGTGCCGCCCACATTGGCCGGGCTCACGCCGCTCTCGGCGGCGAGGCGCGCCACCGCGGGGCCGTGGTCCTTGGCGGCGCCGGGAGCGGCCGGAGCGGGAGCGGGAGCAGCCGCGGGAGCCGGGGCCGGGGCGGCCTTCGGCGCCTCGGCCTTGGGGGCCGGGGCCGGAGCGGCCGCCGCGCCGCCTTCGACGATGGAGCCGAGCACCGCGCCGGGCGCGACCGTCTCTCCGTCCTTGGCGACGATCTCGCCGAGGGTGCCGCTTGCGGGGGCATTGACCTCGAGGGTGACCTTGTCGGTCTCGAGCTCGAGGACGGGCTCGTCGGCCTTCACGGGATCGCCGGGCTTCTTGAACCAGCGGCCGATGGTGGCCTCTGATACGGATTCGCCGAGAGTGGGTACGCGGATTTCGGTTGCCATGGTCGTTCTGGTCTTTTCAGGGCTTGTTCGAGCCTGGGGAAAGGGTGAGTGCCTGCGCGGGTTTTAAGCCGCGTAGGCCTCGTCGAGGAAGGCCTGCAGCTGCGAGAGGTGCTTGGACATCAGGCCGGTGGCGGTGGCGGCGGAAGCCGGGCGGCCCACATAGCGCGGACGGTCCACCTTGGAGCCCGCCGTCTTGAGCACCCATTCGAGATAGGGCTCGACGAAGGTCCAGGACCCCATGTTCTTGGGCTCCTCCTGGCACCACACCACGTCGGCCTTCTTGAAGCGGGAGAGCTCCGCGGCCAGCGACTTCGCCGGGAACGGATAGAGCTGCTCGACGCGCAGCAGATAGACGTCGTCGATGCCGCGCTTCTCGCGCTCCTCGAGCAGGTCGTAATAGACCTTGCCCGTGCAGATCACCACGCGCCGGATCTTGTCGTCCTTCACCAGCTTGATGCCTTCGCGGCCCGTCTGGGCGTCGTCCTGCAGGACGCGGTGGAAGGACGTGCCTTCCGAAACCGCCGCCAGCGTCGAGGTGCAGCGCTTGTGGCGGAGCAGGCTCTTCGGCGTCATCAGGATCAGCGGCTTGCGGAAGTCGCGCTTCAGCTGACGGCGCAGGATGTGGAAGTAGTTGGCCGGGGTGGAGCAATAGGCCACCTGCATGTTGTCCTCTGCGCACATCTGGAGATAGCGCTCGAGACGGGCGGAGGAGTGCTCGGGACCCTGGCCCTCATAGCCGTGCGGCAGAAGGCAGACGAGACCGGACATGCGCAGCCACTTGCGCTCGCCCGACGAGACGAACTGGTCGAACACCACCTGCGCGCCGTTGGCGAAGTCGCCGAACTGCGCTTCCCACAGGGTCAGGGCGTTGGGCTCGGAGAGGGTGTAGCCGTATTCGAAGCCCAGCACCGCCTCTTCCGAGAGCATCGAGTTGATGACCTCGTAACGGGCCTGGTTCTCGTCGATGTGGTTGAGGTTCGTGTAGCGCTCCTCGTTCTCCTGGTCGGTGAGGACCGAGTGGCGCTGCGAGAAGGTGCCGCGCTCGCAATCCTGACCGGACAGGCGCACGCGGTGGCCTTCGACCAGCAGCGAGCCGAAGGCGAGTGCCTCCGCCATGGCCCAGTCGAGCCCCTCGCCGGTCTCCAGCATCTTCTTGCGGTTGTCGAGGAAGCGCTGGATCGTGCGATGGACGTGGAAGCCCTCCGGAACCGTGGTCAGCGCCTTTCCGATCTTCTGCAGCGTCTCGGCCGGCACGCCCGTCTGGCCGCGTCGGGGATCGTCCTGATCCTCGCGCACGGCCTTCAGGCCGGACCAGCGGCCATCGAGCCAATCGGCCTTGTTGGGCTTGTAGTTCGACGCGATGTCGAACTCGGCGTCGAGCTTGGAGCGCCAGCTGTTCTTCATCTCCTCGAATTCAGCCTCGGTGATCACGTTTTCCGCGAGGAGCTTCTTGGAATAGATCTCCACGATGGCCGGATGCGACCGGATCTTGCGGTACATCAGCGGCTGCGTGAACGAGGGCTCGTCGCCTTCGTTGTGGCCGAAGCGGCGATAGCAGAACATGTCGATCACGACAGGCTTCTGGAAGCGCTGGCGGTATTCGGTCGCGACCTTCGCGGCGAACACCACGGCCTCCGGATCGTCGCCGTTCACATGGAAGATCGGAGCCTCGACCATCTTGGCCAGATCCGACGGATAGGGCGAGGAGCGCGAGAAGCGCGGATCGGTGGTGAAGCCGATCTGGTTGTTGATGATGAAGGAGATCCAGCCGCCGGTGCGGTGGCCGCGCAGGCCGGACAGCCCGAAGCATTCCGCCACGACGCCCTGGCCCGCGAAGGCCGCGTCGCCGTGGATGAGGAGCGGCATGACCGCGGTGCGGTTGTCGGGCGTGCAGCCGTGCTGATCCTGCTTGGCCCGGACCTTGCCCAGCACCACGGGATTGACGATCTCCAGGTGCGAGGGGTTGGCGGTGAGCGACAGGTGGACGTTGTTGCCGTCGAAGGCGCGGTCGGAGGACGCGCCGAGGTGATACTTCACGTCGCCCGAGCCCTCCACGTCGTCGGGCGCGAAGGAGCCGCCCTTGAACTCGTGGAAGAGCGCGCGGTGCGGCTTGCCCATCACCTGCGTGAGCACGTTCAGGCGGCCGCGATGGGCCATGCCGAGAACGATCTCCTTCACGCCGAGATTGCCGCCGCGCTTGATGATCTGCTCGAGGGCCGGGATGAGCGACTCGCCGCCATCGAGGCCGAAGCGCTTGGTGCCGGTGTACTTGAGATCGAGGAACTTCTCGAAGCCTTCGGCCTCGACGAGCTTGTTGAGGATGGCGCGCTTGCCTTCCTTGGTGAAGCTGATCTCCTTGTCGGGACCTTCGATGCGCTCCTGGATCCAGGCCTTCTCGACCGGATCGGAGATATGCATGAACTCGACGCCGAGGGTCTGGCAATAGGTGCGGTCGAGGATCGCGACGATCTCGCGGATCGTGCCGAATTCGAGGCCGAGCACGTTGTCGAGGAAGATCTTGCGGTCCCAGTCGGCTTCGGTGAAGCCGTAATGGGACGGATGCAGCTCCTGATCGTTCGGGCGCGGATTGATGCCGAGCGGATCGAGCTTCGCGTGAAGGTGGCCGCGCACCCGGTAGGCGCGGATCAGCATGATGGCGCGCACGGAATCGCGGGTCGCCTGCTGCACGTCGGCCTGGCTGATCTCGCCGCCCTTGGCCTGGGCCTTCGCCTTGATCTTGTCGCCCACGGCCTTCTCGACCTGGGCCCAGTTGCCGTCGAGGGCGGAGATCAGCTCGCCATTGGCGTGGATCGGCCAGTTCGGCTTCTCCCAGGACGGGCCGTTGGCGGCCTTCTCGACAGCCTGCTTGTCGTCCTTCAGCGCGCCGAAGAACGCCTGCCACTCGGCATCGACCGAGGAGGGGTCCTTCTCATAGCGAGCTTGAAGCTCCTCGATATAGGACGCGTTCGCCCCATAGAGGAAAGCGGTGTTCAGGAAGTTTTCGTTGGCGTCTTGGCGTGCCATGGCAACCTACAATCCAGAAGATGATCGGCCGCCCCGGTATCGGGGCGGCCTCATGCGTTAATGACCCTTGAGAACCTCGACGAGGGTCTTGCCGAGGCGTGCCGGGGACGGGGACACGCGGATGCCCGCGGCCTCCATGGCGGCGATCTTGTCTTCCGCGCCACCCTTGCCGCCGGAGATGATCGCGCCGGCATGGCCCATGCGGCGTCCGGGAGGAGCCGTGCGGCCGGCGATGAAGCCGACCATCGGCTTCTTGCGGCCCTTCTTGGCCTCGCGGGCGATGAACTCGGCCGCCTCTTCCTCGGCC
>Ga0182742_1004751_pt1 | contig 12028 bp, 10 predicted proteins | sample eDN5th37CBELigMG_FD_128880 | JGI IMG/M metagenome (GOLD analysis project Ga0182742, IMG submission 128880) | Enriched Miracle-Growth compost microbial communities from Emeryville, California, USA - eDNA 5th pass 37_C BE-Lig MG (version 2)... ... | reverse complement strand
GCCGGACGCGGACTTCCCGACCGTCGCGTTCCCGAACCCGGAGGAGCCGGGTGCGCTCGACCTCGCGTTCGCGACCGCGCGCGAGGCGGGCGCGGACCTCATCCTCGCGAACGACCCTGACGCCGACCGGCTCGCCGTCGCGATCCCCGACCCGGCGGCCGACGGTGGCTGGCGGCGACTCAGCGGGAACGAGCTCGGGCTGCTGCTGGGCTGGGCGGCCGCCGAGCAGCATGCGGCAGGCCGCAGCGCGGGCGATGTCGCGCACGATCCGGCGGGGGGCACCCTCGCGAACTCCCTCGTCAGCTCCCCCGCCCTCGGCTGGATCGCGGCGAGGTTCGGACTGCGACACGTCGAAACACTGACCGGCTTCAAGTGGATCTCCCGGACGCCCGGGCTCGTCTATGGCTTCGAGGAGGCGCTCGGCTATCTCGTCGACCCGGCGAAGGTGCACGACAAGGACGGGATCTCGGCCGCGGTGCGCTTCGCCGACCTCGCTTCGCGCTGGCGGGCCGCGGGCCGCACGGTCGATGACATGCTCGACCTGATCGCGGCCGAGGTCGGTGCGAGCGTCTCCGGCCAGGTGTCAATCCGGGTCACCGATCTCGCCGAGATCGGACGGCTCACCGACGGACTCCGGGCCGCCCCGCCGACGATGATCGCCGGACGCACGGTCGAGGCGGCGGACGACTTCCTGACCGGGGTGGGCGGGTTCGCCGCGGCGGACATCCTCCGCTACCGGCTCGAGGACGGCTCGCGCGTCATCGTCCGCCCCTCCGGCACGGAGCCGAAGCTCAAGGTGTACCTCGACGCCGCCTGGCACGAGGGCACCGGCCGTCAGCGCCGCGAGCGCGCGGCCGCGGCCGTCGCCGAGCTCGACACCGCGATGCGGGAGCTGCTCGGGCTGTAGGTGCGCTCCTCGCCCTAGCTGTACGCCCGCGAGATCAGCTCGATGAGCTCCTCGCGCTCCTCGACGGGGAGGAAGGCGCCAGCGGCGGCGTTGAGCTGGAAGACGGCAAGGTCGTCGAGGTCGTAGTCGTGCACGTCGATGAGCTTCACGAGCTCGTCCGTGATCGTCGTGCCGCTCATGAGCCGGTTGTCCGGGTTCACCGTGACACGGAAGCCGAGCTGGTAGAGCGTGTCGAAGGGGTGCTCCTCGAGCGTGCGGCCCCAGGCGCCGGTCTGCAGGTTTGACGACGGCGAGACCTCGAGCGGGATCTCCCGGTCACGCACCCAGTCGGCGACCTCGCCGAACGTGACCTGCACCGTGTCCCCCTGCTCCTCGAAGGTGACGTCCTCCATGATCCGGACGCCGTGCCCGAGCCGGAGTGCCCGGCCGTCGAGGAGCGCGCCGCGGATCGACTCGATGCCGTCGGCCTCACCCGCGTGGACGGTACGAGGCATGAAGTGCTCGGCGAGGTAGTCGAAGGCGGCGCGGTGGCGCGACGCCGGGAAGCCCGCCTCGGGGCCGGCCGCGTCGAAGCCGACGACGCCGCGCTCCCGGTGGCGCACCGCGAGCTCGGCGATCTCAAGGCCCCGGTCGAGGTGGCGGAGCACGGTGAGGAGCTGACCGGCGCGGATGGTCCGGCCGTCGGCGGCGACCGAGTCGATGCCCGCGTCGATGCCGCGCTGCACGGCCTCGACCGCCTCGTCGAGGCTGAGCCCACCCGTGAGGTGCTGCTCGGGCGCCCAGCGGATCTCGCCGTAGACGACGCCGTCGGCGGCGAGGTCCTCGACGAACTCCTTGCCGACCCGCTCGAGCGCCGACGCCGTCTGCATGACGCCGACGGTCAGGTCGAAGGTGGACAGGTATTGCACGAGGTCACCGCCGGTGCACTGCTGCAGCACCCACGCCCCGAGCGCGTCCGCGGTGTCGGCGGGGACGGGCAGGCCGGCCTCGGCCGCGAGCTCGATGATGGTCTGCGGTCGGAGGCCGCCGTCGAAGTGGTCGTGCAGGCTGACCTTCGGCAGCGCCCGGATCTCGTCGATGTGCATCCCCCAACGCTAGCCGCCCCGCGGGTGACCGGGAGATGCATCCGGACCCGGCTCAGGCGATCCGGACGAGCTCGAGCGGCTCACCGTCGTCGACGGCGACAGTCTCCGCGGCGACGTCGGCCGCGTCGGCAATCGCCCACGCCCCCTCGAGCGCCTCGAGCGCGCGCGCGAATCGCGCCGGCTCGTCCGTGTGCATCGTGAGCAGGGGCTGCCCGGCCCGGACGGGCTCGCCGATCTTCGCGTGGAGGTCGATCCCGGCGGCGTGCACGACGGGGTCGTCCTTGCGGGCACGTCCGGCGCCGAGCCGCCACGCGGCGATCCCGTACGGCAGGGCCGGCTGGGCGACGAGGACGCCGTCCCGCTCGGCGACGATCGTCTCGGACTCCCGGGCGACCGGCAGCGCGCCGTCGGGGTCGCCGTCCTGCGCTCGGATCATCCGCCGCCATACATCCATCGCGCGCCCGTCACGCAGTGCCGCCTCGACATCGGCGTCCGGCTGCCCCGCGAGCGCGAGCATCTCGCGGGCGAGGGCCACGGTGAGCTCGACGACGTCGGCGGGGCCGCCACCGGCGAGCACCGCGAGGGACTCGGCCACCTCATTCGCGTTGCCGATGGCCCGGCCGAGCGGGGTGTGCATGTTGGTGAGGAGCGCGACGGTGCCGACACCGGCGTCCGTGCCGAGTCCGACCATCGTCTCGGCGAGCTCGCGACCGCGCGCTGGATCCTGCAGGAATGCGCCACTGCCGTACTTCACGTCGAGGACGAGGGAGGCGGTCCCCTCGGCGATCTTCTTCGACATGATCGACGAGGCGATGAGCGGGATGCACTCGACTGTGCCGGTCACGTCGCGCAGGGCGTAGAGCTTGCCGTCGGCGGGGGCGAGCCCGGTGCCCGCGGCCGAGATGACCGCGCCGATGTCACCGAGTTGCGTGAGGAACTCCGCATTGCTCAGGCGCGCCCGCCAGCCGGGGATCGACTCGAGCTTGTCGAGTGTGCCGCCGGTGTGGCCGAGTCCGCGGCCCGACAGCTGCGGGACGGCGACGCCGAAGGCGGCGACGAGGGGGGCGAGCGGCAGCGTGATCTTGTCGCCGACCCCACCGGTGGAGTGCTTGTCGACCGTGGGCTTGGCGATCGAGGAGAAGTCGAGCCGCTCGCCGGAGGCGATCATCGCTCGCGTGAGGTCACGGATCTCGCGGGGCAGCATTCCTCGAATGAAGACGGCCATGGCCCACGCGGCCATCTGCTCGTCACCGACGACGCCGCGGGTGTACGCGTCGACGAGCCAGTCGATCTCGGGCGTGCTGAGGTCGCCCCCATCCCGCTTGATCCGGATGAGGTCGACGACATCGAAGGCCTCGGTCACGGCACGTACTCCTGCAGCGTGCGGGGGCCGAAGGCGTCGGGCAGCACCTCATCGATCGTGCGGATGCCGCTGACGGTCGCGAGCTGCATGCCGTCAGCGGAATGTTCGAAGAGCAGTTGCCGGCAGCGACCGCACGGCATGAGCGCCTGGCCGTGCCCGTCGACGCACGCGAAGGCGACGAGCCGCCCGCCACCGCCCATCCACAGGTCGGACACGAGCGAGCACTCGGCACAGAGTGTGAGCCCGTACGAGGCGTTCTCGATGTTCGCACCCGTGACGATCCGGCCGTCATCGACGAGGGCGGCCGCGCCGACCGGGAACTTCGAGTACGGCACGTAGGCGTGCTCGAGCGCGCCGACCGCCGCCGCCCGCAGCGCGTCCCAGTCGATCTCCGTCGCACTCATGACTTGATGTACGGCTGTCCGTCGGCGGCGGGCGGTCGGGAGCGCCCGACGAGTCCCGCCACCGCGAGCACCGTGACGACGTAGGGGAGCATGAGCATGAAGACGCTCGGCACCGGCGAGCCGATGAGCGACAGCTGACTGCCGAGGTTGGAGGTGAAGCCGAAGAGCAGCGCCGCGAGTGCCGCCTTGAGCGGGTCCCACTGCCCGAAGATGACAGCAGCGAGCGCGATGTAGCCGGCGCCGCCGGTCATGTTCTCACCGAAGGCGACCCCCGTGCCGATCGTGTACGAGGCGCCGCCGATGCCGGCGATGGCGCCGCCGAGCGCGACGTTCCAGAAGCGCGTCCGGTTGACGTTGATGCCGACCGTGTCCGCGGCGGTCGGATGCTCGCCGACGGAGCGCAGCCGAAGCCCCCACTTCGTCCGGTATAGCGCGAACCACGTGACGAGGACGGCGACGATCGCCAGGTAGCCGATGAGCGTCTGCTCGAAGAACATGGGGCCGAGGAGCGGGATCTCCGACAGTCCCGGGATGGGGAACCTGCTGAACTGCGCGAGCCGTGGGTCGTTGAACTGGTCCGGGTTGCCCGTCATGAGCGCGGAGTAGAAGAAGCTCGTCAGACCCGCGACGAGCAGGTTGAGCACGACACCGGTGATGATCTGGTCGACGAAGTAGCGGATGGAGAATGCGGCGAGCACGAATGCGACGAGCACGCCCGCCACCGCCGCCGCGAAGAGCCCCGCCCACGGCGAGCCGGTCATGGTCGCCACCAGTGCGGCGCCGAACGCGCCGAACAGGAGCTGCCCCTCGATCGCGATGTTGACGACGCCGGCGCGCTCCCCGATGACCCCGGCCAGCGAGCCGTAGATGAGGGGGACGGCGACGCCGAAGGTGCCCGCGAGGAGCCCCGCCACCTGCAGCGTGTTCGTCTGGGTCGCGGCACCGGCGGCCCAGGTGAGGAAGCCGACGACGAAGAGGAGCCCGAAGACGAGGGTGAGCCAGACCGGCACCGGCCGTCGCCTGGCCGCGAGGACGAAGGCGACCCCGGTGAGGAGCACGAGCAGGACCGCGACGATGGTCCCGAAGGCCCGGGCGCCGACGTCGACGGGGGCGAGCTGGATGGCGGCGTCGGCCTCGGTCAGCACGAAGGTGGCGACCCCGTCGGAGGCGAGCCCGACGAAGAGCAGCAGGCTGAGGGCGGCAATGACGGCGTAGCCGATCGGCGCCTTCCAGCTGACGAGCCGCACCCGCTGGATGGAGGTCGTCATGGGGTTCACGAGGTCGGTGCTCATGCCTTCGCCGCCTTCCGTCGCCCGTCGGGTCGGACGCCCCAGAGTTCACGAATGAGCGGCGGCGCCGCGAGGAAGAGCACGATGAGCGCCTGGACGACGGTGACGATGTCGTCCGAGTAGCCGGCGATGCGCATCTGCACGGCACCGGCCCGGAAGATGCCGAAGAGGATGCCCGCGGCGAGCATGCCCCAGGCGCGCGACCGACCGAGCAGCGCGACGGTGATCGCCTCGAAGCCGACGCCGTTGTCGATCGAGCTGCCGAAGGGCCGCCGGGTCTCCCCGAGCGCGAGCTCGACGCCCGCGATGCCGACGAGGGCGCCCGAGAGCGCCATGGCGATGATCGTGATCGCCTTCGTGTCGATGCCGGCGGTGCGAGCCGCGGCCGGGTTCTCCCCGACCGCCCGGAGCTTGAAGCCGAGGCTCGAGCGCTCGAGTAGCCACCACACCCCCGCGGTGAGCGCGATCGCGAGCAGGAAGCCCGCCGTGACGGAGTACCCGGGGAACAGGAACGGGAAGAGCGAGCTCTCCGGTGGCGGCGGAGTGAGCGGGGAGCTGCCCTGACCGCGGAGCGGGCCACCGGGGTTGAGCGCCCAGACGAGCAGGTTGAGCGCGATGAAGTTGAGCATGATCGTGACGATCACCTCGTGCGCGCCCGTGAACGCCTTGAGAGCACCGGCCACCGCCCCGAGGAATGCGCCGGCCACTGCCCCGACGAGGACGGCGACGATCGGGTGGATGACGTAGGGCAGGTCGGTGCCGAAGGCGATCCAGCCGCCGAACGCCGCACCGAACAAGATCTGGCCGCGGCCACCGATGTTGAAGAGCCCGGCGCGGAAGGTGAGCCCGATGCCGAGCGCCGCGATGATGAGCGGCGTCGAGCGGTGCAGCGACTCGGCGAAGGACTCGATCCCCTCCGCGAAGGTCGCGGCCCGGTAGTCGAAGATGCCACCCCGGAAGAATGCGGCGTACGCGCCCGCGATCGACTCCCAGATCGCGGCGATCGTGTCGAGCGGGCGGGCGAAGAAATAGCCCGCTGCGGCCTGCACCCCGGAATCGGTGACGGCGATGAGGACCGAGCCGACGAGGATCGACAGCACCACCGCGACGATGCCGACGAGCCAGTTGCCGTTGAGGATGCGCTGCAGGGCCGCATTCATCCGCGAGGGCTGTCCGGCATCGATGACCGGGGGCACGGCGCTCATGCCGCCACCGCCTCGCCGGCCATCATGAGCCCGAGGCGCTCGCGCGGGGTGTCGCCGGGCACGACCCCGACGATGCGGCCGTGATACATGACGGCAATGCGGTCGGAGAGCGCCTGGATCTCTTCGAGCTCGGTCGACACGACGAGGACGGCGACGCCCGCGTCGCGGGCCGCGACGATCTGCTTGTGGATGAACTCGATCGAGCCGACGTCGACGCCGCGGGTGGGCTGTGAGGCGACGAGGACCTTGAGGTCCCGGCTCAGCTCGCGCGCGACGACGACTTTCTGCTGGTTGCCGCCGGACAGACGGCCGACCTGCTCGCTCGGCGAGGGCGTGCGCACATCGAACTCCTCGACCTTCTCGGCCGCGAAGCGGGCGAGCTCGGCCTGCCGGATGCTGCCGAGCCGGACGAAGGGAGCGCCGTTCGAGCGGTCGAGCATGAGGTTCTCAGCGATCGTGAACGACTTGATGAGCCCATCCTCGGTCCGGTCCTCCGGGATGAAGCCGACCCCCGCGTCGAGCACGCGGCGCGGCGGCGACTTCGTCACGTCCTCACCGCTGAGGAGGATGCGGCCGGACAGCGGCCGGACGAGGCCGAGGATCGCCTCCGCGAGCTCGGTCTGACCGTTGCCCTGAACGCCCGCGATGCCGACGATCTCGCCCGCGCGCACCGTCAGCGAGAGGTCGTTGACGACGAGGTGGCCGAGCGGGTCGGCGATCGTGAGCCGATCGAGCACGAGCGTGTCAGCGCCGGGCGCAGCGGGTGCCTTGTCGACGACGAGGTCGACCTCTCGGCCGACCATGAGGGTGGCGAGCTCCGCATTCGTCGCCGTCGGGGAGGCCTCGCCGACGACCTGGCCGAGGCGGATGACGGTGATCCGGTCGGCGACCTCACGCACCTCGCGGAGCTTGTGGGTGATGAAGACGATGGCGGTGCCGGCGTCCCGCAGCTGCCGCATGATCGACATGAGCTCGTCGGTCTCCTGCGGGGTGAGCACGGCGGTCGGCTCGTCGAAGACGAGGACTCTCGCATCGCGGGACAGCGCCTTGATGATCTCGACGCGCTGCTGGACGCCGACCGGCAGGTCCTCGATGCGGGCGTCGGGGTCGATCTGGAAGCCGAATCGCGCCGAGATCTCGAGGACGCGGCGACGGGCGCTCGCGAGGTCGAGGACCGGACCGCGGGTCGGCTCGTTGCCGAGCATGAGGTTCTCCGCGACGGTGAAGACGGGGATGAGCATGAAGTGCTGGTGGACCATGCCGATCCCGGCACGCATCGCGTCGCCGGGACCCTTGAAGTGCTGCTCCTGACCGCCCAGCAGGATCTGTCCCTCGTCGGCCTGCAGGAGGCCGTAGAGCACATTCATGAGCGTCGACTTGCCGGCGCCGTTCTCGCCGAGCAGCGCGTGGATCTCACCCGGCTCAACGGTGAGGTCGATGCGATCGTTGGCGACGAGGGTTCCGAAGGTCTTCGTGATACCTCGGAGCTCGAGTCTCATGCGCAGATCCTATCCACGGGCGGGGCAAATGCGGGCGGGGAGGCCGACCAGTGCCGACCTCCCCGCCCGGGTGGGACTATCGCGTCACTTCAGGTAGGAGCTGACGACGATCTCGCCCGAGGTGATCTTCGCCGCGATGGCGTCGAGCTCGCCCTGCAGGTCGGGGCTGACCTTCGACTCGAAGTCGTGGAACGGCGCGATGCCGACCCCGCCGTTCTCGAGCGTGCCGACGTACGGCGTCGCGTCGAACTTGCCGTCCGCCGACGCCATGATGACGTCGTAGACGGTGGCGTCCATGAGCTTCTGCACCGAGGTGAGGAAGAGCGGGCCCTGGGCCGGCGCGGTGAGGTACTGGTCCGCGTCGACGCCGACGAGCGCGATGTCCTTGCCGGAGGCCTCGATCGCCGCGGCGGCCGACAGGAAGATCGGGCCACCGACCGGGTGGATGACGTCCGCGCCCTGCGCGATGAGGTTCTCCGCGATCGCGAGCGGCAGCGGGCCGGCCGCGAAGCCGACCGCCGGGTCACCGGAGACGAAGGAACCGCCGTTCGGGTTGGTCACGTCCCAGCCGAGGACCTGGACGTTCGCGCCCTTCTCCTCGTTGAAGTAGGCGACGCCCTGCGCGAAGCCGTCCATGAAGATGGAGACGGTCGGGAAGTCGACGCCGCCGAAGGTGCCGACGATGCCGGTCTTCGAGTAGCTCGCCGCGGCGTAGCCACCGAGGAATGCGGCCTCAGCCGTGTCGAAGAGGAGCGGCTTGATGTTCGGCGCATCCGTCTGGCCGTCGAAGTCGTTGTCCGCCGCGTCGTCGAGGATCGCGAACTCGACCTCGGGGTTGGCCAGCGCCGCCTCGACGGTCGCCGACGAGAGGGCGAAGCCGACCGTGAAGATGAGCGTGCAGCCGTCCTTGATGAGGCCGTCGATGTTGGGCAGGTAGTCCGCGTCGCTCTTCGACTCGATCGCCTTGAAGTCGATGCCGAGCTCGGCCGCCGCGGTCTCGATGCCCGCGTGGGCGAGCTCGTTGAACGACTTGTCGTTGAAGCCGCCCGCGTCGGACACCATGCACGGCAGGAAGGATGCGGCGACGGGCGCGTCGGTGCCGGTGGGCTCGGTCGGCGCCTCGGGGGCGGGGGCGCAGCCGGCGAGCAGCAGCGCGCTCGTCGCGGCGAGGGCGAGGGCGCTGAGCCCGGCCTTGCGAGAAATATTCACGGATGTCCTCCTGGAAATAGGCCCGCTGTCACCAGGACGCGGACCGCTGTGGTTGCGTTGAGAGTACTCAACATCTCGCGCGCACCACGACTCCTGGTCTCAGGTGTGATCAAAGGGTTACAACGCCCTCGACCCGGCCCGGAGGAATGCGGCGCTCGCGGACTCAGAGCACGTCGCCGCGTCCGCTGAGTCGGAGCGCGTCGACGATCGACTTCACCTGCTGGGCGTGCTCCGTGGTCGTGACGAGGAGGGCGTCCTCCGTGTCGACGACGACGATGTCCTTGATCCCGATGAGCGAGATGACGCGGCCGGACTGCGCGTAGACGAGACCGGTCGCGCCGTCGGCGACGACATTGGAGTGGCTGCCACCGAAGACGTGAACGCCGTCCGAGGCCTCCTGGGCCCGCAGGCGCGAGATGGCGGCGAAGTCGCCGACGTCATCCCAGTCGAACTCACCACGCACGACCGCCATCGCGCCGGCCGCCGCGGCGGGCTCGGCGACGACGTAGTCGATCGCGACCTTCTTCAGCCCGGGCCAGACCCGCTCGATCGCGGCGTCGCGCCCGTCCCCGTCCCACGCGGCCGCGAGCTCTTCGAGCCCGTCGGCGAGCGCAGGCTCGGCGCGCCGGATCCACTCCAGGATGACCGCGGCGTGCGCGACATACATGCCGGCATTCCACAGATACCGGCCTGTGTCGAGGTAGCGCTTCGCGGTGGCACGGTTTGGCTTCTCGACGAATGCCTGCACTCCGGCCACGTGCGGCGCTCCCTCGATGCTGAGCGGATCCCCGGTCTTGATGTACCCGTAGCCGACGGCAGGGGCGGTCGGCGCGATCCCGATCGCGGCGATCAGCCCCGTCTCCGCGACGGCAACGGCCTCGCGGACGGCCTGGTTGAACCCGGCGGTGTCGCGGATGATGTGGTCAGCACTGAACGACCCAATGATCGTCCCGGGCTGTCGACGCTCGATGATCGCGGCGGCGAGCCCGATCGCGGCCGCCGAGTCACGCGGCTCCGACTCGAGCAGCACATTCATCTCGGCGACCTCGGGCAGCTCCTCGCGGACCGCCGACTCGTGGGCGGCGCCCGTGACGACGACCACCTGCTCCGCCCCGCACAGCGGCGCGACGCGATCCCAGGTGTCGGCGAGCAGGCTCTGCCCGCTGCCGGTCAAGTCGTGGAGGAACTTCGGGGCCTCGGCGCGGGACAGCGGCCAGAGCCGTGAGCCGACACCTCCCGCCGGGATGACCGCGATGAATCCGGGGATCGCCCCGTCGAGAATCATGCGGCCCAGCGTAGGGGACCCGTCGCCGCGCTCGGGCCGCCGACGCTCCGGTAAGGGCCGCCTAAGCAAACCGGGCGCCGCGAACGGACGTAGGATGGGGGCCGTGGGCACCAGAACCCTTGCTGCCAGCGCGACCCCGCGCAAGATGGGCGGCACCCTGTATCGCGGCCGTGAAGGCATGTGGTCGTGGGTGCTGCATCGCATCACGGGGATCGCGATCTTCTTCTTCCTGCTTGTGCACGTGCTCGACACGGCGCTCGTCAGGCTGTCGCCCGAGGCGTACAACGCGGTGATCGGCGCGTACAAGACGCCGATCATGGGGCTCGGCGAGATCGCGCTCGTCGGCGCGATCGGCTTCCACGCGCTCAACGGGCTGCGCATCATCCTCGTCGACTTCTGGTCGAAGGGTGCGAAGTACCAGCGCCAGCTCTTCTGGACCGTCCTCGTTCTCTGGGTGATCCTCATGGTCGGTTTCGTCCCGCGCCATCTCATGCACGTCTTTGGAGGTGCCTGATGTCGGCGATCGCTGCACCCGGCACGGCCCGGTCCCGCCGCGGCTCCAACCTTGAGAAGTGGGGCTGGATCTACATGCGCGCCTCGGGCGTCGTGCTCGCCGTGCTCATCTTCGGCCACCTCTTCGTCAACCTCGTCGCTGGGGACGGGGTCAGCGCGATCGACTTCGCCTTCGTCGCCGGGAAGTGGGCCGACCCGTTCTGGGTGGTGTGGGACACGCTCCTGCTGTGGCTCGCGCTCATCCACGGCGCCAACGGCATGCGCACGGTCGTCAATGACTACGCGACGCGCCGGGGGCTGCGCCGCACGCTGCTGGCGGGAATCGGCATCGCGACCGCGATCCTACTGATCCTCGGCACGCTCGTCATCTACACCTTCGACCCCTGCCCCGCCGGCTCGCTCGCCGACCCGGCACTGAGCCAGCTCCTTCCGTCGTTCTGCTCCGCCCGCTGAGGAAATCTGATCACGTGACCACTGCAACTTCGCCCGAGCCCTCGACCGTCAAGGACGGCATCCACTACCACCAGCACGACGTCGTCATCGTCGGTGCCGGCGGCGCTGGGATGCGAGCGGCGATCGAGTCCGGACCGAAGGCCCGCACCGCGGTCATCACGAAGCTCTACCCGACCCGCTCCCACACCGGTGCGGCGCAGGGCGGCATGGCCGCGGCGCTGGCCAATGTCGAGGAAGACAACTGGGAGTGGCACACCTTCGACACCGTCAAGGGCGGCGACTACCTCGTCGACCAGGACGCGGCGCAGATCCTCGCCAAGGAGGCGATCGACGCCGTCATCGACCTGGAGAACATGGGCCTGCCGTTCAACCGGACGCCCGAGGGCAACATCGACCAGCGCCGCTTCGGCGGTCACACCCGCGATCACGGCAAGGCGCCGGTGCGCCGCGCCTGCTACGCGGCCGACCGCACGGGCCACATGATCCTGCAGACGCTGTTCCAGAACTGCGTGAAGCTCGGCATCGAGTTCTACAACGAGTTCTACGCGCTCGACCTCGTGCTCTCCGATGAGGGCACCGCGACGGGCATCGTCGCCTACGAGCTCGCGAGCGGCGAGCTGCACGTCTTCCAGGCCAAGTCGATCGTCTTCGCGACCGGTGGCTTCGGCAAGATGTTCAAGACGACGTCCAATGCGCACACCCTCACGGGCGACGGCGTCGGCATCATCTGGCGCAAGGGGCTGCCGCTGGAGGACATGGAGTTCTTCCAGTTCCACCCGACCGGTCTCGCGGGGCTCGGCATCCTGCTGACCGAGG
>Ga0182742_1004750_pt1 | contig 12029 bp, 9 predicted proteins | sample eDN5th37CBELigMG_FD_128880 | JGI IMG/M metagenome (GOLD analysis project Ga0182742, IMG submission 128880) | Enriched Miracle-Growth compost microbial communities from Emeryville, California, USA - eDNA 5th pass 37_C BE-Lig MG (version 2)... ... | reverse complement strand
TTCATTTTGTTTGTAAAATCTAATTTGCGGAAGAATTTAATCATATATAATTTCCCGTTTATTGTATATATCCTAAACGCTTAAAATATCATTTAATAATTAATAATTATAACTGCTATTCGTAACTTTAACACAAACAAAACTTAATGGGACAAGAATTATCTTCAGCTGTAAACTCAGATACCCTTAGTGGTATGAAGAAATATAGTGGATTCTCTCCAAAACAAGTCGAAATGATTAAGTAAAACTGTCTTTTCTTCCCCAAACTTATAATTTTAAAGGGAGAGGTTTGAATTACTTTGCGACGAAGATCAATCCGTTGAAAAAGACACCTTTGCAAAGCTTCTCAAGATCCCACCAAAGGAAGCTGATCATGTAATTCTAATGTTTAGAAGGATTTACTCATATTTTAACTTAGATCTTTGAGTTCTTCGATATGGATAATAGTGGTCGTGTTGACACATATGAATTTATCTGTGGTTTGGCTTTGTTAAGTCATTCAACTTTAGAAGTAATTTTCCCAAATAAAACAATTTGTTAAGGTTTGTAATAGGAAAAAGCTGAAATTATTTTCAGCATCTACGATTTTGATAGAAGTCAAGTTTTATCTAGAGATGAATTGATTGTATTGATGAAAACTACTTTAACCTCCCTTAATGCTATGGCGCAAAAACCTGCCCCTACTATAAGAGAAGTTGAGGCAAGAGCAGCAGACATTTTGAAACGTTGGGACACTGATAAAGACAACGCAATTTCTTTGGATGAATTTAAGTCCTTTATCTCAAAAGATCATGATATTTTACGTTTGTTAATGAGCTATGGATTAGTTTCTAAAGAAGAATTCAGATCAGATTTTGGAGGAACAAACGCAGATGTTCCTGATGCTGATAGTGATTTAGAAGAAGAACTCGCCCAAGGAGACGAAGATGAAAGAACTGAAAAAATTAAGCTTGGAATTGAATACAGAGAACCAAGGGAAAAAGACCCTGATGAAATCTTTGATGTTGAAGAAATCGAAGGAGGAGATCAATTTATGGCAGTCAAACCATGGGTTGGGACTGTTAAAGCCTCTGTCCCTTCAAATTACAAGCCAAAGAAAGGAGAATCAGACGCTCCTGAAGCTGGCCTTGAGCTTGAATATGTTCATGGATATAGATGCCACGATACAAGAAACAATCTTAGATATGCTCCTGATGGTCGTGTTGTGTATCACACTGCAGCAGTCGGTGTTGTTCTTAACGGAAAAAATAACACACAACAATTCTTCATTGAGCACACTGATGATATTACATGTTTGGACATGTACGGAGACTTAGTAGCAACCGGTCAAATGGGAGCAAAACCTTTAGTATGTATTTGGGACGCAAATACACAACAGCTAAAGACAGCTTTCCAAGGAGATTTGTTAAAAAGCATTGCACAAGTCTGCTTCTCTAATAATGGAAAGAAACTCGCTGCTGTTGCTAACAATGATGATCATACAATCGGAATCTATGATTTGGATAAATTATTAAACCCTTCATATAATCAAAAGAAAGCAAAGACTGACGGTGCTATTATTATAGGAAAAGGTCCTAAAGCTGGTGTTTTAGACGCTAAATTTGATCCTACTGACCAAGTTCTTATCCTTGCTTGTGTAAAAGAAGTTAATTTTGTTTCATTCGATGGAGGAATTGTGAAATGTGTCAAAGGAACCGGCTGGGGTAAAAATCCTCTTCAAGCAATTCTTTGTATTGGATTTATTGACCAAACTGTTATCACAGGCTCTTTTAATGGACCATTGTTTGTCTGGAAAGGAAGAACTTTATCTCAAACAATCCCTGCTCATTCAGGCTCTGTAAATGCTATCTGGACTCGTAAGACTTCCAAGGGGATCATTACTGGAGGAAATGATGGAGCTATATTTATTTGGGACCATAATATCAAGAAAATCCAAACTCTTGATCTCAAATCATCTGTTATTAATAGTCTCATACCCAAGGTGAGAAGTATTTGCGAGAACTCTAAAGGAAATTTCCTTATTGGTACAAGAGGAGGAGAAATCGTTGAGTTTGTTAATAATACTCCAAAAGTTTTAATGAGAGGACATTTTGATAATGAACTTTGGGGATTGGCAGTTCATCCCAAGAAAAATGAATACTTAACATGTGGAGAAGACCAGTTACTCGCTTCATGGGATATTGCAACTCGTAAGCAGAAACAAAGTGTTAAGCTTGATTATAAAGCAAAAGTCCTTGCTTTCTCTCCTGATGAAAAGTTCTTAGCAGTTGGATGTGTCAACGGTTTCGTGCTTATCTTAAACCCAACAAACTTCACTTTAATCCAACAACTTAAGGATAGAGCAAAGGAAATCAGTGAAATGAAATTCTCACCAAACTCTGAATTTCTTTGTGTTGGAGCACATGATTCTGAAATGTACCTTTACAATGTTAAAAAGAACTTTAAGATCCAAGCCAAGATGAGAGGACATCATTCAACAATCACTCATTTCGATTTCTCCACTGACAGTAGTACTGTTCAATCAAATTGCACATCTTACGAACTTTTGTATTTTGACACCGCAAGTGGAAAAAGAAATCCTTCTGGAGCTTCTGCCAATAGAGACGAGCCATGGGCAACCTGGACTTGTACAATTGGTTGGCCAGTCCAAGGAATTTGGCCTGAATATTCTGATGGTAGTGATATAAACAGTGTTGATAGACATCCTCAAGGAAATGTCATCGCTACAGGAGACGACTTTTCTAAAGTTAAATTATTCAAGTATCCTGTTGCTGTTGAAAGAGCTAGTTTTGTTAAGGTTGTTGGACACTCTTCTCATGTAACAAATGTCAGATTTACAGCAAATGGTTCTTACTTGATCTCAACAGGAGGAAATGATAAATCAATCTTCCAATGGAAGTATTTATTTGATGATGATGGAGACGAACAAGCTAGAGAAATCCAAAATATCGAAGAAGAAGAAGATGAAGCTGATCACTTTGGCATGTTCAAAGAGGAACTCGTCGAAGGAGGAGATGAAGCTCTTGCAGTCAAACCATTTAAAGGAGAAGTTGACAAAAGTAAGCCAACTGGATTCAAAACTCCTCCCAATGCTGGCGCAGCACCTGATGGAAACCTTAAAATTAAATATTGTCACGGATACAGATGCTTCGATGCCAAAAATACTGCTAAATACTGCAGTGACCCTAATAAAGTCGTTTTTGTTGGTGCCGCTTTGGGTGTGACAATGGACATCAATACAAAAGAACAAAGCTTCTTCCAAATGCATGAGGAAGATATCATCTGTTTAGCTGTCCATCCTAATGGAAAATATGCAGCCAGTGGCCAAATGGCCCAAAAGGGAAAAGCTAAACGTATTGATATGTTCGTCTGGGATATTGAGAGCAGACAAATGCTTTCAAGAATGAACAATTTCCATTTAAGAGCTGTTTGTTTAGTTGCTTTTTCTCCTGATGGCTCTAAGCTTATCTCTATTGGAAGAGATGATGACAATTCACTTGCTATTTATGATTGGGCTCAAGGATTGCTCCTTGCTACAGTTAAAGTTGATAAAGCTAAAGTTAACGCAGTCGCATACAAAAGCGAAACTGAATTCATGACTTGTGGTTTGAAACATGTTAAATTCTATACAGCTAATGGAAAGAACATTACTGCAAAAAGAGGAACTTTGGACGCAAGTCAAACAAAGGAATCTTTCCTTTGTGGTACTTATGCCTTTAACAATAATTCTATTGCTGTTTGTGGTACAATGACTGGTAACCTTATTCCATTCAATGGCGGAAGTGCTGGAAAATCTGTTAAGGCTCACGTTGGAGCTGTTGGAACTTTATGCACATTGAAGGGTAATTTATTTAGTGGTGGACAAGATGGAAAGGTTATCATATGGTCATGGGGAGGTGGCCTTACCAAAGTGTCTGAATTTTGTAACATGTCGAAAATCTCAAAGTTCGTGCCAGGAATTACTTCTCTTGATATAAGACCTGACGGAAACACGTTACTTGTGGGAACAAGAGGATCAGAAATTTATGAAGTACAAAAGAGTGGAAAGACTGAACTTCTTTTACAAGGACATTATGATGGAGAACTTTGGGGATGTGCTGTTTGTCCAAACCAAATGAAGTATGTTACATGTGGAGGTGATAACACTATCAGAACCTGGGATGCTAAGAAATTCACAATGATTGCAAGCACAAAACCTTTGGAAAATGATGTTCGTGCTGTTGATTGGTCTCCTAATGGCAAATTCATCATTGCTGGAGATATGAAAGGAAAGATCCTTCTCTTTGATGCTAAAGATTTGACCTTAAAAGACACTCTCCAATCAACCTTTACTAAACAAAATCAATGGATTGAAGTAAAATCTTTATTTTATATTTATATTAATTTGTAAAGGATATTAGAATTTCGCCTGACAACAGTCTTTTAGCTTTCGGTGCTCATGGAGGTCCGTCACCTGTTGAAGTTATGTCAATCTCGTCTGACTCGAAACTCTCTAAAATGGTAAAAACATTCTCTTGCATTATATTAACAAGTTAAAGTACACTATTAATGCTGGCTTAACAAGTGCTTTGTTACATATTGATTGGTCTACTGACTCCTCTCATGTTGTTGTGAACTCTCAAGCTTACGAATTGAAGTTTGTCAATATTTCTGCTCGTAAAAACACAGCAGCCTCAGGGGCAAAGGACTTTGAATGGGCAAGTTGGACTTGTAAATTAGGTTTCCCTGTGCAAGGTATCTTCCAAAGTGTTGATTATACAGATGTCAACACAGTTTGCAGAGCAGGAAATCAAAAAATTTTGGCAACAGGAGATGATGATGGTCACGTTAATCTCTTTAAATATCCTTGTGTTGTCGAACGAGCTCAATGTAAAGCATACATTGGTCACTCTTCTCATTGCACAAAGGTAAATTATCTAGAGAAAGTTTCCTTAATTATCTTAGGTGAGATTTACTTATAATGATGCTCGTTGTATATCAACAGGAGGCAATGATAAATGTATCCTCGTATGGGACACTGATTTTGGAAGTGGAGCAGATGCTGGTGAAAATGCTGGAGAACTTGAAGAGGAACAAGTTGCACCTGAACAAGAATTTGAGGATGATGAGAGTCAATATATTAGAAGGAGATGGAGAAGAGACAAATATAACAGACCTTCTCAAGAAATGTCTAAGAGTCGTATTGATGAGCCAGTTGAAGAGGAGGGAGGAATGGCCTTTTTCCAAGTTGAAAAAATTGAAGGAGGTGATGAATTCTTGGCTGTGAAACCTTGGCTCGGAGCTATTAAGGAACCAACAGGATGGAAAAAAGCTCCTCTTAATCAAAACAAAGCTCCTACAGCAGAATTAACACTTGAATATGTCCATGGTTACAGATCCAAGTATTGATTGTGAATTTCTTTGATTTAATTTTTTCAGGGATACTAGAAATAATTTACAATACCTTAAGAGTGGTAACATTGTTTATCATGCCGCAGCCGTTGGTATCGTTATGGATATTGCTACAAACACACAAAGGTAACTTTCTATATAATTATTCTGGACTTATATTTTAACCTTAGATTCTTCAATCAACATATTGATGATATTACAGCAATGGATGTCCATCCTAACGGAATTTACGTTGCAACAGGAGAGGTTTGAACTTTTTTTTCCTTTAAACTTTATTCATTTTTAGCTTGGACCTAAACCTTCAATTTATGTCTGGGACAGTAACACAATGCAAGCAATTTGGCATTTCAAGGGAGGATTAACAAAGGGAGTCGCAAACCTTGCTTTCTCACCAAGCGGAAACAGACTTGCAGGAGTTGCACTCGATAACGATCATTATGTTGCTGTTTATGATGTTGAAATCGGACAAACATTATGTATGGTTAAAGGAGATACTGCTGTCATTGTTGAACTTGCCTTCAAAAACGAAAATGTAACAATAAAGATTTTTCATTGATATAATAAATAACAGGAATTTGTCAGTGTTGGGCCAAAGCACTTCAAACATTGGACCTTCCAGAACAAACAAATTTCATCTAAGAAGGGACTGTTTGGAGGCAACAATAATCTCCTCAGATGTGTCGCATTTAATGGAAACACAGCTTTAGTCGGTAATCTCATAATTTTATGACAATTTATTTATTCCATAAAGGTGTTGCTGATGGAAAACTTCAAACTTGGAATGGAAATTCGATTGGAAAAGTTTATCCTTTACACAAAACTAGTTTGGATGCCATTTGGGTTGCACCTAATTAGTAAAATCCTCTTTTATCATCATTATCTTAACTTTAATAGTATTGTTACAGGAGCTGCTGATGAAGTTATTACCATTTTGGATAAGGGAACCTATGCTACTCTTCTTAAATTCTCTTTTGACAGTGTTGTTAAAACTGCCATTGCTCCTAAGATTAAATCAGTTTGCTTCGCTCCTGACCAAAAGACTTTATTAGTTGGAACTTATGGATCAGAAATTTACGAAATTTCAACAAAGTACTAAACCATTCAAGTTAATATTTAATCTTTGAAAGGGACTCAAAGATCACTTCAGGCACAAAGTTCTCAAATCCAAGGGAAATTGTTAAGGGACATTACACACCAAACCAGAAATGGACTAACGAAGTTTGGGGTTTGGCTGTTTTTAAAGATGGTGACAGATGGTGCACATGTTCAGATGATGCTACTCTAAGAGTCTGGTCCCTCTCAAAAAGAAAGCAATTAAAGTATGCAAAGTTAGACAGAGGTAATTTCCCTATATAAAATACAGTATCAAATCCTGAATAGACAGTGATGGTAATGAAATTGCTAAGAATCCTTCGACAGGTGACTTGGATGATAGCGCAAAAGGAAGATCTTTGGACATCTCACCTGATGACAAGTATATTGCTGTTGGTTGTAAAGATGGTACTGTCAGAGTAACTTATTTTTATTTTGGCTTTAAGCTCACTTTAACATTAGATATTCGAAGCTGATACTCTTAAACAAATCAATATCTTTAAATATGCTAAAGAATGGATCCAAGAACTTAAATTCTCACCTGATGGAAATTTCCTTGCTGTTGGATCTCATGATAACGCTATTTACATTGTCACGGTTCCTAATTTCCAGAAGAAGTTTACTATGAGAAAGCACTCATCATTCATTACTCATCTTGACTGGTCAGAGGATGGAAACAACTTACACAGTAACTGCGGAGCTTATGAACTCTTGTTCTGGGATGCTAATACTGGAAAACAAATCACTTCTGGAGCTACCCAATTTAGAGATGAAAGATGGAACACATGGACTTGTACCCTTGGATGGCCAGTCCAAGGTATTTGGCCTCCTTTTACTAGTGGAGATGATATTAACTATGTGAGCAGAAGTAACTCAAAGCCAAATGGAGAGTATGAGCTCCTTGCTGTAGCAGACGATTTTGGAAAAGTTAAGTTACTTAGATACCCAAGTTTACAAAAGGGCTCTGAAGGAGTTGTCGGAGCTGGTCACTCTTCACATGTTACTTGTGTGAAATGGGGACCAAGAGATGATTACCTTTTCTCAGCAGGTGGAGAAGATAATTGTGTGTTCCAATGGAAAGTCAACCCAACAGTGTGATTCTGTGAATAATTGAAAAAGAGAATATGATACATGAAAATCATATATTAAAGTTATGAAAATAATTATTAAATGAACAATTTTTAGATTATCTTCCATTTTATTCGATTTCATTTTTTAGATAATCCATATAACTAAGAGCAAACTTTACCCTTAATAAAATGATTTTCTCATAAGTAATTGATTTAAGGATTATAACAACTATTTTTTTAAATTTTAGACAAGAAACTGAATTCAAAAACCTAAAAAGAGTTTATTTTTATATTTTCTTTTTTACTCTAAAAACTCCAAACATAATGTTTTTAATTTCTAAGAAACGCTAATTCTTTACTCAAATATGAGCAGTTTTTACTAATTAAAATTAGTTTTAAACAAAAACAATTTGCGCTTTCTAGAAAAATTAATTTCTGAATTTTATGAAAGTTCTTTCTTCCATATTTTTTTCTTTAGGAATTCTCCTCCTTATCAGTGCTCAAATTTTTCTCTCTTCATCCTCATAAAAATTCATTTTTCTTTATTTTTACTTTTTTTTACTGAACAGCAACTTCATTCAACTTGAAACTAATTTAAAAACTCTCTTTATAACCAAGTATCCTCCTTGTTATTTAACCAGAATTTATCAGCAAATCATTTAAACGAGACCTCTTCACTAAATTAAGACACATGTTCGCCTGATCTTAATCAGTTACGCGTTTTTCGAATTGGTCTAATAGAAAAAAATAATTAAAATTTCCACATTTCTAAAGAAAAATGGTTTTAGTCGAAGATATGATTAGAGAGGTTCCGCCAATTACCAAGGTCCTTTGTGGAAGCTCTATCCTCTTACAACTACTCGTTTACCTCGGAGCATTAACAAAATACGACATATACTTCAACCTCAACTTTATTTTTAATAAATTTCAGGTACCAGTCAAAGAATTATTGTATATTAACTTTATTCCAGGTTTGGAGAATCTTTACAAACTTCCTGTACTTTGGTGATGGAGGACTTCTCACATTCTTTAGTCTATTGATGCTGTATTGCTTAGAATAATCTTAATCTTATTATTTTAGTTATCGATGCTCAAAGAGACTCGAAGAACACACATTTAGAAATAAAATCGCTGACTACGTGTACTTCTTGTTCTTAGGAATCACAATCATGACAGTATGCTAAAAAAATCTTGAATATTTATGAATAATTTTTAGGTTTATGGATCTTTTGGTGGATTTACTAGTCTATCGAGATCTTTCTTAACCATGCTCTTATACCTCTGGAGTAGATACAACCAGAATGTGGTTTTACTTATCTTTGGCTTTGTTCCAATGAAGGCGCCTTACATTACATGGTAGTTTTTAACCCAGTTTCTTATTATTTACTAATAATTAGGTTCTTTATTCTGGTTGATATAATGATCGGAGAGTCTATTGCATATGATGTTTTGGGAATAGCTATATCTCATTCTTTCTATTTCTTCCATGAAGTCTATCCAAAGTTGCCACTTAGTAAGGGCAAACAGGTCCTCAAAACACCTACTTTATTGTAAGAAATTTCTTTCGTATTTTGTGAATAATTTTAGGGTAAAATTGATTGACTCTTTAAATTTGAAACCTGCTGAGCAAGTTTATTTCGACGATTAGAACTGTGGATAAAATATATTAAAAAAAAACCGATTGGTTGTAGCATAGAGGAGGTTTGTACTCCTTTTTTTACATTTCCTAAAATAAAGGATTTAGTAATGAGTCACTTTACATCTGATGTGTTGTTATATTTACTTACATAAATTCATATATTCATCTTACGATATAATTTTCCTTAATGTTGCTTTTAAAAGTTTTCTTACTAAAAATTTTATTTGTTAATTTCACTACAAATTCATCAAATTATTGGCAATGAGCCAAAATCTTCTGAAAGGACTTTGTATTTCTCTCAAAGAGCTTCTTATGAAATGGGAAAAAGTTAACTTAGAAGGAAAGAAGACCTTTGAATCCTTAAGTAATAATCTTTCTGAATTGAGGTAGATAAGTTTGATTTTTATGATTATATCGTTTCTTTTTTGCTAGAATCGTGGCAGGAAAAAAGGATAATGATTTTGGTCTTTATTCAAACGTTTGTCAAGACATCATTCAGGAAAAGTCCTCCGAAATAATAAAAATGCTTAATACATTAGGAGAAAGATTAACAATTCTCGTAGAATTTTCTTTTAAAGAGATTTTTCTGATTATTTTTTTAGGAGAAGATTGCTAATGCTTTTTGTCAGCAGGCTGACAATATCAAAAACACATTGATAAAAAGTTATGAGGAATCAAAATGGACTGAAGGTAGTTTAAATTTCCAAAGTTTTTATCCAAGCCTAATTATTTTTTATTTATAGGGACTGAAGACCAGAGTTTATTATATCATCAAATTGGTAGGTCATTTTATAATACAAAACTGTTAATATATATAATAAAGAGCAAAATGGAGAAGTATTGAAGGTAATGCTAACAAACGAGATTGGTTTAAAGCAGAGCATTATAAAAGAAGTGACTGAGTTAATATTACAAGAGCAAGTCTCTATGGAGAAGTTTAATGAATGCAAATTTTTATTGCAGCTATGGACTTTTAATCCATATATTCAAGACTCATTATTTGATCGAACACTCAAGCTGGTATCCACACTTTGATTCATTCAGATATACACTCGCTCCATAATGTACTCTTTTTGCTTTGTAAAGTATATAAAAAATTTTGTGTAATATTCCTTAAATACTGTTTTGAAAGAAAAAAAAATTAAAGACCCTAAAAAAGTATAAGCATGGTCCTCTATATTTTTGTTGCTGATTTGTGAAAAGACAATGTAGACTTTTTAGTTAACAAAGTCATCAAGATCCATTCCTCCCAGTATTTGATTAGCAAGTTCATTACTTATGGTAACTTCCTCTAAAGGGACCTCTTTAGCCTCATCCAGAGGTTTTCTGAGAGGAGATGATTTAGTCTCGAGATAAGGATCAAAGTTACTCAGCTCTTGAGGTAGAGTTTCCTTTCTATTTTGTTGTTGTTGCGGACCAGGATTTGTAAAGCGGCTATTAGCCCGGCCTCTCCACAAAACTTTATCAAAATCTTCAAAGGAGGTTTTTGCTGGATCAAGTTTTCTTAGATAAGTTTGATTTAAGTCTGATTTGGAGTCTGTTATTTCTATGTCTTTGCTTGATTCTGTTACTCCAACAGTAAAAATTTCAGGCTTTTTATCTTCGATGATTTGACCTTCGGCAATAATTTGTCTTATTCTTGGTGCTCTAAATCTTCGCACATTTTGTGCTCGCCTTCTTTTTCTTTTTGCATGGAAGTAAAGACCGATTATCAAGATTATTATAGAACTCAGAATAAAAACAGCAAAAAATGATAACATGCCAAGCTCTTTAGTTCTACATCCAGAACTTCCTTGACAAATCCTATCAACACAGCAATTTGATAAGCAATTCGAATCAGTAAAACAAGCCTGACCAGGTCCAAAAAGCTTGCATTCATCAGCTGTCGGGGCACAAGTGTTGTCGCTTCTGCAGCAACCGGATGGGCAAGTGGCTAACTCACAGCCACCAAGAAATCTTGGAAGCATGGAATACTTAAATTACAGGAATCAATTAATAATAGAAGGGTTTTAGTATAATGTGACTTATAAAAAAATAATAATCAAGAACTTTAGTTCTATATTGCTTTTTATTATCTGTTGGTAAATGCCACCGAAACCTTGGGAAACAGCAGCTACGAATAAAGGTAAAATACTCAATATTCAAAGAATTTATTTCAATAGAATCAATCGATTCAAGTGAAATTGTAAGCGGCACTCAATTTAGTATGACTAATTCGAATAATCTACAAAATACAGGAAATCCAGGAAGTTCTTTAATAGATAACAATGGACTTTCAAATACCACCACTGGGTATTCAAGCGGGTATTCTCCTTATTCCAGCGGCTATGGTTCAGGCTTAGGTAGCTACGGAAGTTATGGAAGTGGCTATGGAGGATATAGTAGTTATGGCATGGGTGGCGGCTATGGAGGCTATGGAAGTGGAAGATATGGTGGTGGGTATGGAGGATACGGAGGTTATGGATCATATGGTAATAGAATGGGAGGACCAGGCCAACAAGGAAATTTCATGGAATTTGCTTTAAGATATTTGGATAGCTTTAGTTATGGAGTGAGCAGTTTATGTGAAATGACGAGAAATATCGAAATGAATGCAGAAGGTCTTTCTAGATTCTGGGCCTCAATGAGAAATATTTTGGTGAGATTTTTTGGTTGGATTGCAAGGTCTTTTAAAGGTGCAAAAGAGTTATTATTAAATGCCCTGAATTTTGTAAAGGAGAAATTGTTTAGTAAGCCTTTCCTTGCTGGGCTTATATTCAGTGGCGAAGGAACAAAGGTTAAAGCGTATAATATATTGCTAAGATTTTGTGTTGCTACTCTGGCCTTTTCATTAATTG
>Ga0182742_1004749_pt1 | contig 12029 bp, 21 predicted proteins | sample eDN5th37CBELigMG_FD_128880 | JGI IMG/M metagenome (GOLD analysis project Ga0182742, IMG submission 128880) | Enriched Miracle-Growth compost microbial communities from Emeryville, California, USA - eDNA 5th pass 37_C BE-Lig MG (version 2)... ... | reverse complement strand
CTGGGCCGGGGTCAGCTGCTTGTTCTGCATGCGCTGTTCCACATGCTCGACCTGCAGGCGACGCAGCTTCTTGTAGTTGTCGGCGATGGAGTCGAAGGTCTCGAGAACGCGCGGCTTCAGCTCGGCTTCCATGGCCGTGATTGAGACGCTGCTCTCCATGTCGTCGTCGAGCTCGCCCTCAGGCGGGTTCGCGCCGTCCTCGCCCTCGGCCGCTTCCTCGGAATCACCTTCGCCGAGGGCCGCCACCTTGGGCGCGCCCTTGCCGTCGGGACCCGCATAGGTGGCTTCGAGATCGATAATCTGCCGGAGGAGGACCTTTCCTTCGACGAGTTCGTCGCGCCAGATGATGATGGCCTGGAAGGTCAGCGGGCTCTCGCAGAGACCCGCGATCATGGCCTCGCGGCCGGCCTCGATGCGCTTGGCGATCGCGATCTCGCCCTCGCGGGAGAGAAGGGGAACCGACCCCATTTGGCGCAGATACAGGCGCACCGGATCGTCCGTGCGGTCGGCCGGCTCCTTTGCCGCAGTCTCGAACACCGCAACGGCGCGGCTCTGCGAAACGTCGGCCAGATCACCACCTTCAACGGCCTCCTCTTCGGCCTCGTCCGATTCAATGACGTTGATGCCCATCTCGGAGAGGTGGCCGAGAACGTCCTCGATCTGCTCCGAGGAGAACTCCTCCGGCGGCAGAACGTTATTCAATTCGTCATGGGTGACGTAGCCCCGTTGCTTCGCAAGCTTAAGCATCTGCCGCAACGCCGTGCCGGTATCGATAAGGGGCTTATCCGCCTGGCCGGCAGGTGAAGTCGTCTCGAAATTTTCCATGGAGCAAACTGGCTTAAGAGAATTCGGGGAAACGGGAGATGAGGTTCAGGACGCGGTAACTCAAGCGTCTAATCCAATATATCCAACCATTCGATAACCGGCCCTCATGTCCTCTATTCCCCTATGGCCGAAACCGGGCCCGTAAACAACTGCCTCCCGACCTGTTCAATCGGCAATCACCCTCACAACTGAAACGATCATCCATCATCCCTGGTAGATCCCAGGAACATTAATCTTTATCTAACGGATCAAATCCCTCCGATGACCAAAAGTAGCTCTTATTTCGTGCCGTTGCTCTTTCTGCCCACCGTCATCGCCGGACCGGGCCAATACCGGACCCGATGCGGCGAGATCGTTTCGATCCGTGCTTCCTCGACCCGCCACGACCATGGCTGCGTCGGCACCTATTCGGACGGCGTCCCGGAAGGATGGCACAAGAGCGGCCGGATCCTGGCGAGCCGGGAGACGATCAACGATATTATCGGCCCAGTCCCTGATCAGCCGGCCTAGCCCCTGTGACCAATCGTGAAAGCGGCCTTGGCGAGAATTAATTCCCGTGATACTGCCGCCCCTGTTAAGCTGGGGGCTAACATGAAGAAAATACTGAGGTTTGCAGTCGCGCTCACGACGATCGGCTTTAGCGTTCCGGCACTTGCGATCGGCCCGGGCGTCTACACGGTCAAAGGCGTCAACAACAAGCAGGATGGCGAGTACACCGGCACGCTGACGATTGTCCAAACGAGCGAGGATACGTTCAAGCTCACCTGGGTTATCGGGAGCGAGCGGTACGAAGGCTTTGCCGTTGGCAGCGCGGAAGTGATGGCCGCAAGCTTCTCCGGGCAGGGCAGCCAAGGCGTCGCGCTCCTCGCTGAAGACGATGAGAACAAGGGCACCTACAACAGTATGTGGACGGTAAAGGGCGGCACCAAGATCGGGACCGAGGTCCTCACGCCGAAATAGGCAACAGCCCAACCCGCGCTCTTGTCGAAGAAAGCCCGCCCTCCGGCGGGTTTTTGTTTTTGGCGCCAGAGCCAAGGACAAACCGGACGCAAGTCGGGACCCAAGGACGATCTCCGAAAAAGAACTCCGAGGAATTTGCGATCTCTCGGTAGAGAGAAAACCCAGAAAGCAACTTTCTCCCATGATGAAGTTCACAACGCACCTCTTTGCGGCTCTCGCGATGTTCGCGCTCGCCGGCATCGGCTCCATGGCTCAGGCCCAGACCACTCCCAACCGGGTAATTGCTTCGACGACCACGTCGGACGTGAATGTCGCCCTGCCGGCATCCCAGCAGGTCGCGGAGCTCGCCAAGATCCAGCAGATCGAGGCGCTCCAGAAGCAGCTCAACGAGCTGAAGGCATCGCTTCCGACCACGACCGGCGCGATCCCGGCTCAGGCTCCGCAGCCGCTCGAACTCACGGTTCGCCCGCGCAATGAAGGCTGGGTCGCCCGAGCGCACCAGACCTCCAATACCTGGGTCTACGGCGATCCGATCCTCGGCGCCATCGATCCGGAGCCGATGAAGGCCTTCACGGCGAAGGGCATGAGCATTCCGCTGGCTTCCCTGGCCGACGGCGCCAAGAGCCTGCCCAAGGGACAGTCCTATGCCTATACGCTCGAGGGCCAGTTCGAGGTGTCCCGCGGCGGCGACTACGGCATGGCCGTTGAGATCACCGCCAAGACCCCGGCCAAGGGTGTCGTCATCGGTGGCCTCAGCTGGCAGCACGATGTCTGCGCCACCTCGCTGCTCATCGACGGCGAGACGGTCGTCGAGAAAGATGGCCGCGTCGGCAAGGAGCGCTACAACGAGAACGTCTTCTCGATCCTCGGCTCCGGCAAGGTCAACCTTGCGCCCGGCATCCACACGATCAAGGCGGCCATCAATTGCGCCATGCCGGCCTACAACAAAGGCTTCGGCGCCATGTGGACCCTGAAGGTCCGTGGCCCCAGCGCCGTTGAGCCGACCCTGCCCACATCGTCCTTCGTCTTCCATGAGAAGCCGGATACCACGATCTAATCCGGCTGATAGGCCGACACGAGGAACCCGCCTGATGGCGGGTTCTTTTTTGGCTCCTTGGTCAAATCCGAGACGGGACTTTCTACGCAAACAGGGCTGGCAACCGACGCCGGGAGAAATCCCAAAAAGGAACGGCCTATGAGCCTGCATCTCGAACTCCTCGAAATTCTACAGCGCCAGGAGATGGCCCTTCCGCCGGATCACCTCTGCGGCGATGCCAAATCCCGAGAGCGGGCCGACTCCTTTCGCCGGACCACCAATCCCGAACTCCTCAGGCTTATCGAAGACATCGAAGAAGCCGAGCGCCGCGCCTTCGCCAATACAGAACTCGCCTAAGAAAGGGCTGTCCATGTCGTCATCGCTTTCCCGTGCCCCGATTTATGTCGAGCCAGCTCTTCCGACCTTGGAGACGATCGCCAAGCTGAGGCCGATCGCCGATCCCGAAGGCCGCCCGATCCCGGAGGTCCTCCAAGAGCTCAATGAGGCCATCAAGGCCGCTGGAATTGAGTTCGGCGAGAACGAATTTTCCTGGCTGCGCTACGAAGCCCCCCAGAAATTCGAGAATTATCGTTGGATCGACTGCGCCGCAGTGCCAGGCAGCAATGAGGGCTACTACGTCCACATTACGCTTGTCCCGCGCGAGCACAGCACCGAGCCGTCCCGTCTCGTTGCTACGGCAAAGACCTGGTCCTGGGCCAGTGCACTGGCCATCGCCTCGGCCGCACAGCGCCTGCACAGTTGCTGGGGCTAGCGAACGGACCAGCAGGGTAGGGGGCGAGGTGGCTGGACGGTTCCACCACCCGGACGATCGCTCACGCTCCGAGAGCACTATAGAACCGGCAGCGAACCCGCCTTACGGCGGGTTTTTATTTTGGCCGTCGGCCAAAATCCCACGGGGAGGAGGGCGATAGAGCCGAAGGGAGGAGCTTCGAAGTTGTTGGGTTTGATAGGGCGAAGGATCTGACGATCTAACCCCTGAAGAACGGCCACTACGTGCCTTGGAGACAGGAGGTCAACCCAGAAGACAGGACTACCATGATGACCACGAACCAGTACGCGATCCCCCGCCAGCGCCCCCAGGCTCCTGGCTTCTTCCGCGAGAACCGGGCCCTGATCGGCCTTGCCGTTCTCTTCTTCCTCTATGTTGTCTTCAACGACAACGCGTACCTCGTGCAGCTCGGCAACCAGATCAAGGATCTGGTGGCGAACCTCCTTCAATGGGCCGTCGGCGGCGTCGCCATCCTGGCGGTCGGCCGTCTCCTCTGGCCGGTGATCCGTCCGTTCGTCTGCATGGCAGTTGGTCTCGTAGCCCTCTGGGCTCTCTACCGGGCTGGCATCTTCACACTTTGAGAGAGGTGCCAGCCTAGCCCCGACCCGCGCGGCCGGGGCGATTTGGACAGTTCCGTTAGAGCGATCCCTGATCGCCTACAAATCCCCAAAGGACACGACGATGGCTCGCAACGAACACGCTGCTTCGCTCTCCCTGCGCGCCGGCAACGCCGGATGCGCGGTTGCCGTCGACACGCGGGCCAAGGTGGTCAAGGCCCGCAAGGGACGCGGATCCTACGACCTCCGCGGCAAGTTCAGCCGCCGCTACGACGACTGAGCTTTCCTCCCGAACGCCCGACTGGAGACTACGCCATGACGATCACTGTCTTCCACATGTCACGCCAGGACGTACTCGCGGCCCGTCGCAAGAGCCACCAGAATTACCTGAGGGGGCAGACTCGCCATCCGTCGCTCGAACATTACACGGTCGAGCAGATCGAGGCCCTTTATGACGATGCTCCGGCTCGAGAAGCCTACGTCAGGAAGCTTCTTGCCCGCCAGGCCTTCTGTGCCGTCAGCCTCTTCGAGTTGGGCGTCTACGTGCCGGTTGCCAAGGTGGCTGTCGCCACGCCCCAGGAGGCGTTCGAGCTCACATCGAACCATGAGGTAACCTGGGCCCGTGATCTCAATCCGCGGGTGACCGTGACCGGCCAGAACCTTCGCCAGGATCGGGATGGTCCGACCTGCCCGTCGTCGGCCATGGGCGATCTCTTTCGCATCGACGAGACCGGTGAATATTTCCTTTGCACGAGTGATCTCTACGCGAAGGAAGGTTTTGTCTCGCTCGGAAAGCTCGATCAGGCGCAAGCTGCCTGAGGTAGACCAGGGGCGCTGAGGCGCGTCCCGGACGAGGTTAGTCCCGACCTTTTAAAGGGACATCGATTGAGACCATTAAAGGTCCAAACCCCAAAAGCAAACCTCCATCTCGGATCTCGCTGCCATGCGCAAGTTCGCTCTCGTCGGCCTCGCTGCCCTCATCGCCTTCACGACCTTCACGGCGTCCTATACGCCCGCCCAGGCGCAGTCTGCCTATGGCTACAACCGCGGCTACCAGCCCCAGCGTCACTACACTCAGCCGCGGCGCTACCACGGCAACAACGCCGGCGCCGTGGCGGCTGGCCTTCTCGGTGCGATCGTAATCGGCGCCATGGTCGCTGGCGCTGCCAATGCGCAACCCGTCTACAACCGGCCTGTTCCGATGTACGGCGCCGGCCATGTCGATCGCTGCCAGACGACCCGCGTCTACGACTACGATCAGGACGGACGCCAGATCTTCCGCAATATCCGCAGCTGCCGGTAATCAAAGCTTAACCATATCGGACTTTAATCCGCTCAGCGCTGGCTCAGCAGCGCCTCCATGAAAAGAGGTTGGTGCCCCTTGCGCCAACCTCTTTTCTTTTGCCCAACGGTCTCAAGTCCTGAATGACCCGCCGGCATCTGCTTCAGCCGCTGGTACAAGAGTTCATCCGGTCGACAATCATCAGAAAAAGGATGATCGCCTATGGCCGAGAAGGTCATCAATCATGTCGCGCACGGCGCCTGCTACGCAGCTCTCCTCGGGTTCCCGGCATTCTCGTTCGCTCTGGATCTCCTCGTGAGCGTGCATGGTTCCCGCGTACTCACTCTCCTTGGCCTCTAAGCGATCGTAAGTTGCTCATGACCCGCGAAATTTTACCGCTTACCCTTAGCGTCGCAAAATCCCGTGCAGGCACACCCGAAGTCATGGACTGGTTGCCGGAGCACCTGCAGTCCCTGGCCGGCATCCAGATTTTCAGTTACCCGAGCAAATACGTCGGCTGGCTGACCGTACGGACGCTCTACAACTACCATTTCGACTCCGACGAGGTTGCCACCGCCGTCATCTACGCCATCGACGGCTCGGATTTTGCTCTTGCCGAGAAGTATGGCGACCGTGCCTCGTACGACGTCAAGGTCATCGACAAAGGCGCCTATGGACGCTTCGTCGTGATGATGGCCGAAATGCTGCTCGAAGAGCAGGACGTCCCGATGGCGGACGAGAACACCGTATTAGGCGAAGGCAATCCCTACCTGACATTCACAGACGGTCCCAATGGCCAAGCCGTGCACATCAGATGGCCGAGCTGGCATGTCTCATTCCCGCACCTATTCGAAACTCACAATGCGTTCCACTTTGACGAAACGCCGGTGAAGTTCGTTGCGTGGGCTCATCCCATGGCCAAGTCCTTTGACGACAAGGGAAGGCTTGTCGTGGTTGAGTACCCGGACGGATCGCACAGGACGATCGACGGCATCGAGATTGCTTTTGTCCCGAAGGAAAGGACTACTGGTTGAATGCCGCCCCCGGATCGGGGACACTAGGCTTTCCCAATCGATGGACACACGGAATGAATGATACTTTGAAGCGGATTGCCTACCATCGCCTTGCGCCTATTGGCTTGGTTCTCCTTGCCGCGGCGGTCACCGAGTTCGCCGGCCTCCATCCCTACCTGATCGTCATCGCCTGCGCGGTCGTTGCGGTCGGTGCCTACGGCCAGGTTGGATTTGGCGTCGTTCCGCGCAAGAAGGCCACTCTCCGGGTCTTGTAGGAGACCCAGCGATCTTCAGGCAGCCAGTGAAGAAACCGGTGCCCTGACTCTTCAGGGCTCTCGAGCCATGGCCGGACCATTGCCGGGGTATACCGGTCAATCCGGATGCCTTCTTGCTCTCTATGGTCCCGTCCTTGACGGCCATGCGGCGCTCTCCCTTTCGAACATCCCAGACAACGTATGAGTTTGAAGGTCCGTTTTTGGGCGACCCAGGACGCAATTCAAAGCCCAGGAAGGACAAAACGATGGCGCTCATAGCTCAAATCAAGGCGATCACCCCTGATAACGGCCGCTTCGGCTTTGAGCTCGAACTCGTTCATCCCGAGATCGGGAAAATGGCCGAGGTCGAAACGCCGATTCGTTACGCCTCGGAGGCCCGGGCTCGCGAGGTCGCCCAGATGGCGTGTGACACCCACAAGGCGACGGGCAAGCTACCGAACCTCTTGGCCATCACCGATTAGGATAGCCCCTCGCTGCAGTCGCACCATCGGCCCGCCCTTCGGCGGGTCTTTTTTGCATCCAGCCCCCGCCGGGAAATCCGGTCCCAGGGATATCGGAAAGAGGATTCCGCTATGACCGTCGCACAAGACTACTTTATCGTTCAGCCCGGATCTCGCAGCATTCAGACCTATGCGGCCAATCTCGAAGAGGCCAACCGGCGCCTCACCGAACTCCAGTTCGAGCAGCCCGACATTGGCTGGTATCTGATCGATCCGGAGGAGTTTCTCCATCGGAAAGAGGCCGAATTTCTGAATCAGCCGGTCATCGAGATCTCGGCGGAGAAATACGACGAGATGCTCAATATTCTTCCGCCGCTGAACTGGGTGCGGGCCGATGGGGTCGAGCGCTTCAACATGTGCGAGTTTCTCTCCGGCCCGATCACCAACCAGTATGCCCGCGTGGGCGACCGGTATTTCACCAAGCCCGTCCGTCATGGAGACAAATCAACCTACATGACAATCGACATCCTTCGACCATTTTTGGAAAATCATTCGTGAAAATTATTTCGTTCGCTGCGGCGATCATCGCCCTGGTCATCGGCTCTTTCGGCTACGGCCTCGTCGTGGTGGGGCAGGGGATCGTCGCTGCTGCCCGCGGCGTCGACCGGAAGGTCAATCGGTTCGTCGCCGCCTCCGAGCATGTGTAAAAGCCCGAAACTCGGTTAGCGATCGGTCCCTTTTTCACTTTTCAATTCCGAGCAACCGAAATAAAGGCTCGGATATAGATCTCTTCGAAAAGCTTCAACATGACCAAGAAAATAATCGGCCTTGCCGCGATCGCTTGTAGTCTCGCATTTCCTGCCCTGGCCCAATCCTCAGCTCCCGGCCGCAGCGTGGTCTATACGGACACTTCCGGAAAGGCCTGCAAAAGTCACATTCAGGGCGGCGGTGAAATCGCCGAATGGATCTGCAAAGGCATTGGGCGGGAGGTGTATCTCATTGACGCGATAACACGTGGCGGTGTCGCGTTTGGAAAGAACGGTGAGCACGAAGCGGGCTTCGTCCCAACCTCTGATTTCGTTGGCAAGAAGATTGAGTGGCGCCTTCAGGACGGCCGCCCGTATGCCACGATTTACAGGGCATTCGTTCATATAGAGAATCCGAACGCAACTAGCTCCAAGGCGAGCACCAAACAGGTGCTTGTGGTGACCAAACTCGATGGCGACGGCGCCTGCCATATGGCGTACGTGGATGCCAGCATTAAGAATGCCAACGCAAGGGCTGCTGAAATCGCCGACGCGAATTTTGCCTCGTTCGAGTGTGGCGCCGACAAGCCCCTGCAGGTCGGAAATCCAGCGCCTTTCATTTTTCATTGAGCGCGGGCAGGGCAGCCTTCTGGCTTCCCTGCCTTGCCCCCTACCGGCGCCAGACGCGGACCTTCACCGTCCGCCACCGGCGCGTGCCCCAAATCGTAAAGCCTGCGACAGGGCCGCGCAGGATCGGAACGTCATAGGCAATCAGGAGCAGGCCCAAGGGCAGCATCCAGATGCCGAGAACGGGTAAAAAAGAGAATATTCCGCCTGCAATGCCGAGCAGGCCTACAGGAATGCGGATCCACTTGGCGTCGGGTTGCCGCAGCTTCTGAAGAACACGGGCAACCTGATCCGGGGTTTCGCGCTCGAGCCGTAGGAATGCGATCCGCAAAGCCCGCTCACCCCGATCCTTACTTTTCATTTTCTCCTCGAAGTCGTGTCGTCGTAACGCTCCGGCCTTAAATCGCTCGATCGTGTCAATTCGAGGACAGTCGATCCGCTCAAAAGGATAGGCAACTCCCGCTCATATCCCGTAAGCCGACGCAACAGAGGTTGCGCCCTTGAACAGGAGCACCCCGCATGCCTCATGTCACGATCCTCCGCGAAGTCGATGAAGGCGAAATTCCCATCCGCATCGAGTACGACTACCAGCCCGCGGAGAAGCCAGTCCTATATGGCGATTATCCAGAGCCGGGTTGCCCCGAGAGCGTCACGCTCTATCCGCCGACCGGCATCGTGCTTAGCCGCGACGAAGTAGCAGAGGCTGAAGACCTCGCTCTCGACGAGGTTCGCGGCAATCGGGAATATGCCGAGGAGCTGCGTGCCGAACATCGTTACGGCATCTGAAGTCCCGCTCTCAAGAAGAATAGCCAAAACTCACGTCCGATCCGGAGCCAATCATGACAGACTCTCCCCGCAAGCGGCTCATCTGGCTGCGCGGCTTTCTTCAGGGCAAGGGCTACTTCCAGGCCATTGAGGCTCTTGAGCTCGCCAGAAAGCACCACAAGGGCCTGCGCAAGGACAATGTGACGCCTGTGCTCGATCACATGGTGTCCATCGTCCTATTCGTCCTCGGGCTCAAAATCCCGGAGACTGTGCTGGAGGATCTGATCGACGTGATCCTCCTTCACGACATCCGCGAGGACCATGGCGTCTCGGATGAGGAAATCCGCTCCCGGTTTGGCGACACGGTCGCCGATGCCGTCGAATGCCTCACCAAGGAATTCCAGGGCGTGAAGAAGACGCCGGAAGTCTATTTCGGAGCCATTCCGAACAATCTGCTGGCTGCGATTGGCAAAGCCGGCGATCGATTCCACAACCAAGACTCAATGTCGGGGGTCTTCACGCTCGCCAAGCAGCGCGAGCAGACCGACGAAACCGTCACCTATATCATTCCGATGCTGAAAACCGCGCGACGGAATTTCCCGCAGTTCGAGCTTCTGTTCCAGAGCCTCAAGACGGCCCTGGTCAGCCAGGTGAAGCTCGTGGAGGCGACTCTCGCGGCCGCCGCTGAAGCGACCCACGGGGTGGCAGCCTGATGAAAAACAGCCAAACCTTCATCGACTGGCAGCCGGCCAAACCCCTCCCGACAGCGCCGGGCGTATATTTTGTATGGCTGAAGAAGCCGATGCTCGGCTCTCATGTTCAGACGATGCGTATCAACGTGGGTGGGATCCGCACGATCGGGAACCACTTCGATTTCGATATTCTGACCCGAGACCAGGAGATCCTTGCCTGGGCCGAACAGGGTAACCCGCCGAATTTCGAGCTTCTCACGGAGTAGCTTGGGACTTCCGAAACTTGGGATCGGAGAGCGCTCTGTCGGGTGCGCCAGGTTTTCACCCTGCAAGTGACTCCGTAGAATACTCATCCTTATCTCGCTTAGGAAGGCAAACGATGGACACGACCACGGGCCGAAACCAAAGCATGGCTGTTCTCATCGGGGCAGCTCGCGCCAAGATCGACCGAGCCTTCGATATCGTTGAAGGACGTCAGCCCTGGCCACAGGCCGGAGAGCCCGGAAACTTCACCGTCTTCTGCGGCAACTACGTTTCCCACCTGCTCGTCCGTCGCGCCTCATACGATGAGGGATTTGCCGAAAAGCTATGGCGGATTGGAGACCGCAAGCTTGCTACCTCCTGGTCGCGGTTCTCAAACGATCTTGAGCCGACCGTGGAAACGACGGCTTATAAGATTGCGACGGTCGCCATGATGCGTCAGGTAACTGACCTCTTGTGCCGGAACATTTCCTTCTCGGCCGTCCGCTTCTTCACAGATGTCGGCGCCGAAGACACCCGGTCCCCCGACGAGCTGTTAGCTCGGGTCGTGGTGGAAGGACCATGCGCGATCCTGCCCGCCAGGGATACCATCATCGAGAACCCGACATGGCGCGACGTTATCCTTGCCCTCGATGCCGCCAAGACCGGTGCGACACGCCATTATTATCTGGAAGGCATGCGGGTCCACCTGGTCGACAATGGGGTACGGACGATCGAAGGTATATTCGGCACGTGATTCAGAGGCCGTAAAGTTACAAGACGGAACACGACCGGCGACATAGGATGGCAACTCAAAATCAGTAGTGTGGTGAAGGTTCTGCAAATCGCCTGAAGGGGGCGGTCATGGCAGGATGGTGATGCTCAACGTCACGCACTCCGAGAGGAGCCCACCATGACCACTGCAAAGGATAAACCCGCCGCCGCCGCCATCAAAGAGCTTCTGAGCCAGAGCCCCGACGGACTGCGCGAGATTGTCCGCGCCGTGATGCAGGAGATGCTCGAAGCCGAGATGACCGATGCCCTCCAGGCCCAGAAAGGCGAGCGCACCGCCGCCCGCCTCGGCTACCGCTCGGGCTACTATACCCGCACCCTCATCACCCGGGTCGGCAAGCTCGAGCTGCGCGTACCCCAGGACCGGGACGGGCGCTTCTCGACCGAGCTGTTCGAGCGTTATCAGCGCTCCGAGCAGGCCCTGGTGGCCACCCTGGCCGAGATGTACGTGCAGGGTGTGTCCACCCGCAAGGTCAAGGCGATCACCGAGGAGTTGTGCGGCCACAGCTTCTCGGCTTCTGCCGTCTCCGCGATCAACAAGCGCCTCGACGAGAGCCTGGCCCAGTTCTCCTCGCGAAGGCTCGAGGAGCCGTTCCCCTATCTGATCCTGGATGCCCGCTATGAGACGGTGCGCGAGGGCGGCATCGTCGCCTCACAGGCCGTGCTGATTGCGGTGGGCATCGACTGGGACGGCCGGCGCCAGATCCTCGGGGTCGAGATGGCCAACCGGGAAAGCCAGTCCGCGTGGCGCACCTTTCTGCTCGGGCTGCGCGAGCGGGGGCTCTCCGGCGTGGAGCTGGTGGTGGCCGATGATCATGCCGGCTTGCGGGCAGCGATCCGCGAGCTGCTGAGCGAGGCCGCCTATCAGCGCTGCCGGGTGCATACGATCCGAACGCAATCGAGCAACGGGGTCAGCAGTGTTCTCACGTCCCGGCGGAGGGCTGCGCAAGGGAATGACATGACGGATCTCCAAGCTGCCGTCGTGAACG
>Ga0182742_1004743_pt1 | contig 12038 bp, 10 predicted proteins | sample eDN5th37CBELigMG_FD_128880 | JGI IMG/M metagenome (GOLD analysis project Ga0182742, IMG submission 128880) | Enriched Miracle-Growth compost microbial communities from Emeryville, California, USA - eDNA 5th pass 37_C BE-Lig MG (version 2)... ... | reverse complement strand
TGGATTTTAACAAGATTAAATGAAACAATCGAAACGGTAACAAGACTTTCTGATCGCTATGAGTTCGGCGAAGTTGGCCGGGTACTATACAACTTCATCTGGGATGATTTCTGTGACTGGTATATCGAAATGGCGAAGCTTCCGTTATACGGAGAAGACGAAGCAGCGAAGAAAACAACTCGCTCGATTCTTGCTTATGTACTAGATAACACAATGCGTCTATTACATCCATTCATGCCATTCATCACCGAAGAAATCTGGCAGAACCTACCGCACTCCGGTGAATCCATCACCGTTGCGAAATGGCCAGAGGTTGATGCTAGCTTAACGGATGAAGCAGCGGCAGCAGAAATGAAGCTTCTTGTAGAAATCATTCGCTCTGTACGTAATATCCGTGCCGAGGTGAATACACCATTAAGCAAGAAAATTAACATGGTTCTTAAAGCGAAAGATGATCAAGTCCTTTCAGTGATTCAAAAGAACTCAGCATACATTGAGCGCTTCTGTAACCCAGAAACATTGGAAATGGGTACGGATGTTGAAGGACCAGAAAAAGCCATGACAGCTGTAGTTACTGGGCTTGAAATCATCCTTCCACTTGAAGGCTTAATCAACATCGACGAAGAAATTGCACGCTTAAACAAAGAACGTGAAAAACTGATTAAAGAAGTAGAACGCGTTCAGAAGAAATTAAGCAACGAAGGCTTCGTGAAAAAAGCGCCTGAAAAGGTCATTGCTGAAGAACGTGCAAAAGAGAAGGATTATAGCGAAAAACTTGCAGCTGTTGAAGCAAGAATTCAAGAGCTAAGAGGATAATGAATCAAAGCGAAGGCGAACCACAATTTGGTTCGTCTTCCGTTCTATCAAGGGGGAACAGCTATGTTTACTACATATGAACAAGCAGTAGATTGGATTCATGCAAGACTCCGATTAGGAATTAAGCCAGGTTTATCCCGAATGGAGTGGATGCTTGAAAAGCTAGATCATCCAGAACGTCATATAAAAACCATTCATATCGGTGGGACGAATGGAAAGGGCTCGACAGTAACTTTCTTAACGTCAGTTTTACAGAGCGCAGGGTACCAAATCGGAACTTTTACCTCGCCATATTTTGAACAATTTAATGAACGGATAAGTATAAATGGAAAGCCAGTAAAAGACGAAGAAATTGTTGAGATGGTGAATGTCATTAAACCACTTGCGGATGAGCTCGAACAAACAGACCTTGGAGGTCCTACTGAATTTGAAGTCATTACCGCGATGTCCTTGTATTACTTTGCTAAAATGAACCCCGTTGATGTGGTTCTTTATGAAGTTGGGCTAGGTGGACGGTTTGATTCAACGAATGTGATCCACCCACTATTATCAATCATTACGAGTATTGGTCTTGACCACACAGCCATTCTTGGAGATACACTGGAGCAGATTGCGTTTGAGAAAGCAGGTATTATTAAAAACGGAGTAAATGTGATTACAGGCGTAAAGCAACCAGAGGCAATTAAAGTCATCGAAGAGCGAGCATCCAATGTAAAAGCTACACTGCATCAATTAGGAAAGAAATTTTCTATTTCGCAAGTGAAGGCACTTTCTAAAGGAACGCAATTCGACTTTTCAAGCACGTTCGGTGAATTCAAAGACCTCGAAATCAGCATGATTGGCGAACATCAAGCAAGCAATGCTTCATTAGCCGTAATGGCGACTCAATTATTGAGAAATTACTATGCCTTCTTAATCGAGGAAGAACATATTCGCCAAGGGTTGAAAGACGCCTATTGGCCAGGTAGATTTGAAATTGTTTCAGAAGAACCATATATTGTCTTGGACGGGGCTCACAACAATGAGGGGATACAAGCTTTAGTGGCCGTTTTGAAAGAAAGATACTCTGATAAAAAGATTACCATTTTATTTACGGCACTTGCGGATAAAAGTGTTGATGAGATGATACGCAAATTAGATGAAGTCGCAGATCGAATCGTGTTTACGGAGTTTGATTATCCAAGGGCTGCAACTGCAGAAATGCTTTTTAGTTTTAGTAGTTCAGATAATAAATCTTTAGAAAAGAACTGGTTTGATTATTTGAAGAATAAAATTCCTAGTATACAAGATGATGAAATTCTAGTCATTACAGGCTCTTTGTACTTTCTTTCTGAAGTAAAGTCCAGTTTGATAACTATATATAAAGGGTAGAGGGATTTTTTTCCCTCTACCCTTTATTCGTAATGTACTGTATCTATCTTTGTTTCGATGTTTTGTCCCCAGTTTATGGAAAGATTGATGGAAGTTGGACTTCCACATTGTTTTTCAAACTCATCTTCGCCAACAATTTGTTTAACAATTAATTTACTAGTAGGATCAATATACTTTTGATTATCAGGTAATGTTAGAGTACCCTGTACACACATAGTTGAGTTGTTCGTAATATTTAATTTTTCAATTGCAGCATTCCCACCTATAAACGCGAATGAATTGTTATCGAGATCAAGGTGCTTTCCATTAATTAAGTTACCGCCTATTAAGATTCTAGAAGAATCAACTTTTAAATGACGGTTAAAGGTAGCGTTCTTTTTCGTTTCCATTGTCAATTTGGTTGCACTATTCATATTGCTTGTGATGTCAAAACTATCCTCAGCGTGAACTTTTAAGTTATAAGAATTGTTTGCATTTCCATTTATAACAAGTGATCCTGTTGAGTATACGATTTTATCGGATAATCCATTATTGTTTCCGTTATTATCTGTTTTACCTGGGAGTGGTTGGGATCCATCTACCAATAGTTCATTGCAACCATTAGAAAAAGAGATACACCCAGGTTGTGGTTTAGGTACTTCATTAAACGCAGGAAGTACAAAATTAATTAAATCTTCATTAATGATTATTGAGCTAAGGTCAATTTCCATATCCGCTTTCAGTGAAGTGCTTTTTTCCTCTTCGGTCCCTATAATAGTATATTTAATTTCAACTTTTTCTGAATCTGTATTCCCAATGGTTTGAATATTATCGATTGAAAAAAAAGCGTTTGGTCGGCCTTCGATTGTGACTGGAGACTGCTCAAGTAACAAATTATTTTTAATGATTTCAGCAGTTGCATTCACTGTTACGGCTTTAGCCTCTTCTGAATCAAAATCTTCACCGGGGAGCGGATTTAAGATTCGATTCACTTCTTGATTTACCTCAGCACGATTACGTTCAAAAATATCTTGAGTTGCCACTTTGAAGTAATTTACTCCCATTTCTGCTACTGCAACGGATTGAGAGGAGTCCTCCAAGACTTTGTTTTGCTTTACACTACTAAAAGCCTGACCCATAAATGAAAGAAAGATAACCATGAAGATAGTAATCAATAATAATACAGTTACTAATGCATATCCTTTCTCGTTTTGGAAGTTTTGCATGCTAGTAATTCCCACCTTTCATTCGAAAAAGTCTAGACTCAATAGTGACTTTATTATTTGGGTTATGACGTTCAGAGGCAGTTAACATTAGTGAGACATCCTCTAAATAGGGCTCTACTGTGCCAGGTATAATTTCATTGGGATTAAAAGAAAAACAAATATTAGGGTGTGTAAAAACTTGTGATTGACCATTATAAGTAGCTGTTATCCCACAATTTGAATCGCTATTACTCAATTCGTATTGATCTACTTTTTGATGGATTTTTAATAAACTTGTATTAATGATATTTGCTTCTTGCAACATTAAATTCTTCGATATTGCCTTTTGTGAGTATTGATACCCTTGAAAAAATACTTGCCAAATAATAACTCCCACAATTGAAAGCAGGGAGATGGTTGCAAGTACTTCAACTAAGGATATACCCCTTTCATTACGTATCAATGAAGCCATCCCCCTATATTAAGATGTATCCGTAAGTTTCACTTACAATCTTATTTTTGTCATTTAGTAGTTGCACGATAATAAGATGTGCATTGGATAACTCTGACGTTTTACTAGGTTCTTGTTGTATTTTAATGTTTCCAGTAAACTCACCATGAGTTGTTTCAAAAATATAAAACCCATCCTCTAGTTGCGGAGGAACTAGAGATAGTAATATTGTTGTATCTGGATTAGAAATATAAGTTTTAACTTCATTATTGTTCTGCCATTCTAAAAGTAGTTCCTTCGCAGAGCTAATTCCCTGGGCTTTATCCTCATTTACCGTATTCATCATCCCCATTTGAGGAAATATATTCATTACTGATACTAAAATAATAGAAAGAATGGCCATTGCTGCCAGCACTTCAACCAATGTAACTCCGCGTTCATTATTTACTGCCTTCATATCGTTCGTCCCTTCCGGGTATTTTCTACTATATCAAATTTATAATATCATTTATTGAACAAATAATAACCTACTAAATTAGGTAATAAGTTCGTAATATTTTGCTGTAGGTGTACAAATTTACCATTACTTTAGTATTAAATTATCTTTAAAATTATATTTCAATATTATAGAATAGGAGAAGAATGTCTAAATTTGTTGAAAATATTAGAATTATATTCAATATATTACAGATTTGTTAGGGGTGTAGGAGTGGAAAATTTACTGTTTGCAGGCATTTCGTTGGTTATACTTATCCCGAGTTTGTATTTTCTCCCGTTTGGGTTTTCCTTGAAGGGAAAAGTAACGATTCTATTAGCATCTACATTGATTGCCCTCCTAGGTTTATCTGCAACAGCCATCATGCCATTCTGGCAAACAGCGCTCATTGTTCTGCTCCTAGTTGGAATAGGAAGTTACTTTCTAACGAAAAAAATGGATGAATTAGTTGAAACGAATGCTGAGAATGTTGAAGAAATGGTAGTAGAACCGTTAACAACGGACGCAGAACAATTGAATGATACTTTTCGTTTTATTGCGAGTTCCGAGAAAGAACATGAGGAACCAGAAGTTGAAGAAGATACGAGCTTGTTAGGAAAAGCGATGAGGCAAGCCGGTGACCCTAAGACTTCTGTCTTAATAGGGCAAGATAAATACCAACTCGAAGACCATGACGATGAAGTTTTACTATCTATTAAGGAAATAGCAGCTTCTGAAAAACACGACACTTCGGATGAAGAAGAGGAACAAGAAACTGAAGTAGTTTATCTTGGAGAAATGGAAGATTTATTTGATGCTGAAGAAATAATCGAGATAGATGAACCATTAGACGTAAACTTAGATGAAGACATAGATGAAATTAAAATTAATGACCCAGTTGAAACTGCCCAAGAAGAACAGACTGAATCCTTACTTTTAGAAGATGATTTAGATGAGTTGCCAGAGCTGTTTTTTGATGACGAAGATAAACTACAACAGGATAAAGAATCAAACAAAGAAAGAGAATCAGAGTTAGATAGTGATTTTTGGGATCAATTACTCGAAGACGATGAGCTAGAAGTCATTGAAGAAAAGAAAGAGTTAATAACTGCAAAATAAACAGAAAGACATCGCTAAATCCTTTTTACCGATGTCTTTTCAAGGTTAATAGAAAAAGGAAACGCATGTATAGGAGGAACCCATTGTGAAGAATCAACAAGGTATCAAATTGTTTGTCGTACTCTTAGTAAGTACGTTATTTATCTATAGCTTCTCTCATTTTGGGGCTTTAACCTATCATGCGATGACAAATGAGGACAACCTATTTTCGATAGGAACAACGATAGCTTCTGTTGATGTGACGGGACAGACAACAGCTGATGCATTAATTGCACTTACTGAACAACGAACAATCTGGCAAACTGGAACAACGATTTCGTTGAAATACAAAGAAAAGTCAGTTCCAGTCAATCTCGAAATCTACCATTTCGACTTGCAAGGTTCGATTGACAGTGCAATTAGTGGACAAAGCAATCCTGTGATTACGACAATAAATGATCAGGATGTAGCAACCTTGATGGATCAACTTACAACCAGCGTGGAATGGGATGACGAAGCTGTAAGTAAAATAAAAGCGGAGTTGTTGACTTACGGTACTAATTTCACTGCCGGGGAAAATGAAGTGGTTGTTGAAAAAGTACTAGAAGCTAAGAGTGATAACAAAGTCATTAGCGAAACGGTATTGGAACTAAAGGATGTTAGTGTGGCAATGATGGATTGGGTCAGCGGGTTGTCACCGATTGTTCTTCCTAGTAAAACCCATGTGTCAATGCTTACGTCGATTGAAGAAAAGAAATTAACTTCAATGCCTGAAAACGTAAAAAGCATGATTGCAACAGCTATTTATCAAACAGTATTACCAACCAATTTTGAAATCATTGAGCGAAATATTAGTCAACAACTTCCAGCTTATACGGAGCTCGGTTTCGAAGCAAAAGTGAGTGCTAAGCATAATCTGGATTTGGTGATTGGTAATCCAAATGAAACAGAATACAAACTTGAGTTTAAATGGAATTACCCAACTCTTACGGTACAGTTAAAAGGGAATCCATTGTTGTATAACTATGAAATCCTGCCTTCGAATATAGAAGAATACAAACAAAAAACGATTGTTCAATATAGTCCAAATTTACAGCCAGGGAATAAAACGGTAAAAGAAGCTGGCAAATCAGGCTTCCAAATCAACATTGTTCGAAAGGTATATGGAGAAAACGGCGAGTTTTTATATGAGGAAGTCATTTCTGAGGACTTTTATTCTCCTATTGAACGAGTAGAGGTACACGGTTTGGCAGCTGGAGAATCAACTGAAAAGACTCAAGTAACCGAAAAAACAACTAAGACAACAGAAGAAAATTCTCAGAGTGAAACAGTAGATCGTACAAATAAAAGTGAACCTGAATCTGAAACAGAGGTTACAGACGATTTAGATACTGAAAAGATCAAACCGAAGCCTGCGGAAGAAATATGGGGCAATCCAAAAGAAAAGACAAAATAACATGCGGGGTGGTGAGTTTGAATGAAACAAACAAGAAAGCGTCTTGGCGATTTGATTGTCGATGCCGGATTAATCACGGAAGAACAACTTCAAGAAGTTCTTAGTGACAAGCTAAATAACGTGAAAATTGGGGAAACTTTGCTGCAAAAGGGCTTTATTACCGAACAGCAATTGATTGAAGTTCTTGAAGTTCAATTAGGAATTCCGCATATTAGCTTGTATGGGTACCCTTTTGAAACGAATCTATTTTCGTTAATTTCGAAAGAAACAGCCTCTCGCAATTTAGTCGTTCCCTTAAGAAAAGAAGGAGACAAGCTGCTAGTTGCAATGGCAGATCCAATGGACTTTTTTGCGATTGACGATTTGCGGTTATCAACTGGGTTCCAAATTGAAAAGGTCATTGCGACGCGAGACGATATTATTCGCGCGATCAATAAGTACTATGACATGGATGAAGATTTTGAAGAACTTGTTGATAGTAACGATGCTGATAACAGTCAAGAAGAAAGCTTAACCGATGAAACGTCTCCGATTGTTAAACTAGTGAATCAAATCCTTCTAAGTGCAGTGATGCAAAAAGCGAGTGATATTCATATCGATCCGCAAGAAACGAAAGTGGTTGTACGGTATCGTGTGGACGGCATTTTACGCATCGAACGAACATTACCTAAAAATATGCAAAATGTGCTAATTGCACGGATGAAGATTCTCGCTAATCTTGATATTACTGAGCACCGAGTTCCGCAGGATGGAAGAATTAAAATAAATGTTGAGTACTATCCAATTGATTTACGTGTTTCGACATTGCCGACGGTTTATGGCGAAAAAATCGTTATGCGGATCCTTGACCTTTCGAGTACATTAACAGACTTAGATAAACTTAGTTTTAACAAAGTGAATCTAAACCGTTTTAAAAGTTTAATAGAGAAGCCGAATGGGATTGTGTTGATTACGGGACCTACAGGTTCAGGTAAATCCTCAACGCTATATGCGGCGCTCAATCGGTTAAATAGTGAGAGTGTCAATATTATTACGGTTGAAGATCCAGTCGAATACCGCTTGGAAGGAATCAGTCAAATTCAAGTGAATGCAAATGTTGGGATGACGTTTGCTGCTGGATTAAGGGCGATATTACGTCAAGACCCTGATATTGTCATGGTTGGAGAAATTCGTGACCGCGAGACGGCCGAAACAGCGGTTCGTGCCTCACTGACTGGTCACTTAGTGTTAAGTACCTTGCATACAAATGATGCGATTAGCTCAATTAACCGCTTAGTGGATATGGGGGTTGAACCATTCCTTGTTGCAACAGCTCTTACAGGTGTTGTAGCCCAACGACTTGTGCGAAAGGTTTGTCGGGACTGTGGTGAAGCACATGAGCCAACCACACGGGAAGTTGAAATGTTTGCAAAGCGTGGCTTGAAAATTGAAAAAATCATGCGCGGCAAAGGTTGTGCTTCTTGCAATATGACGGGCTACAAAGGCCGTGTTGCGATTCAAGAAGTTGTCGTCGTTGACGATGAAATGAGACGGTTGATTATGAATGGCGAATCGGTTGCCAAACTAAGACAGTTGGCAATCCAAAATAAAACGATTTTTCTTGTTGACGATGGTTTGTTAAAAGTAAAGCAGGGTTTGACAACGACAGAAGAAGTATTGCGTGTAGCAATTCCTGAGTAGAGGTGTAAATGGATGAAAGAAAGAGTAGATCGAATTTTAAGAGCGGCACATGAGTTGAAAGCATCCGATATCCATTTAACCGTTGGCGTTCCACCAATGTTCCGAATCCATGGTGAATTAAAACGGTATGGAAAAGAGGTATTGCAATTAGAAGATACAGAAGGAATGGCAAGGGCGATCGTTCCTGAAGACAAATGGGATGAATTTAAGGAAATGGGCGAAATTGACCTTAGTTACGCCGTTCCTAGTATATCGCGTTTCCGGGTAAATGCGTTTACACAGCGTGGGGCTGTAGCCATTGCGATTCGTGTGATTTCTACTAGCATACCTTCAATTGATGATTTAAAAATGCCAGCTGTGTTAAAGCATATCACTGAAAAGCCTCAAGGATTAGTACTGGTGACGGGTCCTACCGGTAGTGGGAAATCTACAACTTTGGCTTCAATGATTAATTATATGAACCAAAATATGCGCAAACATATCATTACGCTTGAAGATCCAATCGAGTATTTGCATAAGCATGGCAATTGTATTATTGATCAACGAGAAATTGGGGCAGATACGAAGAGCTTTGCAAATGCTCTGAGAGCTGCTTTGCGTCAAGACCCAGATGCAATCCTCGTTGGGGAAATGCGTGACTTGGAAACGATCCAAACGGCAATTACGGCAGCGGAAACCGGTCACTTAGTGTTTGGTACTTTGCATACCCAAAGTGCACCAGCATCGGTAGAACGGATTATCGACGTGTTTGATCCTGGTCAGCAGCCGCAAATTCGCACGCAGCTTGCGGGTGTACTGTTAGCGATTATTTCACAACGTTTGTTCAAAACGGCCGATAATAATGGCCGCCGTGCCGCAACAGAAATTATGATGAACAACGCGGCAATTGCCAACTTAATTCGTAATGATAAAATTCATCAAATTGAAACCGTCATTCAAACTTCAAGAGCAGCGGGGATGATGACACTGGATACAAGCATCAAAGAATTGATGCAATCAGGAGTTATCACGAAAGAAGCGGCTCAGCCTTTCTTAAAAGAGTCGGTGAACTAAAATGGCCAGGTTCAAATACACAGGTCGAGACCGAAAAGGGAAAAAGTCTGGAACGATTAGTGCTGCCTCGAAACGAGAAGCGATTCTTCAACTTCGTGGCGATGGAATACGGGTGGCTGAAATAAATGAACTACCTGAGACACTGATGACAAAAGATATCTCTATCGGGAATCCAGTTAAGCTCCAGGATATTGTCATTTATTTGCGGCAGTTTGCGACATTAATTAAGGCTGGAGTGACGATTGTCGATGCGACCAATATCCTTGCGTTACAAACAGATAGTAAAAAACTATCAGCGGCATTAAAAGAGATTGAAAATGATCTTCGTCAAGGACAACCTTTTTCGGATTCTGCTGAAAAGCATAATAAGATTTTTGAACCAATGTTTATCAATATGGTCCGCGCTGGTGAAGCAGGCGGAAATATGGAAGAAACGTTAGAAAGACTAGCGGAGCATTTTGAAAAGCAACATAAAACGAGACAGAAGATTAAATCAGCGATGGCTTATCCTGTTGTGGTAGGAATTATTGCTGTGGCGGTTGTTATTTTTATGTTGGTTTCAGTTGTTCCTACGTTTGTCGGCATGTTTGATGATTTTGGTGCTGAATTACCGGCAATTACTCAATTTGTGTTGAACGCTAGTGAATTCATGCAAGCTTATTGGTGGTTCGTGTTATTGTTAGCGATAGCTTTCTCAGTCACTCTTAATCTATTAAATAGCGGCAGTAAAACTAAATATTATATGGACCTAATCAAACTACGAATGCCGATCTTTGGGAAAATGCTCCAAAAAGCAGCGTTAGCAAGAATGACGAGAACATTGAGTTCGTTATTTTCTTCGGGTGTGCCTATATTAAACGCGTTAGGTATTGTTGAAAAGGTTGTTGATAATGAAGTAATCTCTAGGGTGATTAGGGCATCAAGGGAAGAGTTAGCACGAGGGCGCTCACTAACAGGACCAATGGCAGAACACTGGGCCTTTCCACCCTTGACAACACAGATGATCTCCATAGGTGAAGAAACCGGGTCTTTAGATGCGATGCTATCAAAAGTGGCAGAATTCTACGAAGAAGAAGTCGAGAATACAACCGATAAACTGAAGTCAATGATTGAACCGATGATGATTGTATTCCTAGCTGGTATTGTTGGGACTATCGTTTTGGCCATTATGGTACCAATGTTCGATATGTTCAATCATATTCAGTAGGAATTTGTTGGATTTTGTAAAAAATGCTTTTTTATTGGTATATTGTCATAGTATAATAGAACTAAGTTTAATATATTGAACTAAAAACAAATATATTTTTTAAAGGGAGAGAGAAAAAATGTTACAAATGGTCAAAAATCGTTTGAAAGATCAGAAAGGTTTGACTCTGATCGAGCTTTTAGCTGTTATTGTTATTTTAGGAATAGTTTCAGCTATTGCAGTTCCAAGTATATTGGGGATAATAGAAAATTCTAAGGTCGATGCAATTAAATCGGAAGCCATTCAAGTGATAAATGCTGGAAAGATGTACGTTGCTTCCGAAGGTGTACCAACAACGACTTCTAATGGTACAACTACATCTGGTGGTGATATTAGTGGGGCCCAAATTGAACCTTATCTTGAGGATACACAATTAACAGGAATCACTCTGCATGTTACTGCAGATAACGTAATTTCAATTTCTGCAACTGGTAATACTGGTAAAAATACAATCACATTTACAAAAGCAGCATTAACTGATATTCAAGGTTCTGGTAAACCAGAAAATGGTACACTTACTATTACTGGACCATAAAAGAAGTAAATGGGTATGATTTTATTAAGCTTATATGGATTATTCCTCGGCTCCTTCTACAACGTAGTAGGCCTACGAGTCCCAGCAGGAAAATCCATTGTCTACCCTGGATCTTCCTGCCCAACTTGTGGTCACAAATTAAGAGCCTGGGAACTGATTCCAGTTCTATCCTATTTCATACAAAGAGGGAAATGCCGCGGCTGTCAGTCGCGGATTTCCCCTCTTTATCCGAGTATTGAGTTTCTGACAGGTGTTCTGTTTGCGACAGCGCCACTTGTTATTGGCTGGAGTCTTGAACTTGTTGTTGCATTAACACTCATTTCATTGTTTATTATTATTTTTGTATCTGATTTAGCTTATATGATTATCCCTGATAAAGTGTTGTTGTTTTTTGCAGGGCTTTTTTTATTGGAACGAATTTTTATTCCGTTGACGCCTTGGTGGGATTCGTTACTAGGAGCAGCAGTAGGATTTTTGCTCTTGCTCGTGATTGCACTTGTTAGCAAAGGCGGCATGGGTGGCGGAGACATTAAACTGTTTGCGGTCATCGGTTTTGTCGTCGGAACTAAGACTCTATTATTATCGTTTTTCTTTTCTACGCTTTTTGGTGCCTTAATTGGTATCATCGGAATGGCCTTTGGTTTTGTTAAAAAAGGCAAGCCTATTCCATTCG
>Ga0182742_1004742_pt1 | contig 12041 bp, 6 predicted proteins | sample eDN5th37CBELigMG_FD_128880 | JGI IMG/M metagenome (GOLD analysis project Ga0182742, IMG submission 128880) | Enriched Miracle-Growth compost microbial communities from Emeryville, California, USA - eDNA 5th pass 37_C BE-Lig MG (version 2)... ... | reverse complement strand
GTTTTTCTCGGTCGCGACGACGCCGGGCTTTGGCTTGGGCTTCGGCGGCGGTGGAGCGAGGCCAAGCATCTGAAGGAGGTAGGGGAACCCCAGGAGCCAGGCGAACATCAGCGCCACGAACAGGGCGAACCGTCTCTCATTGCTCATGAACCGAAATTCCCGGAGCCGTTGGCGAGGCGAGGCGAAGCGAGGAGAAATCAAAGGCGGCGGGTCCAACCCTCATCGGACCCGGAGCGCCTGCCCGGACGATCTCGGCGGAAACGCCCCAAAACCAGAATTCCCTAATTGTTGCCGCCGGCCATCGGATTGACAAGGTAAACTCCTCGGGCCGCGACGGCCTTGAATCCCGTTCCCCCCCGAAGAGGGTGGCCGGGACGGCCGGGCGCGGGACCTCGGATTTCGGGGCGGTTCGGCGAGCGGTTCCCTCGGGAGGGCGAGGCTCTCTCCTCAAACCCGCGTCCGGTGAGAAGGAGGACGACCGTCCGATTGCGCCGGTTATGCGGGCCGCCGTTGCGGTGATCCGCCGTCCACGTCTATCATGAGACGGCTTCGGAGACCGCAAACCGGTGGTTTAAGGTTAAGAGGAAGACGATGGGGAGGAGCCCCGTTCACGCCGCGTCGCCCGACGATGCTCTCGCCTCGCTTTGCGAGCCGGTGGGGCGATGGTTCCTCGACGCCTTTCCGGGAGGGCCGACCGCCGCGCAGGTTGGGGCCTGGCCGGTGATCGGCGGGGGCGAGCATCTGCTCCTGGTCTCGCCGACGGGGACCGGCAAGACGCTCGCCGGGTTCCTGGCGATCATCGACCGGCTTGTTCGCGACCACGCCGCGGGACGGCTTGAGCCCGGCCTCCGTTGCGTTTACGTCTCGCCCTTGAGAAGCCTCGGTTACGACATCGAGCGGAACCTCGCCACGCCGCTGGCGGGAATTCGGGAACTGCTCAAGCTTTCGGACGATCCGATTCGGATCGGCGTCCGGACGGGGGACACGTCGGCCTACGAGCGCCGGCGCCTCCGCGACGAGCCGCCTCATATCCTGATCACCACGCCGGAAAGCCTCTCGCTGATGCTCGGCCAGCCGAGTTGGGCCGACCACTGGCGGGGCGTGGGGCACGTGATCGTCGACGAGGTGCACGCCCTGGTTCCCACCAAGCGGGGGGCCGATCTGGCGATCTCGCTCGAACGGCTGGCCGCCGCGTCGGGGCGAGACCCGATCCGGGTGGGGCTGTCGGCCACCTGCCGCCCCCCCGATCCGGTCGTCCGGTTCCTGGTCGGGCCAAGCCGATCGTGCCGGGTTGTCGAGGCGGCCCGGCCCGAGGGCGCCCCCACGCTCGAAATCGAGGTTGAATCGCTGCTCCGTCCCGACGAGGCGCCGCATCGAGGGCTGGCCCATCATCGCCTGCTTAAGCGAATCCGGCGGGCGATCGCCGCTCATCGGACGACGGTGGTATTCGCCAACACCCGGCCGATGACCGAGAAGATCACGCACGACCTGCGCCATCGGACGCCCGGCGGCGAGGCGCTGGAAGTCGCCGCGCATCACTCGTCGCTCGACGCCGCTCGCCGGCGCGAGGTGGAGAACCGCCTGAAGACGGGCGAGCTTCGGGCCGTGGTGACGAGTTCCAGCCTGGAGCTGGGCGTGGACATCGGCGCGGCCGATTTGACGGTTCAGGTGGGCCTGCCCGGCGGGGTCGCGCGGTGCGTCCAGCGGATCGGCCGCTCGGGGCATCGGGTCGGCGCGGCGCCGCGCGGCCTGATCCTGGCCGCGACCGCCGCCGAGGTCGCCGGAGCGGCCGTCACCGCCAGGGCCGCCCGGGCGGGGGCCGTCGAACCGCTCAAGATGATCGAATCACCCCTCGACGTGGTTTGCCAGCAGCTTCTGGGCATGGCCTGCGCGGGGGAAACGGCGGTCGAGACGGCCTTTACCCTCCTGAGGAAAGCCGGGCCGACGGCCGATCTCGACCGCGGCGACTTTCAGGCGTGCCTCGATTACCTGGCCGGCGACCTGGCCTCCCCCGCGGGCGCGTATGAGCCCGAACCGGGCGCGAGCCCCCGATGGACCTCGCCCCGGATCTGGCGGCACAAAGGCTTCTTCGGCGTCCGCAACCGGCGCGTCCAGCGCTGGTTCTGGACCAACGTGGGGACGATCCTTTCGGAGGAGTCGGTCGTCGTTTTGGTCGACGCTCAGGCCGTCGGCCGCGTCGAGTCGGCCTACGCCGAGCGTCTGAGCCCCGGCGACCGCTTCGTCCTCGACGGTCGGACGCTTGAGTTTCAGAAGCTCGACGGCCTAACGCTCCGCGCCCGCTCCGTCGGCGGCGAGCCCGGCGCGCTTCCCGCGTGGCGGTCGGATCGTCAGGCGCTCTCGTCCGAACTGGCGGCGGACCTCGCCCGGTTCCGATTCGAAGCGTCCCGGATCGCGACGGTCGACGGCCCGCGGGCGGTTCGCGGCTGGCTGGCCGACGCCTGGAGGCTGAACCCCCGGGCCGCGGCGGTCGTGGCCGAGTTGATCGAGTCTCAGGACCGGCTCGCCGAAGTTCCCGACGCCGCGACGCTTTTGGTCGAGGAGTTCCCTTCGGTGGAGGAGCCCGGCTGGACCTACGCCTTCCACGCCCCCTTGAACCGATCGGCCTGCGAAGCGCTTGGGCGGGCGGTCTCGGCCCGGCTTGGCCGCCGCTTCGGCCGCGACCTGGCGCTCCAGGCGGCGGATCTCGGCTGGTCGATCCGGCTCCCCGAGGAAGCCCGGATCGAGGAGAACGATTTTGATTCCCTCATGGCCCTTGACGGCCTTGCCGACGACGTTCTGGAGGGCGTCGATCGGGGCGACTTGCCCGCCCAACGGTTTCGGCGCGTGGCGGCCGTCGCCCTGATGGTTTTGCGGAACCCCGAGCGGGGGAAGCGCGTTCGCGTCGGTGGCCTGTCGTGGGTGAGCACCCGGCTCTATCCTCTGGTGAAGGCGGCCTGCCCCAATCATCCCCTGCTCCGCGAGACGCGCCGCGAGGCGCTGCGCGACGTGCTGGACGTTCCCGCCGCGGCGCGCTGGCTGGCGACCGGCCCGAGCATCCGACTGCGGCGGCTCGGCGCGCCCTCGCCGTTCACCCTGGCCTGGATCGCCCCCGGCGCGGCCGAGCCGATCCACTTCGACACCCCAGCCGACGCCCTCCGACGGCTCCACGCTCGGATGACCGCCTCCGCGGCGGGAGGCCCCGCGTGAGCGAACCCCGAGGTTCGGTCCACCAGGGATGGCTGCTCGCGCCCGAAGGAGGCGCGATCCACCTGGAGGAGCGAGCCGCCGTCGTCGCCGACGTTCACCTCGGCTACGAATGGGCGCGCGGAGAGGCCGGCGACTCGATCCCGGCCCACTCGCTGGCCGAAACGATCGACCGGCTCGGGCGGCTGTTCGACCGGGCCGACGTCCGCCGCCTGATCGTCGCCGGCGACCTGGTCGAGTCGCCCCGCCCCTGCGCCCGGACCGTCGCCGACGTTCGCCGTCTCGGCGCCTGGCTGGCCGCTCGGTCGATCGACTGGACGATCATCCGGGGCAACCACGACCGCGCCCTGATCGGGCTTCCGGGCCGTCCGCTGGAGTTGACCCCCGAGCTCACCCTCGCCGGCTGGACGATCCAACACGGCGACCGCGCGCCAACCGGCGAACGGATCGTGATGGGCCATTATCATCCGACGCTCCGCGCGGGGAGCTTCCCCGCCCCCTGCTTCCTGGCGGGGCCGAGTTTATTGGTCCTTCCCGCGTTCTCGGGCAACGCCGCCGGCCTCGACGTGGCGACCGCCCGAACGCCGGATTTCTGGCGCGGAGCGGGCTTGCGTTGCCTCGCCAGCGCCGGGAGCGAGGTCCTCGATTTCGGACCCCTCGACACCCTGCCCGCGCGGATCAAGTCAATGTAGCCGACACCCCGCCTCACGGAGGCCGGCTACAAAAGAACTCCCCACCCTCACCTCGCGGGGACGCTCGTGCACGGGATCTTGCGGTCGATCCGCTTTAAGAGTCCGGTAAGAACGCGGCCGGGGCCGATTTCGTAGAACGTGTCGAAGCCGTCGGCGAGCATCCGGCGCATGGATTCGTCCCAGCGGACGCCCTTCAAGACTTGGGTGACGAGGATCTCGCGGATCTCTTTCGGGTCGTCGTGGGGCGAGGCGTCGACGTTGGAGTAGACCGGGATCCGCGGGGCGCGGACGTCGACGCCGGCCAGGACCTCGGCCAGTTGCTCGTCGGCCGGTTTCATGAGCGGCGTGTGGAAGGCGCCGGCGACGGTCAGGCGAACAACCCGCATCGCGCCGAGCTCCTGGGCGATCGGCTCGACGTGTTCGAGCGCTTCGGCCGAACCCGAGACCACGATGTTGCCGGGGCCAAGCATGTTGGCCTTCCAGATTTGGCCGTGGGGGGCGACGCGCTCGCACAGCTCGTCGACCCTGGCCTCGTCGAGTCCCAAAACGCTGATCATCCCGCTGGGCGAGGCGAGCGACGCGGCCTGCATCGCCTGCCCCCGTCGACGGACGACCTCCAGCCCCGCCTCGAAGTCGAGCGCCCCGGCGAACGTGAGCGCCGTGTACTCGCCAAGGCTCAGCCCCGCGGCCCCCCGGCAGTTGGCGACGACCTCGGGGTTGGTCTGCTTGAGGCTCTCAAGCGCCGCGAGGCTGGCGACGAAGAGAGCCGGCTGGCTGACGTCGGTCGCGGCGAGCGCTTCGGCCGGGCCTTCCAGGCAGAGCTTGCGCAGGTCGAAGCCAAGGACCTCGCCGGCACGGTCAAACAGGGCCGCGACGGCGGGAAGCTCCTCGATAAGCTCGCGGCACATGCCGACGGCCTGGGCCCCCTGCCCCGGAAACAAAAACGCGATCTTGGACATGGAAGAAGTCTTTCGTCATTTGGGAGGGTATCGCCCTCCCGAAAACCGACGCCTCGCCTCCGCGGGGAATTATTCGGGGGCTTCGCCGGCGTTGTCGCCGGTTTCGGTCTCACCCTCGGCCACTTCGGTCTTTCCTTCGAGCTGGTCGATGATCTTGGCGTTGATGCGGTCTTCGGCCATGGCGTAGGCGACGCGGAGGGCGTTTTTAATGGCCCGGGCGCCGGAGGAGCCGTGGCAGATGATGCAGGCGCCGCGGATGCCCAGGAGGGGCGCGCCGCCGAACTCCTCGTACTCGAACCGGCGTTTGAGGTTTTGCAGGCTGCCGGCGATCCGCTTGCCGGCCTCGACGGGCAGGTCGGGGAGGATGCGGGCCAGCTCCTCGCGGAGCGCGGCGAAGAGGAAGTCGACGGCGCCCTCGCCGGCCTTGAGCAGGACGTTGCCGACGAAGCCGTCGCAGATGATGACGCGGACGTGCCCCTCGTAGATGTCGCGGCCCTCGATGTTGCCGACGAACCGACCGGCCCAGGGGCTTTCCTGGAAGAGGGCCCGGGTGGCGCGGGTCAGGTCGGTCCCCTTGGCCTCCTCGGCGCCGACGTTCAAGAGGCCGATCCGCGGCTGGGTGACGCCCAGGATCTCCTCGGCGTAAATCGAGCCCATGATGCCGTACTGGTACAGGTCTTCAGCCTTGGCGCTCATGTTGGCGCCGACGTCGATGATGACGATGGGCCCCTGGTGCGACGGAAAGATCGCGGCGATGCCGGGTCGGCGGACGCCGGGAAGGAACATCTTGGCGTGCTGGCCGGCGAAGAGGGCCGAGGCGACCATCGCGCCGGTGTTGCCCGCCGAGACGATCGCCTTGACGTCGCCCGCGGCCATCAGGCCCCAGCTCTTGGAGATCGAGTTGTCGCGCTTCTTCCGCAGCGCCTCGACCGGCTTGTCCTCCATGCCGATGACCTGCGAGGCGTGAACGATCGGCAGCCGGTCGAGGGGCGCGTCGGGGAACTTCGCCAGTTCGGCCTCGACGCGGGCTTGGTCGCCGACGAGAACCACTTCAAGGTCCTCTTGATCCCGCGCCGCCTCCACCGCGCCCGCGACGATCGGGCCGGGGGCCGCATCGCCTCCCATCGCGTCCAAGGCAATCCGCATCGTCACTCTCCCGAGACTTTCCACGCGCCGTCCAAATCCCCGTCCCTCGCTCAAATGAGGACGGGACGCCGAAGTCGGAAGCCGCTCCCCCGCTCCGCGTCCCGCGTTGTTTCCCGAGGATCCCGATGAATTCGCCCCGCCAAAACCGACCAAATTCATCAGCGTTCATCAATAATGCGGCGCTATCGTAGAAGACCGCCCCCCGGCCTGTCAAGCGGCCGGCGGAGGCGACTTCGTCGTCGGTGGCGGCGACAGGGGCGGGGAGCGAAGACAACCCTGTTTGATCGAGAATCCGGGGGATAACGGGAACGCCAGCCCCGCCGTCGCCGACCTCGGGAATGTCCCTCTCACACCACCACCGCGCCAGGTTGGCTCAGGGTACGGTTATGGTTTTCGTTATGGTTTTCGGGGTGCTCCAGGTGGCCGGCGGGCCTCCATTCCGCGGTCGCTTCGTCTGGAGCGGCGACCGGTTGCGTGGAGCCTCGCCCTCCCATCAAACCCGCGCGGAACGCAATCGCTCGGCGATTTAAATAAAAAAAGTCAGTGGTTAGCGCTTCGTGCGCCGCTTTGGGGCCGGGCGGGCCAAGGGGCCGAGTTCGACGCGGAAGAGGGCTTCGGGGTGGAGGTGGGCGCGGGCGGCTTCGCGGACGCGATCGGGGGTGATGGCGGCGATCCGTTGGGGCCAGGACTTCGGCTCGTCGAGGGGAAGGCCGAGGCGCTCCAGGTCGACGATCCGCTCGGCGCGCTGTTCGACGGTTTGCAGGTCGAAGAGCGAGGTGCCGGCCAGGTAGTGTTGGACCCGGTGAACCTCCTCGTCGGAGAACTCGCCGCGGCTCATCGCCAAAAGCTGTTCGTTGATCGCGGCGACCACCCGCCCGGCCTCCTCGGGCATCGTGCCGGCGTAGATCCGCAGCAGGCCCGGCGCGACGTCGGCCGAGTCGGTCATGCCGCCGCCGATGGTGTAAACCAGGCCCAGCTCATCGCGGACGATCCGGCCGAGGCGGTCGGAGAAGCCGGGTCCGGTTCCCAGGATGTGGTCGAGGATCAGGAGGGGGTCGAAATCGGCGTCGTGGCGGGTGATCCCCCGGTGTCCCATCACGATGTGGACCTGCTCTCCCTGGCGGTGGTTGATCCGCCGCAACCGCGCGGGGCCGACTTCGGGCAGGGGCGGCCAGGGAGGGAGCGTCTCGCCCCGGGGCGCCCAGTCGCCAAACCGCTCCCGGACCAGGCGCTTCAAACGCCGGGGGTCGAACTCGCCGACCACGACCAGAAAGGCGTTCTCGGGGTTGAAGTGCCGCTGATGGTGCGCCAGCACGTCGTCGCGGGTCAGCCGGCGTAGCTCGCGGATTCCGCCCCGATAATCGCGGCCCAGGGGGTGATCGCCGTAAACGAGTTTCCGAAACGCCTGATCGGCGAGGAAGGCGGGATCCTCCAGGTCGGCCCGGATCTCGCCGATGAGACGGCGCTTGACCCATTCGAGGGCGTCGGCCGGGAAGGAGGGCCGCCGGGTCGCGTCGGCCAGCACGTCGAGCCCCAGATCGAGGTCTTCCGAGCGGATCCGGAGCGAGCTCCAGGCCGAGCTTAACTCCAGCGAGCCGCCGACATCTTCAATGGCCGCGGCCAGCTCTTGCGACGACCGCGAGAGGGTCCCCTCCTCCAGCATCCGACTGGTCAAGGCGGCGGCGCCGGGTGTGGCCTCGCGGACCCAGCCCCCTTCGATGTAAAGCTCAACCGCGGTCACGCCGACGCCCGGCCGGCGCTCGTGGATGATCCGCAGGCCGTTCTCCAGCACCAGCCGGCGCGGCTTGTAATCGACCAGGCGGGGCTTCGACCGGGGGACGAGGAGCGGAAACGCCTCGCCGGCGCGCTCGGCCGCCGCGGCGATCGAGCCGTTTTTTGGCTTCTCGCGGATCGGCCTCGACGCGGCCGTTTGGGATTGGACCGCGGCGGGGGCGTCGTCGTCGGGGCGCAGCAGCCAGCCGGAGGTGAGATTGGACTCGGTGAGGTACTGGGAGACGACGCGCTGAACCGCCTGGGCGTCGACGGCCAGGGCGGCGTCGTGCTCGGCTTGCCAGTCCCGCCAATCGCCCCAGAGGGCGGCCTCGCCGACGCCGCCAGCGAGGGCGAGCAGGTCTTCCTGGTCCCACCGCCAGCCGGCCTCCAGGCGGTTGCGGACGCGCGTCAGCTCCTCGGCGGTCGGGCCGCGCTCGGCCATCTCGGCGAGGGCGTCGAAGATCACGTCTTCGGCCTCGGCCGGATCGATCCGGTCGTCGATGCCCTCAAGCTGGATGAAGAACTGTCCCCCGCGCCGGCCGGCGGCCTGCGCCGCCTCGACCCAGGCGGCCAGGCGGTCGCCTTCGACCAACGCGCGCCAGAGCCTCGACCGCCGCCCGGCGCTTAGGATGTCGGCCAGCACGTCGAGAACCGGGGCGTCGGGATGGCCTTCCGGGACGGTGTGCCAGCCCAGCGTTCCGCGGGGCAACGTGTCGGGCTCGGTCAGCGTGAAGTCGCGCCGGCCGGTCTGGGGAGGCTCGTCCCAGAGGGGGCGTTCGGGCCGGCCGGGGCCGCGCGGAATCGCCCCGAAATGAGCCTCGGCGCGGTCGAGAACCCTTTCCGGGTCGAGTTCGCCGGCCAGTACCAGGGTCGTCCCGTCGGGCCGATAGTGTTGATGATAGAAGGCCTCCAGGTCCTCGACTGTGATCGAGGCGAGGTCTTGCGGCCAGCCGATAACCGGGTTGCGGTACGGGTGGCGGAGGTATGAGAGCGCCTGATGCGTTTGGTCGAGCCGCATCAGGGGCGACTCGTTGTCGCGGGCCCGTTCCTCGCCGATGACCTGGCGCTCGGCCTCGACCTCGCGGGGGTCGAACCGGGCGTCGCGCATCCGGTCGGCCTCAATCTCCAGGGCCAGCTCCCACTGCTCGGCGGGGAGGGAGAACCAGTAGTGTGTGCGGTCGTCGCTGGTGTCGGCGTTGGCCTGCCCGCCGGCGATGAAGGCGAGCTGATCAATCCGCCCCTTGGGGAAACGCTCGGTCCCCTTGAAGAGCATGTGCTCCAGAAAGTGGGCGATGCCGGATTTCCCCGGCGGCTCGTCGACCGACCCGACCGGATAAAACAGGTCGCAGACGACGATCCGGACCCCCTTGCGGGGCAGCGCCAGCACCTTCAAGCCGTTCCCCAGCACGCGCTCGTAAACCGGCTGAGCGCCCACGCGCGCGACCGTGGGACGAGACTTGAGCCGTCGAGCCATGTCGTTGATAGCCTCTATCCAAACCAAGGCCAGGGGTTGCGAGAGATTCGCCGACCGCGAGCCCGCTCCCCCGTATTGTAACAACCCAGTGTAACCGGGGTCTGTGACCCGGGGGCCGGCCGTCGGTCCCGCGCCGGTCCCGGCCTCACTGGGGCCGGCCACAAGAGATGCCCGGCGCTCTACCCCGTCAGCGCCTCCAGCATGCTTTCGGGGGCGGCGGCGTATTCGAGGGGTTCCATGGTGTAGCTGGCGCGGCCCTGGCTGAGACTTCGGACGGTGGTGGAGTAGCCGAACATCTCCTTCAGCGGGGCGCGGGCCTCGATGACCATCAGCTTGCCGCGGGTGGAGGTGCGTTCGATCAGGGCCCGACGGCTGGCCAGGTCGCCGGTGATGTTGCCCAGGTATTCTTCCGGCGTGACGACCTCCAGCTTCATGATCGGTTCGAGCAGGACCGGGCCGGCGGCCTCGATGGCCTGGCGCAAGGCGTCGGAGGCGGCGAACCGGAAGGCGAGGTCGCTGGAGTCAACTTCGTGATAGTCGCCGTCGACCAGCGTCACCTTCAAGTCGACCAGCGGATAACCGGTCTTGCCGCCCGATTTGGCCTCTTCGCGAAGGCCCGCCTCGATCGCCGGGATGTACTCGTTGGGGATCGTTCCCCCCTTCAGCTTGTTCACGAAGTTGAGCGTGGGGGCCCCCTTGGGCTGAACCTCGTGCTCGATGTCGATTTTGATCTTGGCGAAGAGACCCGTTCCACCGGTCTGGCGGACGCACTCGCCGGCGACCCGCTTGACCGCCTTTTTGACCGTCTCGCGGTAGCTGACGCGGGGGCGGCCGACGTGGACCTTGAGGTTGAAGTCGCGGATCATCCGGTTCTTGAGGATCTCCAGGTGGAGTTCCCCCATGCCCGAGATGAGCGTTTGGCCGGTCTCTTCGTTGACCTTGAAGGCGAAGGTCGGGTCTTCGCGGCCCAGGGCGTTGAGCGTGTCGGAGAGCTTCCCCTTGTCGGCCGAGCTGACCGGCTCGATCGACATGCTGATGACCGTCTCGGGGAACTCGATCCGCTCCAATAGGATGGGATGCGAGGCGTCGCAAAGGGTGTCGCCGGTGACGCTGTCCTTCAGGCCCACCACGCCGACGATGTCGCCGGTGATGGCTTCGGAGATCTGCTCGCGGTCGTCGGCCCGGATGTGGTAGAGCCGCGAGCAGTTCTCCTTCTTGTCCTTGCCGGGGTTGTAGACCCGCGTTCCCGCCTTGAGAATCCCCGAGTAGATGCGGACAAACGAGAGATCGCCGTGGGCGTCGCTGGTGATCTTGAAGACGAGGCCGCAGAAGGGCTCGGAGGGGCTCGGCTTGCGCGTCAGCTCGGTCCCCTTCTTGGGGTGGTGGCCGACGACCGGCGGCACGTCGAGCGGGCTGGGAAGATAGGCCGAGACCGCGTTCAGGAGCCGCTGAACGCCCACGTACTTGAAGCTCGACCCGCAAAGGACCGGCTGGGCCCGCCCGGTTAGGGTCACCCGGCGCAGGGCATCGTGGATCATCTCCTCGGTCAGGTCGGCGCCGTCGAGATGGGCCATGTACTGCTCGGCGAACGTCTCATCATATTCCGAAATCCCGTTGAGCATCACCTCGCGCCAGGCTTCGGCGTCGAGCTTCATGTCTTCGGGGATCTCGTCCTCCGTGAAGGTCGAGCCGAGGTCCTCGGTCGTGAAGTGGAGGGCCTTCATCGTGATCAGGTCGATGAGCCCTTGAAAGGCCCCCATTGTCCCCTCGGGTCCGGCGCCGATGGGGATCTGGATCGGGATCGGGTGGCCCTCCAGCCGCTCGTTGATCTCTTTGTAAACCCGCTCGAACTCGGCGCCGATGCGGTCCATCTTGTTGATGAAGCAGAGCCGGGGGACGTGATACTTGGCCGCCTGCCGCCAGACGGTCTCGCTCTGGGCCTCGACTCCCTCGACCGCCGAGAAGATCACGATCGCGCCGTCGAGGACGCGGAGCGACCGCTCAACCTCGACGGTGAAATCAACGTGGCCGGGGGTGTCGATGAGGTTGATCTTGACCGGGTTCCCCTGGGCGTCCTTCCAGTGGCAGGTGATCGCCGCGGAGACGATGGTGATGCCGCGCTCGCGCTCCTCGGTCAGGTAATCGGTGGTCGTGTTCCCCTTGTCGACGTCGCCCATCCGGTGGATCTCGCCGGTGTAGTAGAGGATCCGCTCCGTGGTCGTGGTCTTCCCCGCGTCGATGTGGGCGATGATGCCGATGTTGCGAATCTGGCGCAATTGGGAGGTAACGTCGTCGCTGGACATGGGGCTCTCGTTCCGCTTCGCCGCTGTGAGTCGTGGAGGGAGGAATTCGGGTCGTGGCGGGAGGCCGCGAAGCGCGCCACTCGAACAGCTTAACCGAACGCCGCGCCAAACGCTGCGCCAGTGCCGAGCGAAGCGACCGGGGACATCAACGGATTGTGGCGATGGGGCGCGTTCTCCCGGGGGAGGGAAGGTCGATTGCGGGCGACAGTGTTCGGATTGGAATCAGCGCGCCAAAGGCCGGCCCGGGCTCCCTGCGAACCTGGGTCGGCCTTTGGAGTGATCGCGGGGTCTTCGCGCTTACCAGGCGAAGTGGGCGAACGCCTTGTTCGCGTCGGCCATGCGGTGGACGTTCTCGCGGCGGGTGACGGCGACGCCCTCGCGGTTGAAGGCGGCGACCAGTTCGTCGGCGAGCTTCACGGCCATCGGCCGGCCCTTCTTCTCGCGGGCCGCGGCGAGGATCCAGCGGATGGCGAGGGTCTGCTGGCGGGTC
>Ga0182742_1004741_pt1 | contig 12041 bp, 9 predicted proteins | sample eDN5th37CBELigMG_FD_128880 | JGI IMG/M metagenome (GOLD analysis project Ga0182742, IMG submission 128880) | Enriched Miracle-Growth compost microbial communities from Emeryville, California, USA - eDNA 5th pass 37_C BE-Lig MG (version 2)... ... | reverse complement strand
CGGCATCCTCCTCGAGATCAATGCCCAGGAAGACGACACCGTCGAGGTCGGCGGACAGCTCGCCGTCGTCGGCTCCGGCGCACCCGCCGCAGCAGCACCCGCCCCCGCGGCACCCGCCCCGGCACCGGCAGCTCCGGCCGCACCTGCTCCGGCTCCGGCCCCGGCCCCGGCCGCCCAGGCTCCCGCTGCTCCGGCACCGGCGCCCGCGCCGGCTGCGCCGAAGCCCGCTGCGGCTCCCGCGGCTCCGGCTGCGGCCGCACCGTCGGGTGAGGCGACGCCGTACGTGACCCCGCTGGTCCGCAAGCTCGCCGCCGAGAACGGCGTCGACCTGTCGACCGTCAAGGGCACCGGTGTCGGCGGACGTATCCGCAAGCAGGACGTGCTCGCCGCGGCCCAGGCGTCGAAGGCTCCCGCCGCCGCAGCCCCGGCGGCTGCGGCGCCGACGGCACCGGCGAACGCCCCGGGTGTCCGCCCCGAGCTCGCGAAGCTGCGCGGCACGACCCAGAAGGTCAACCGCATCCGCCAGATCACCGCGGTCAAGACCCGCGAATCGCTGCAGAGCACCGCGCAGCTCACGCAGACCTTCGAGGTCGACGTCACCAAGATCGCTCAGCTGCGGGCGCAGGCGAAGAAGTCGTTCGCCGAACGCGAGGGCGTGAACCTCACCTTCCTGCCGTTCTTCGCGAAGGCCGTGGTCGAGGCGCTGCGGGTGCACCCGAACATCAACGCGTCCTACGACGAGGACAAGAAGGAGATCACCTACCACGCCGCCGAGCACCTCGGCATCGCCGTGGACACCGAGCAGGGCCTGCTCTCCCCGGTGATCCACAACGCCGGTGACCTGACCCTCGGCGGCCTGGCCCGGGCGATCGTCGACATCGCCGACCGCGCCCGCAACGGTGGGCTCAAGCCCGACGAGCTGGCCGGTGGCACGTTCACGATCACCAACATCGGCAGCCAGGGCGCGCTGTTCGACACCCCGATCCTGGTTCCGCCGCAGGCGGCGATGCTCGGCACCGGCGCGATCGTCAAGCGTCCGGTCGTCGTGAAGGACGAGGCGGGCAACGAGTCGATCGGTGTGCGGTCGATGTGCTACCTGCCGATGACCTACGATCACCGCCTCATCGACGGCGCCGACGCCGGTCGCTTCCTCACCACGGTCAAGCACCGTCTCGAGGAAGGCGCGTTCGAGGCCGATCTCGGTCTGTGACCCGGTGACCCGTTCCTGCGGGTGACCGAAAGCCTCACGTAGCGGGGCGATGCCGCACCGGCATCGCCCCGCTACGGGTGTTTCCGCGACCGATCGAACCCGCCCGATAAATCGTTCCCTCGGCGAAGCGCCTCCCCTTCTGACGGCCCACCGGACGGCGTAGGGTCGACATACATGAGCAGCGCCACAGCTTCCGCCCGACTCGATTCGAATCCCGTCGTCGTTGCCCGCCTGGGGCTGATCGGTTACCTCGAAGCATGGGAGCGTCAGCGTGAACTCGCTGCCGAGCGCGCCGACGGGATCGGCGCCGACACGCTTCTCCTGCTCGAGCATCCCCCCGTCTACACCGCCGGTCGGCGCACCGAGGAAGGCGACCGGCCCAAGGACGGCACCCCGGTGATCGACGTCGACCGCGGCGGCAAGATCACCTGGCACGGGCCGGGTCAGCTCGTCGGGTACCCGATCGTGCGGCTCGCCGAGCCGATCGACGTCGTGAACTATGTGCGACGTCTCGAGCAGGCCCTGATCACCGTGTGCACCGACATGGGACTGAGGTGTGGACGCGTCGAGGGCCGTTCCGGAGTGTGGCTGCCCGCCGAACTGCGCGACGGCCGGTGGCTTCCCGAACGCAAGATCGCGGCGATCGGGATCCGGGTTCAGCGCGGCGTCGCGATGCACGGGTTCGCCCTCAACTGCAATTCCGCACTCGACGCGTTCGACTCCATCGTTCCGTGCGGCATCCGCGATGCGGGCGTCGCGTCGCTGACGGGCGAACTGGGCCGCGACGTCACCGTCGACGAGGTGACCGACGCCGTGACGACCGCGGTCGTCGATGCGCTCGACGGGAAGCTTCCGGTCACCGAGCACGACATCGAGCGGGTCACGTTCGAGCAGGCCGTCGCCGCGTCCGAGCCGCCTGCGCAGCGCCCCGAGTTCACCACCATGCGGTTCTGACGGCTTCCACGAGACGGGCCCGGCCGGGCGCTCCCCGGCCGGGCCCGGACCTTTCCCCGGGCGTACGATCGGATCCGTGACTGTGGCCCCAGAAGGACGCAAACTGCTGCGGATCGAGACCCGAAACGCGCAGACGCCGATCGAACGCAAACCGAACTGGATCAAGACCCGGGCGAAAATGGGCCCGGAATACACCGAGCTCAAGGGCCTGGTGCGCAGCGAAGGTCTGCACACGGTCTGTGAGGAAGCCGGCTGCCCCAACATCTACGAATGCTGGGAGGACCGCGAAGCGACCTTCCTCATCGGCGGCGAGCAGTGCACCCGACGCTGCGACTTCTGCCAGATCGACACCGGTAAGCCCACCGCCCTCGACCGCGACGAACCGCGCCGTGTCGCCGAGTCCGTTCAGGCGATGGGGCTGCGCTACTCGACCATCACCGGTGTCGCGCGCGACGACCTGCCCGACGGCGGCGCCTGGCTCTACGCGGAAACCGTCCGGAAGATCCACGAACTGAACCCGGGCACCGGTGTCGAGAACCTCATTCCCGACTTCAACGGCAAGCCCGAGCTTCTGCAGGAAGTGTTCGAGTCCCGTCCCGAGGTGCTCGCCCACAACGTCGAGACCGTCCCGCGGATCTTCAAGCGGATCCGCCCGGCGTTCCGCTACCAGCGTTCCCTGGATGTGATCACCGCCGCCCGCGAGTTCGGTCTGGTCACCAAGTCCAACCTGATTCTGGGCATGGGCGAGACCCCCGAGGAAGTGACCGAGGCGCTGCACGATCTGCACGACGCCGGCTGCGACATCGTGACCATCACCCAGTACCTGCGTCCGTCTCCGCGGCACCATCCGGTGGAGCGGTGGGTCAAGCCCGAGGAGTTCGTCGCGCACTCGAAGACCGCCGAGGAGATCGGCTTCGCGGGTGTGATGGCCGGACCGCTGGTGCGTTCGTCCTATCGCGCCGGTCGTCTCTACGCGCAGGCGATGGCCCATCACGGCCGCGAGTTGCCCGCGGGCCAGGCACATCTCGCCCAGGAGGGCACCGCGTCGCAGGAGGCGAGCTCGGTACTCGCCCGCTTCGGGCAGTAGCCGGAGCCGGGACCCGTGGTGGCGAGGACGCCATCACGGGGAACGTATCCTGATAAGCATGGCGAACGGCAGCAAACCCACCAAGGAAGCGAAAGCCGCGGCGAAGGCCGCGCGCAAGCAGGCATCGAAGGAGCGGCGCACGCAGCTCTGGCAGGCCTTCCAGATCCAGCGCAAAGAAGACAAGCTTCTGCTGCCGTGGATGATCGGTGTGCTCGTCGCATCGATCGTCGTGTTCTTCCTGATCGGCCTGATCTTCGGGCTGCAGTGGTTCTTCCTGCCGATCGGCATCATCGTCGGCGCGCTGCTGGCGTTCATCATCTTCGGTCGCCGCGTGCAGAAGACCGTCTACGCGAGAGCGGAGGGCCAGGCCGGTGCGGCCGCCTGGGCGCTCGACAACCTTCAGGGCGCATGGCGCGTGACCCAGGCCGTCGCCGGCACCACCCAGCTCGACGCCGTGCACCGCGTGATCGGCCGCCCCGGCGTCATCCTCGTCGGTGAGGGTTCGCCCGGCCGGGTGAAGGGTCTCATCGCGCAGGAGAAGAAGCGCGTGGCACGACTGGTCGGCGACACCCCGATCTACGAGGTCGTGGTCGGCAACGACGAGGGTCAGGTGAAGCTGTCGCAGTTGCAGAAGCATCTGTCGAAGCTGCCCCGCAACATCGACACCAAGCGCATGGATGCCATCGAGGGTCGACTGTCGGCGCTGAGCACCAAGAAGTCCGGTCCCGCGATGCCGAAGGGTCCGCTGCCGCCCGGTGCGAAGATGCGCAGCGTGCAGCGCACGATCCGCCGACGCTGACAGGAACGCGAACGACAAGGGCCGCTCCCGATCACGGGAGCGGCCCTTCTCGTTGTGCGGGTCGCCGCTGCCGAAAACCTCTAGCGGCTGCGTACGACGGCGGTCTGGGTGGCCCGATCCTGCAGTCCGCGGTTGTCGACGTCGGTGACCAGCGCGGGGGCGATGAACACGAGCAGCAGCTGGCGGGACAGGGCGCGGACGATGCCGACCCGCTTCGGAGCGTCGACCCGCGCGACCTGGAGGCCGGCGATGTACTGGCCGGGGGTGAACGAGAACAGCGTCACGCACAGGACGCCCACGACGAACCAGACGATCAGGGTGTAGGCGGACAGGTTCGAGCTCTCGAGCGGGTTCTCGCCGACGAGCAGCATCGCGACACCCATCGCGGTGAACCAGTCGATCATCAGAGCGAGCACGCGCTTGCCCGTGGTGGCGAGCGATCCGGGTCCGTTCTGCGGGAGTCCGAGCAACTGCCCGGGATAGTCCTGCTCGCGCTGCTGGTCCTTCGGCAGTGCCGCCGAAGGACCGGAAAGCCAACTGCCCGTCATCCGTGCCATGCGTCCAGGATAGGCTGTGGGCTGCCCTAGAAGGGCGAGCCCGTGCGCCGCCGGTGACTTCTACCACAAACTACGTCCTCACCGCAGGACGACGCGAGGTGTAACACTGGCGAAACATGGGTTTGATGGGCGGGCAACACCGAGTCCATACCGTCTGCATTCGACGCAGGCGCCCATCACACTGGCGCGCACCGACTGAAGGAGCACAAGCGTGGCGTTCACCACGGCCGAAGAGGTCATCAAGTACATCGCGGACGAAGACGTCGAGTACGTCGATATCCGCTTCACCGACCTGCCCGGCATCGAGCAGCACTTCTCGATCCCCGCGAAGGCATTCAACCAGGATGTCTTCGAGGACGGCCTGGCCTTCGACGGATCCTCCGTCCGCGGCTTCCAGTCCATCCACGAGTCGGACATGCTCCTCCTCCCCGACGTCACCACCGCGCGTATCGACCCCTTCCGCGCCGCCAAGACCCTGAACGTCAGCTTCTTCGTCCACGACCCCTTCACCCGCGAGTCCTACTCGCGCGACCCGCGCAACGTCGCTCGTAAGGCCGAGGAATACCTGATCAGCACCGGCATCGCCGACACCGCCTACTTCGGTGCCGAGGCCGAGTTCTACATCTTCGACTCCGTCTCGTACGACTCGAAGATGAACGGCGCGTTCTACGAGCTCGACTCGATCTCCGGCTCCTGGAACACCGGCGCCGAGTACAACGCCGACGGCACCCCGAACCGCGGTTACAAGGTGCGCCCGAAGGGTGGCTACTTCCCGGTCGCCCCGTACGACCACTACGTCGACCTGCGTGACGAGATCTCCACCAACCTGCAGCTCGCCGGCTTCGAGCTCGAGCGCGGCCACCACGAGGTGGGCACCGGCGGCCAGGCCGAGATCAACTACAAGTTCAACACCCTGCTCGCCGCGGCCGACGACCTGCAGCTGTTCAAGTACATCGTCAAGAACACCGCGTGGAAGAACGGCAAGACCGCCACCTTCATGCCGAAGCCGCTCTTCGGTGACAACGGCTCGGGCATGCACGTCCACCAGTCGCTGTGGAAGGACGGCAAGCCGCTGTTCCACGACGAGGCCGGCTACGCGGGCCTGTCGGACGTCGCCCGCTGGTACATCGGCGGCATCCTGCACCACGCGCCGTCGCTGCTCGCCTTCACGAACCCGACGATCAACTCGTACCACCGCCTGGTGCCGGGCTACGAGGCTCCGATCAACCTCGTGTACAGCCAGCGCAACCGCTCCGCCGCGGTCCGCATCCCGATCACCGGCAACAACCCGAAGGCCAAGCGCCTCGAGTTCCGCGCGCCGGACTCCTCGGGCAACCCGTACCTGAACTTCGCCGCGCAGATGATGGCCGGCCTGGACGGCATCAAGAACAAGATCGAGCCGATGGCTCCGGTCGACAAGGACCTCTACGAGCTCCCGCCGGAGGAGGCCAAGAACATCCCGCAGGCTCCGACGTCCCTCAACGCGGTCATCGACCGTCTCGAGCAGGACCACGAGTACCTCACCGAGGGCGGCGTGTTCACCACCGACCTGATCGAGACCTGGATCTCGCTCAAGCGCGAGCAGGAGATCGCTCCGGTCAACCTGCGTCCGCACCCCTACGAGTTCCAGCTGTACTTCGACTGCTGAGCCGCGTAGGTCGCTGACCGCAGCACTTCACGAATCGGTCCGTTCGCCCTCCGTGGGCGAGCGGACCGATTCGCTTTTGCGGGCCCATCGGTCCGCACAGGATCGAATCGGGTCAAGGGCGACATGAAGGAGTTCGAGCACTTCATCGAATCGAGGCTCGGAGACCGGTGACGAGCGTCGACCGACGCTCACGGAACGTAGAACGTTGCGACCCCGGGCGTGACCACTCCCCCGGCGGACGAGGTGAGGACGACGACGACCTGCCCCGGGCCCGTCGCCACGGTCGCTGCGGCCGGGATTCCGTTCAGCCCGTCCGACAGCCGGGCGATGCCGGATGCCCCGGTCGACAGGTTCAGCCACTGCACGTCGGCCATGAGAATGCACCCCCAACCGTCTGCCTTGCCGCCGGTGATCGTCACCGAGCCGGGCTGTTCGCCGACCACCGCGACGCATCGGATCGCGGGAACGTCGAAGCTGCCGTTCGGATTTCCGAACGGTGCCGGATCGATCCGGAAGGGAACGGTGTCCGCTGCGGAGGCGGAAGCCGCCGGCAGCAGAACCGCACCGGCCACGGCGGCGGCGCAAACAGTCAGGCGGGACACGAGTTTCATCACAGCTGCCATCTTTCACCGAAGACGACCGCACAAGAGAAGGATCCGCCCACTCCGATTCCGGAGTGGGCGGATCCTTTCGGCGCGTGCCGCTTCTGGGCGAGGCGGCTACACGAGCTCGGGTTCCGGCTCGGGCGTGCGCTCGGCCGCCTTCTGCTCCGCTCGCAGTCGCTGTCCGAGGACCGACTTGCGGCGACCGTACGCGAAGTACACCAGGACACCGATGGCCATCCAGGCGACGAACCGGATCCAGGTCTCGACGGACAGGTTCAGCATCAGCCAGCCGCACGCGAGCACCGCGAGGATCGGCACCAGCGGAACCATCGGGACGCGGAAACCGCGCGGCAGGTCCGGACGGATCCGGCGGAGAACCATGACGCCGATGCACACGAGCACGAACGCGAACAGCGTGCCGATGTTGACCATCTCTTCGAGCACACCCATCGGGAACACCGCGGCGAGGACGGCGACGACGGCCCCGACGACCAGGGTGATGCGCACCGGGACGCCCTTGTGGTTCGTGGTGGCGAGCTTCTTCGGCATGAGTCCGTCACGCGACATCGCGAACAGCACGCGGGTCTGGCCGAGCATCATCACCATCACGACGGTGGTGAGGCCGGCGAGGCCGCCGATGTTGATGGCCATCTGCGCCCACGTGATGCCGTGTGCCTCGAACGCGGTGGCCAGGGTGGCGCTGCCGTCACCCACGAGGGCGCTGCCGGTCCGCAGATCGGTGTACTTGACCATGCCGGTGAGCACCAGAGTGACGCCGACGTAGAGGACGGTGACGATGGCGAGCGATCCGAGGATGCCGCGCGGAAGCGACTTCTGCGGGTTCTTCGTTTCCTCGGCGGTGGTGGCGACGACGTCGAATCCGATGAAGGCGAAGAACACCAGGCTCGCCGCGGCGAGGAGGCCGTACCAGCCGTAGGTGCTGCCACCGGCGCCGGTGAGCGCCGAGAACAGGGACTGGTGGACGCCGGTCGCGGTGGTCTGCGATTCCTCGGCCTGCGGAATGTACGGCGCGTAGTTGCTCGCCTTGATGTAGAAGACGCCCACGGCGATCACGAGCAGCACGACCGCGACCTTGATGGCGGTGACGACCGCGGACACCCGCGAGGACACCTTGGTACCGACGGCCAGGATGACGGTGATGACACCGACGATGACCAGCGCGCCCCAGTCGAATGCGAGGGGCCCGAGGTGCATCGTGGTCTGTTCACTGCCGCCGAACAATCCGCCGAGATACATGGACCACCCCTTCGCGACCACGGCGGATGCCAGGGCGAATTCGAGGATCAGGTCCCAGCCGATGATCCAGGCGACGAACTCTCCGAACGTCGCGTACGAGAAGGTGTAGGCGCTGCCGGCGACGGGAACCGTCGAGGCGAATTCCGCGTAACAGAGGGCGGCGAGGCCACAGGTGATCGCGGCTAGGACGAAGGCCAGCGAGATCGAGGGGCCGGCCACGTTTCCGGCAGTGCGTGCGGTGAGGGTGAAGATGCCGGCGCCGACCACGACGGCGACACCGAATACGGTCAGATCTTTCGCGGTGAGCTCACGCTTGAGCCTCGAACCGGGTTCGTCGGTGTCCGCGATCGATTGCTCTACTGATTTGGTGCGCCAGATGCCGACTCCGGGCATGTTGTGCTCCTCGGTGTGGGTTGTATTGCCCCATGGGGACCTCGTGGGTAGCCCGGGACGTTCTCTCACAGATGGCGCTTCATGGTGCGTCGATAAGGGATTCTGTGAGCATTTCTATGCAGCAATCATGGCACTGGTGAGATTGGTGTCAATATATTCTTGAACAGCTATGCACTATGCTCAACTAGTGACCCGCATCACAGTCGAAAGGATGTCACCGTGCTCAGTCTCGACCGTCTCGACGCGGCCCTGCTCGCCGAGCTCACCGACAACCCTCGCGCCGGGATCGTCGACCTGTCGGCGAAGCTCGGCGTCGCACGCAACACCGTCCAGTCGCGCATCCGGAAGCTCGAGGAGTCGGGAGCCGTGACGGGATACCGGCCGGTCGTCGACCTGCCGAAGCTGGGCCTGCCCCTGCAGGCGTTCATCGGCGCCGAGCTGGTCCAGGCCCGCATGGGCCACGTGATCGCCGAACTGGAACGGTTCCCCGAGGTGCTCGAGGTCCACGCGACCACGGGCCGGGAGGACCTGCTGATCCGCATGGCGGCCCAGTCGCAGGAGAATCTGCTGCAGGTGCTCGAACGCATCCACTCGATCGAAGGCGTCGCACACACCACCACGACGCTGGCCCTGACGACCCCGGTGGCGTACCGGACGCAGCCCCTGCTCGATCAGCTCACCCGCGGTGCCGGACACGGCCGTTCGACGCCGGTCGCGGACCTTCCCTGACGGCGACACACGGACGGACACAACGAGGCAGGGGAGCCGCCGTAGCGACTCCCCTGCCTCTGTTTCGTATTACCTACGCTGCGTCGATGCGCTGCTCCGCGATCCGGTTCGCGGCGGCGCCGAGCCCGGTGCCCAGAACCCGTGCCATCTCGAAGATCTCGGAGGTGCGGTCGAAAATCGCCTCGACGTCGGAACGCACGGCCGCCGCGTCGAAACCGTCGACCTCCCCCGCCACCTGAATCAGGCCGCCGGCGTTGGCGACGTAGTCGGGCACCCACGTGATACCGCGCTCCCCCAGCAGGTTTTCGATCTCGGGGGACGCGAGCTGGTTGTTCGCAGCGCCGCACACGAGCCGCGCGTCCAGGGACCGGGCCGTGACGGACGAGAGCGTGCCGCCCAGCGCACACGGTGCGTACACGTCCAGCGGCGCCTCGACGACACTGTCGGCGACCCGCACGTTCGGGAAGTCCGAGACGACACGTTCGATCGCAGCGGGATTCACGTCGGAGACCACCACGTGGGCGCCGTCCGCGGCGAGCAGGCCGACGAGCGAGTAGCCGACCTTGCCGAGACCCTCGACACCGACGACGCGTCCGTCGAGACTCGGTGCACCCCAGACATTTTCGGCACCGGCACGCATCGCCTGGAACACGCCGAGCGCGGTGAGCGGGGAGCTGTCCCCGGATCCACCGGCCGCGACGGTCCGGCCGACCGCGTGGGCGGTGTGACGGCCCACGACATCGAGGTCGGAGGCGAAGGTTCCCACGTCTGCGGCGGTGATGTACCGGCCGCCGAGGGAGTCGACGAACCGGCCGTACGCGGCGAGCAGCGCCTCGGTCTTGACGGTGGTCGGGTCGCCGATGATCACGGCCTTGCCGCCACCGAGGTTGACGCCGGACACCGCCGCCTTGTAGGTCATTCCTCGCGAGAGGCGCAGCACGTCGTCGAGCGCCTGCCGTTCGTCGGCGTACGGATAGAAACGGGTTCCGCCGAGCGCGGGTCCGAGTGCGGTGGAGTGGATCGCGATGATCGCGCGGAGCCCGGTCGCGGCGTCCTCACAGAACACGACCTGTTCGTGCGGGCGATCCGACAGATTGCGGGACCGGCCGAAGACTCCTGCTGCGGTGTCCTCGAGGGGGCGGATGACGGTGGGGGTGCTCACGCGACGGATTCCTTTCGGGCGGTGGAGATCTGGGAGGTTTCGGGGGTTTGTGCCGACGGGGCGTCGACGCCGAGTTCGGCGAGCTGCGTGCGGTAGCGCTCGATCGAGCGCAGCTTGACGTCCTCGTACCCGCGGACGGTGTCGGCCAGGTCCGCGATGCGGACCGCGCGGTCGTAGGTGTCCTCGTTCAGGTCTGCGGCGAGACCCAGGACGGTGTCGGTGTAGTGCGCGAGCAGCTCGCGTTCGACCTTGCGCACGTGGGCGTAGCCGAAGGGATCGAGCCGGGTTCCGCGCAGTCGCTTGCCCTTCGCCAGAAGACGCAGTGCCACATGGGTTCTGGGCCCGAAGCCGACCTTCTTCTTACGGCCGAGTGCCCGGAGGACCGGCGGGTGCAGGCGATAGGTCAGGTCCGCCCCGTCGGGCACCTGCGCGTTCACCTCGTCCAGGAAGGCCGGATCGACGAGCATCCGTGCGACCTCGTATTCGTCCTTGTACGCGGTGAACTTGAACAGGCCGCGGGCGACCGCCTCGGAGAAGTCGGTGCGGTCGGTGGCGCGACGCTCGGCCTCCCAGACGGACTGCACCTGCTCGATGTACCGGGCGGCCAGACGGCGGCCCTGGTAGTCGATCAGCGCGGCAGCACGGATCCGGACCAGACGCAGCACCTCACCGTCGAACGTCGTCCCGGCCAGCAGCTCCTCCGGGACGACAGTCTCGGAGCGCTGCGCGCGGACCGGCTCGGTCGCCGCGGCGAACGCGTCGGGGTCGGCGACGGCCGCACGTCCCCAGCGGAACGCCGCGATGTTCGCCGCGACCGCGACACCGTTGAGCTCGATGGCCTCCTCGATGGCCTCGGCCGGGATCGGCAGGCCGCCGAGCTGATGGGCGGCACCGACGACGAGGAAGTTCGCGGCGGCGGTGTTCCCGAACAGGGCCTGTGCGGCGGCGAGGGCGTCGAACGAGGCGAGCCGGGCGGTGGCCTCCTCGAGCCGCGACAGCAGCTGCGCCTCGTCGGGGTGGCGGATCGACCGGTCGTACACCATGTCACCGGTGGGGGTGCGGCTCGTCGACGCGACCGCGACGGTGGTGGCCGCATCGGCGTAGGCGAGGTTCTTCGCGTCGGCCGCGGTGAGCAGGTCGAGGGCCAGCAGGCAGGACGCACCGCCGGTGCCGACGCGATTGCCGGGTTCGAGCTCGTCGGGGGCGAACCGCAGGTGCGACACCACCGGTCCGGCCTTCTGGCTCATCCCGATCTGGTCGAGGGATTCGACCTCGAAGCCGGCGCGCATCGCCGCGGTCGCGAGAACCTGGTTGACGGTGACGATGCCGGTTCCGCCGATACCGGCGAGGAACACGTTGCGGGTGCCGGCGACCGCGGTCTCGACGTCGGGCACGGCGGGCGGCGTGGGCGCGGTGCGCTTCTTGGCCTTGCGGGTGGGGTCGATCTCGACGGTGACGAACGACGGGCAGTCGCCGTCGAGGCACGAGTAGTCGGTGTTGCAGGAGGTCTGGTCGATGCGGGTCTTGGAACCGAACTCGGTGTCGACGGGCTGCACCGACAGGCAGTTGCTCTTGACGCCGCAGTCGCCGCAGCCTTCGCACACCGCTTCGTTGATCACGACACGGGTCGTGCGGGTCGG
>Ga0182742_1004740_pt1 | contig 12044 bp, 10 predicted proteins | sample eDN5th37CBELigMG_FD_128880 | JGI IMG/M metagenome (GOLD analysis project Ga0182742, IMG submission 128880) | Enriched Miracle-Growth compost microbial communities from Emeryville, California, USA - eDNA 5th pass 37_C BE-Lig MG (version 2)... ... | reverse complement strand
TGTTGTCGAAGGAAGTGAAGATACCGCTAAAATTCGGTTATTAATCGTCGACCCGAAGGCTAGAGGTTTAGGACTAGGTTCGCAATTAGTGGAAGAATGTATCCAATTTTCGAAGCGAGTTGGGTATAAGAAACTTGTCCTATGGACTAATAGCATCCTCAAAGAAGCTCGACATATTTATCAGAAAAAGGGATTTAAGCTTGTAAATGAAGAAAAACATCATAGCTTTGGGCATGATTTAATTGGAGAGACGTGGGAGCTGCCCCTTAAATAAAGGGTATTTCCTAGAAGCAGAAGCAAAGGGGACGGGCCCTTTGCTTCTGTTGATTAGATTTAGATCGACGGCTAATTTTGGATCTTTTAAAAAAGGAAGTATAAGGTACGTCCCTCTGCTCCAGATACTGCTTTTGCTGTTTGTCTCGCTTAACTCATGTTATTTTAAATGAATGAGGAGGTGGTTATATTGGGTAAAATTTTAGTTGTAGGGAGCTTAAATGTTGACTTAGTTTCTTATGTGCCACATCTTCCAAAAGTGGGAGAAACGGTATCGAGTATGAAGTTTCAAACGAATTATGGTGGCAAAGGGGCGAATCAAGCCTTCGCAGCAGCCAAGCTTGGAAAGGAAGTGTCGATGATTGGCAAAGTAGGAAGCGATGAGTATGGAACTTCAATGATCAATCATTTAAAACAAGCTAATGTAGATCCAATAGGAATCCAGATTGAGAATGGACCAACTGGAATGGCGTTCATCAATGTAAGTAAGGGTGGAGAAAATAACATTATTTTGGTACCAGGGGCGAATCATGAAGTTCAAAGAAGTGATATCGATAAGTACCGATACCTTTTCGATCATGCGAATCTCGTTTTAATTCAGCTCGAGATTCCGTTTAGTGTAGTAGAGTATGTGTTAGAGGTTGCCGCCGAGCTTAATAAAAAGGTCATTTTGAATCCAGCCCCTGCTCAAGAACTAACGAAAAAAATGCTTGAAAAGGTACATACCATAATCCCTAACGAAACAGAATTACAAGTTCTGACTGGGATGCCAGTTTAGACCGAACAAGAAACTTTTAAAGCAGGTTCTTATCTAAAATTACTAGGAGTCCAAAGAGTCATTGTAACCGCTGGGGATAAAGGTGCTTATGTCATCACTGATGAAATCCAATGTTACGTTCCTGCGTATAAGGTAGAGGTGGTAGATACGACTGCTGCTGGGGATACCTTCATCGCTGCTTTGCAACAGCAACGCAGAACGGTCTAGATGATGTAGAGGCAGCAAAATTTGCATGCAAGGTTTCGGGAGTGGTTGTAACGAGGGAAGGGGCACAAGCGTCCATTCCTACATAGAAAGAAGTGGAGCAATACTACCAACAATTCATAATCAGAAAAGAAAATACGTGACAAGAAAGGCGAGTGCATCGAATCAGATGGACTCGCTTTTTTGTTACGTGGAGTTGTTCGTGACTAAAGTAAAAAAGAGGGAGTTCTAAAATGGTGTAATTTCTGGGTTTCTAATAGTTCGATACGCTAATATTTTTGGAATAAGAAACTTGGCCAATGAGAGTTGAAAGGTGTAAATAGCTTGTTAGAGAACATAACAAGCTTGGGGACAAAAAGGAAGTTAAGCCTTAACATTTAATATGGTATTTCTTTTTTAAGAAGTAGGAAAATAGAATTCGAGGGAATGTGGAAAATTTACAATTGAAGGGATGTGATTTGGTGGAAAAGGAAGGATTGATTAATGAATGGTTTGCAGTATTGAAAACAGAAGAATTAAAAGAAGAGCCAAAACAAGTATATGTTCTCGGAGTGAGAATTGTTGTCTTTCGTAATGAGTCTGGAGTATATGCATTTTTAGATTTATGTATTCATAGAGGTTCTGTTTTATCATTAGGCAAGGTAAGGGATGGGAATTTAGTCTGTCCCTATCATGCTTGGGAATATAATAGCGAGGGAGTTTGTGTAAGAATCCCTTCACTACCATGCCATCGAGCTATTCCGTTAAAAGCAAGGACTAAGGTGTTCCAGTGTAAAGAGGAATATGGACTAATTTGGGTTTGTATTGGCAATGAGCCCAAGCAGTTTATTAACTACGAGGATTTTGGATTGCCCAGAACAAAAACGATTGTCTATGGTCCTTATGAAGTGAAAGCTAATGCGCCGAGAGTAATGGAAAACTTCTTGGATGTAGCCCATCTTATGTTTGTTCATGAAGGGATATTAGGAGATCCTAATTATTCTGAAATTAAGGACTTTGATGTGCATTTTATGGACGGGAAACTAGTAACCGATAAGATATCCATTTTTCAGCCGATTGGCATCATGGATTATACGGAGTATGTCTATACGGTGACTAGCCCAGTGGTGGCGCGTATTGATAAATTTTTCCCTAATACTGAAAACCATTCGTCTTTAATGATTTTTACCTTACAGGAAAGCGAAGAAAAAACGAAGGTGTATATGTTATCGACGCGAAATTATGATTTAAATAAAAGAACTAGTGATTCAATTGAACAGCAAAACTATATTTTTTCTCAGGATTTACCGATTGTTGAGAATCAAAAACCGGAATTATTACCATTGGATTTACAAGCGGAGCTTCATTTAAAGAGCGACCGCTTGAGCATTGCCTATCGAAAATGGTTGAAAGAACTAGGCGTAAAAGTTGGTACAGCTTAAAATTGTAAAAAACTTGAGGGAGCACATAAACACCCTCAAGCTTTTTTATGGTGATTTTACAGATTTCTGTTAGTTATTTCTATTTCCTGTAAGTCATGATTTAATTGTTTAATGCAATCCTCGAATGAACCATGGACTATTTTGACAGGGACTGAAAGCATTAAGTTGACCGGAAGACCAAAGTTTTCAATCTTTAAATTATTTTTATCTAATATTGTCCCATCCTTCTTAAAGGTGACTTCTCCGAAATAATGCTCTATTTTCTCCCATGTTTTCATTTCGTTCTCAATATATCCGTATAATTTCTTACCCTGAGCATAGGCGTAGCCAACCTCGAAGCATGTACCGGAATCTGGTTCTGGGCCACGAAAGCAGTTAAGATTGGATACCAATATATCGGATTGATCGATTAAGGAAATATTTTTATGAAATATTTTAGTTGAAATGTCTAAGTCCGTAGCATTAGGGCTCTTTTTAATTGAATTATCTGTTGGAAAGATACCCTGCAACCCGTAACTCGAACAAATAGATTTTAATCTTTCACCAACGGAAATTGCATCCTCGTAAAAGACATCGAATCCTGCTAAATAAATTTTGTTCATTATAGTGCCCCCCTTCGTTTTATCAGAAAAATCAAAAATATTTTTTCTATCATAGTACATTTTTTATAATCTGAAGTCAATCGGTTATGTAAGTTTAGTTTCAAATTCATGTAAGATTTTGTAACAGTTTGATTGTATTACTTTTTTAAAAGATTAATACTGTAAATAGGTTATTTTTGGATATTAAATGTTAATTTAAGGTAGAAAAAATGTGGTGGAGGTTATAAATGGTCAATATTCAATTTCAAGGACTTACCAAAAGTTATGATGGAGAAATGTCAGTAGTTGATAAAGTTGATTTGGATGTTGAGGAGGGAGAATTTGTCGTCTTAGTTGGTCCTTCAGGCTGCGGCAAATCAACTACTTTAAGAATGATTGCTGGATTAGAAGAAATTTCTGATGGGACGATTGCATTTAATGGGCAGGTGATCAACGATCTAACACCAAGAGAAAGAAATATTGCCATGGTTTTTCAAAGCTATGCCCTGTATCCGCATAAAACAGTATATGAAAATATCGCTTTTAATTTGCGGAAAAAGAAAATGGATAAAAAGAAAATTGATCAATTAGTTCATGAGACGGCTTCTTCTTTAGGACTTGAGGAGTTATTAAAACGAAAGCCACGTCATTTGTCAGGTGGACAAAGACAACGGGTTGCATTAGCAAGGGCCATTGTAAGAGAGCCGAATGTATTTCTCTTTGATGAACCATTATCAAATTTAGATGCAAACCTGAGAACCTCGACAAGGGTTGAGATAGCAAAACTGCATCAAAGGCTGAAGAAAACGATGATTTATGTAACACATGATCAAGTAGAGGCAATGACTTTAGCAACGAGAGTCGCCGTAATGAATAAAGGAAAAGTTGCGCAGTTTGATACTCCAATTCATATCTATGAGTCTCCTAATAATCTTTTTGTTGCAGGATTCATGGGTTCGCCGAAAATGAATTTCTTAACAAAGAAAATCCTAAAGAATCAAGAAGGCTATTTTATTTTAATGAATGGAAACCCAATTCAGCTAAAAGGAGCTAGATTCGAAAAACTTGATCAATATCTTGACCAAGTAGTGATAATAGGGATTCGCCCCGAGCATTTTACACAGGCAGCTGGGGGGGAGGCGGATATCGTTGGCCAAATTGACATGTTTGAGTATCAAGGGAAGGAAAAGATTATTTATTCAACCGTGGATGAAGAAGAAATCATTATTCGTTTGAAGGTAGACAAGAATTTTCATATTGGTGATCACATTGGTTTCAAGATTGAATTGGACAATATTCATATTTTTAATCCTGAAACTGAGGAAGCAATTACGAAAAAACTAGCTTTTTGATTTTTGTAGGGGGTGGATAGGAAATTGGCAATAGAGACAAAAGAAGTGATGGATAATCTTGATCAAAAAAATATCGGAATCAAACAGAAGGAGAAAAAGAGGTTCAATTTAAGAAATCGTATCGACCGTTTGTCAGAATCATCAACTGCCAAGTTATACATCTTTCCAACAAATGCTGTTCTTATTCTAGCAATTCTGTTCCCCTTGTTGTATGCCCTTTTTTTATCACTTACAAAAGTAGAATTTGCCCAGGGAAATTTAGAGTATACCTTCGTGGGAGTAAATAATTTTCTCGAAATGTTTAGGGATCCAAGGATTCCAAAAATCTTGATTCAAACCCTCACTTTTACCCTAATAAGTGTAGTAGGAACTGTAGCAATTGGGTTTGGTATCGCGCTGACCATCCATCATGGTGCATGGGGTGCAGGGCTATTTAAAAGATTATTTTTATTGCCGTGGGCATTGTCGAATGTAGTGAATGGGTTAATGTGGCAATGGATGTACAGTGGCAACAATGGGATTATTAATGAAATTCTCTCAAAGCTAGGATTTATTGATGGATACAAAATGTGGTTGGTGGAAGAGGCAACTGCTATGGGAGCTCTTATCTTTGCAGATATTTGGAAAAGTACTCCTTTTGCTGCATTATTATTATTAGCTGCATTACAAACTGTCCCAAAAGATTTATACGAGGCATCAAAAGTGGATGGTGCAGGGGCTTTTACCCAATTTACGAAGATTGTCCTCCCGACAATTAAACCTGTAATTCTTGTAGTATTAGTAACCCAAACGATGTGGACATTGAGGGTGTTTGACTTAATTTGGGTACTCACACAGGGGGGACCGATGGACAGTACAATGACCTTAAATATTTATGCCTATGAAAATGCTTTTAGAAGTTTTAACATTGGCTATGGCTCCGCTTTAGCTTATGTCATTACGTTCATTACTTTAATTTTTACATTTATTTATATTCGACTTCTAGGGAAAGAAAACTGAATATAAAAAAGTAACTAAATATTTTTAATAATGGAGGGTATGTATGAAAAAGAATGGCTTCAAATTATTTTTAACGGTTTTTTCAATTTTCGTTTTTCTCCTAGCAGGTTGTAGTTCTTCATCAGAGAGCAGTGGGGGTTCTGAAGATGAGCGAGAAGTAAATATCCTTTATATAGGTGATCCGGAGTTCTGGGAAAATCAAGCGAAAGAATTTGAGGAAGAAACTGGAATCGAAGTGAATTATGAAAGTGTCCCATTTGGACAACTCCACGACAATATGTTTACCGTGTTTTCTGGGGGAAGTAGTGACTATGATGTCGTTCATGTTCGCGATGATTGGGCAACTGAATTTGCCTCAATGGGATTCCTAGAACCGTTAGATGAGTATGTCACTGAAGAGCTAAAGTCAGAATTTCCAGAGAGCAGCTTTGAAGCACTCTCACATGATGGGAGTCTTTATGGTTTCCCAAGATATACATGGTTATGGCAGTACTACTATAACAAAGATGTTTTCACACAGGCTGGAATTGAAAATGTTCCAGAAACATGGGACGAGCTAGTTGAAACTTCAAAAATTATTCAAGAAGAAGTCGATGGGATGTATGGTTATGCCGAAGCCTATGGACAAAGGTTTGCTGTTACACCATTTATCGTCCATCTACGTGCCGAAGGTGGACAGTTCTGGGATTATGAAAAGGATTTACCTAAGTTCAACTCATCAGAAGGAGTCAATGCATTGCAATTTATGCAAGATATGAATTTGAAACATAAAGTTCTTCATCCATTATCATTTGAATTTAGTGGCACAGGACCATTAGCCGAGGTATTTGCACAAGGACAATTCGCAATGAGTGTGGCAACTCCAAATATCCCATTAATGTCCAATGATCCAGCAATTTCTAAAGTAACAGGTCAAATTGAAGCTGCTTTAATACCAGGTAGTGCCGATAAATCTGCTGGATATGCAGAGACAGGTGGAATGGCGATTCCTGCCAATTCAAAAAATAAAGACGAAGCGTTTGAGTTTATTAAGTTTGCGACAAGTGCAGAACAAGAAAAGAAAATGGCATTAGAAACTGGGAATATTCCATTAAATTTAACAGCATTGAATGACTCAGAAGTCATTGAAAAATATCCGCATTTCGGGTTTGTTGATGAACAATTGAAGTACACAAAGGGTTTGTTTAAACATGAGAAAACAACTGAAATTCAAGATGAAGTAGCAAGATTTGTAGTAGAAGCAGTGAATGGAAAGAAATCTCCAGAAGATGCTTTAAAAGAGGCTGAAGAGTCGGTATTAAAGATTCTTAATAAATAACTGATTCAAATGGTCAGGGAATAGATTTGGAATACCTTATTCTATTGCCTGACCAAGGAATAGGAATCATTTGAAGTGTGAGAGAGGGGAAATAGTAATGAAAAAATTAATCACTACCCTGATATCGATTTCGCTCATTATATATATATTATTTCCCTTTTTCTGGCTTGTTATATCCAGTTTCAAGGTACCGGAAGAGCTATTTCAAAAGCCGCCGACATGGTTTCCAGAAAAAGGAACGATTGAATATTATGTCGATATTATAAAAAGTGAAGATTTTCAAACGGCACTTTTAAACAGTCTTATTGTAGCTTCCTTTTCTACGATTATCTCATTAATTTTAGGAACGATTGCTGCTTATGCTTTTGCAAGATTAAAATTCCGTGGAAAGAATATGTTCTTTTTAACGATCTTATGTACACAGATGCTCCCACAAATGGCTTTATTAATCCCCTTGTTTGTTCTGATGAGAACAACAGGACTTTTATACACTCATACTGGATTAATATTCGCATCGGTAACGTTCTCTTTACCATATGTCGTTTGGATGTTCCGATCATTTATTGTATCAGTTCCTTATGATATAGAGGAAGCTGCAAGATTAGATGGGTGTACAAAATTAGAGGCGATTATTAAAATGGTTGTTCCTTTATCACTACCCGGATTTGTTACAACGGGAATTTTCGTCTTTATTGGTGCATGGAATGAATTTCTTTTCGCAAGCATTATGTCAAACTCTGACACTAAGACATTACCGGTTCGGATTGCGGAATATATTGGGGAAGAGCGCGTTGCCTATGAATTAATGTTCCCAACTGGTGTGCTTGCAACTATACCTGTATTGATCTTGGTATTGATTTTTCAAAGATATATAATCCAAGGATTAACAGATGGCAGTGTAAAGTAATAATGTCCAAGATTATCTGAAGAGAAAATCAAAAAAATATTCATTAAAAAGGAGTTTTAAACGATGGAATGCGATATCTTAATTAAAAATGTAAGTGTCTTAACGAAAGATTTTGAGATTAATAGTAACCAAACAGTAGCCATTCAGGATAGTCAAATTATTGCGATTGGGTCAAGTGGTTCTTTCACTGATGGACAATATTTAAGCAGCGAAGTAATAGATGGAAAAGGAAAGCTATTGATGCCTGGGATGGTTGATGGGCATACACATACATGCCAACAATATTTGAGAGGGAGAACAGCTGATGAATATCCAATGGTTTGGGCAAGAATCTTAGTTCCTTTTGAAAGTAATTTAACCGAAGACGATGTTTATGAGGGAGCGAAATTAAGTGCCCTTGAAATGATTAAATCTGGAACGACATCTTTTGCTGAATCAGGTGGGATGCATATGCATCGTGTCGTAGATGCAACGGTTGAAGCGGGTCTAAGAGCAGCAATCACTTATTCAACAATGGATTCAGGAGGATTTATTCCAAATTCAATGTTAACTTCTGTTGAAGAAGCAGTTAGCAGGGGGGAGAAATTTTACAAAGAATATCAAGGGGCCGGAGAAGGAAGAGTTGATATTTGGTTTGCTCTACGGCAAGTGATGACAAGTACTCCAGAGCTGGTGCAAGCAATGGCGGAAAAGGCAAGGGAATATAATACTGGTCTACATACACATTTGGCAGAGCATCGGGATGAAGTCAAACATTGCTTACAAAACTATCAAAAGAGACCTGCTGAATTTTTAGATTCAATGGGAGCCTTAGGTCCAAATTTATTAACAGCTCACAATGTGCTCCTATCCGATGGTGAAATTTCGCTTTTAGCTGAAAGAGGTGTGCATTTAATTCATTGTCCAAGGAATAATTACTCGAGTCATGGATTTCCAAAAACACCAACTATTTTACATCAAGGGATTTCAGTTGGACTCGGCAGTGATGGAGCAGCAAGCTCCAGTCTTTCCTTATTCGAGGAAATGAGGACACTTCGTTCGGGAATGAAAGCATTCTGGGGATTGCAAATTTTTGACCCTACCGTTATGTCTGCAAAAGAGTTATTGAAGATGGCGACTGTTGGTGGTGCTGAGGCAATCCTTCATGGAGAAGAAATTGGTGTCATTGAAATTGGCAGAAAAGCTGATTTAATTTTAATTGATATTGATCAGCCTCATATTCTCCCTTCTCATAACCTAGTTAATTCATTAATAGAAACGGTGACGAGTGCAGATGTGAAAGATGTCATTATTGATGGGAAAATTGTGATGAAAAATCGAGAAGTACTAACATTAGACGAAGAAAAAATTCTATTTGAAAGTAAAAATCGACTGCAGTCAATTGCAGAAAGGGCTGGTTTATAAAATATCCCAGGGGAAGGGAGTTAAACAGTGTTAACAGAAAAGGAAATCGAGCAGGTTCATAAACAGAAAGTAATTATCGATACTGACATGGGCCAAATGAATGATGATGCGTTATCAATGTTTATGTTGTTGAATGCCGAAAATATAGATGTTTTAGGAATTACACTTGTCGCTGGGAATACATGGGTTGAAGAAGGGACAGCTTTTACCCTGCGCCAATTGGAGATGATCGGAAAACAAGATATTCCGGTATTCCAAGGGGCGAATGAACCCTTAATGGGCAACCGGCAAAACGCTTTGAAATTTGAAGAAGGTTTATACGGGAATGCCGAATATATTGGGGCATTCGCCCGAGTAAAGCCAAGTTCATATCTCACCCTTGAGGAAAGGGTACCGTATTGGGGATATCCAACAACGGTGCCTGAAAATAAACACGCTGTCAATTTTATCGTTGAATCAATCAAAAAATATCCAAATGAAATCAGCTTGTTTGTTTTAGGACCATGTACAAATGTTGCACTAGCAGTGAAAACACATCCAGAAATAATTCCGCTTGTTAAACAGGTGTTTTTTATGGGTGGAGCCATTGATATTCGTGGAAATACGACTCCAGCTGCTGAATTCAATTTTTGGTTTGATCCAGAGTCAGCAAAGATTGCTTTAAGATGCGGCTTTAAGGAGCAATATCTAGTTCCAAATGATATAGCTGAAAAAGTGTATTTTACGAAAGAAATTTATCAGCGAGTAACAGAAAACGAATCACCGCTATCTAAGATGTTTAAAGATATCCACGGAGCTCGGTTTGAAGTAGATGGATACAAAAGCTTTGTTTGGGATGTGATCACTATAGCTGTTTTTTTAGACCCTAGTATGATTGCTAAGGAAGAGATTGCTTATATTGATATCGATGCAATGTATGGTCCGAATTATGGACGGTCGATAGCATATGGAGAATCAAGAAGACGTTCCTTTGAGCAACCTGCTAATTTTCCGGCGGGGTCTGAAACAATAAAAATTATTATGGATATAGACAGAGAAAAATTTTGGAACATTTATCTAAATCTTTTAACTGTTCATACACACAAATCAAATGTTTAATAAAGAAGGGACTGTATCTATGATACAAAAAGAAACAAATTGTAGTGTGTTAATTAAAAACAGTAAGGTGATTTTAAAGGACTTATCGATCATTGAGAATGGAGCTGTTGCAATTGATCGGGATAAAATTGTTTCGATTGGCCCTTCAAAAAAGCTCGAAGAAAGCTTTGTAGCTTCCGAGGTAATTGATGCAAAGGGGAAATTGGCAATGCCAGGGATGATTGATTGCCATACCCACACCGTACAGCAATTTTTACGTGGAGGTGTAGTCGGTGAGCGTCCAATTGTTTGGATAAGAGTGTTAATCCCCTTTGAAGCGAAATGTAATGAACAAGATCGCTATCACGCCGCACGCTTAGCTATCTTGCAAATGCTAAAAAATGGAATTACAACTTTGGTGGATTCTGGAACTGGTGATATGGTACCAATAATTCAAGCAATTCAAGAGATGGGGATTCGTGCCTCAGTCACAAGGATGACCAGGGATGGAGGCGACTTTATTCCTCCAGTTTTTAAAAGTTCAGCTGAAGTAGCGGTGAGAAAAAATGAAGATTTATACAAAGAGTTCCATGGAAGTGGAAATGGTAGGGTAAGTGTTTGGTTCTCCGTTACGAGTCCAATGACGACTTCTCCAAAGTTAGGCAGACTTGTTGCCGAGGCAGCAAGACAATATAATACTGGAATTCATATTCATATGGCAGAGCATTTAGATGAAGTTAAACATTGTGTTACCGAATTTGGAATGCGCCCACCTGAATTTTTGGATTCTTGTGGGATCCTTGGGAAAAATTTAATTGCGGCACACTGTATCCAAATTACTGACGATGATATCAAGTTAATGGCTGAAAGAGAAATGAACGTCATCCATTGCCCGACAGCTAATTTGAATAGTCAAGGTTTTCCTAAAGTCATGGCTGAGAAAGCAGCAGGACTAAATATTGCTCTAGGAAATGATGGTGCAGCTACCGCAAACCATGATCACTTTTTCCAAATGCAACTTTTAAAATATGCCACACAGGCGGCGCAAGGTATACCTGTCTATCAAACATCAGTGCTTCCCGTGAATGATGCATTTAACATGGCAACCATAAATGGAGCCAAAGCACTCATGCTGGAAGACAAAATCGGAAGCTTAGAAGTTGGGAAGAAAGCAGATGTGATATTAGTGGATGTTGAACAGCCGATTATTTCACCAAATAAAGAATTGCTCAATACATTAGTGATGGTTGGCTCTGGAAGAGACGTCACAGATGTCATTGTCGATGGCCAAGTAATTATTAGAAATAAAGAATTTACCATGATCGATGAAGAAGAAGTGATTCGTTCTGCCACCGCCCAATTTCATGATCACTGGAGTCGGTACTAAGGGATCTACAATCAATAAACTTTCACAGCGATTTTTGGTTAATTAACACACACAGAATTAACTAAGGAATTTGAATTCTTTACTTTAATGAATAAAGAGTGAAATTAGGACATATATGGGTTTATTCAGGATAATTGTGAGGTAGATGGGGTTGAAAATTTTGTTTATGATTAGGGATCCATTCATTGATGCCCTTACAGAAATACTGGAGGAAGTAAATTCATTACATGCTGAAGTGAAGGTGTTATATACAGATAATGGGATATCAAAAGCGGAGCTTCTAAAAGAGGTCGAGGATACCGATATCATTGTCGTTTCAGTCGTGAAAATTGATAAGGAAGTT
>Ga0182742_1004739_pt1 | contig 12048 bp, 10 predicted proteins | sample eDN5th37CBELigMG_FD_128880 | JGI IMG/M metagenome (GOLD analysis project Ga0182742, IMG submission 128880) | Enriched Miracle-Growth compost microbial communities from Emeryville, California, USA - eDNA 5th pass 37_C BE-Lig MG (version 2)... ... | reverse complement strand
TGATATCTTGCTTGGATTTATCATCCTGTTTGCAGGTTACAACGCAGCCCATTATGGTTTAGACCGCTGGGTGGTTCCATTCCTTCGGAAAACATTCAACAATAAAGTGGACGTTAACGTAAAAACAACAGCCTAACTATTAAAAACCATATCCCAAACAGATTTTGTGTATGGGGTATGGTTTTTTTCCTTATCACGCATTAACTGGTAGTGTAGTAAGCCCACCATTGAATGACGTTTACTTTATTTTCTAGGGAGACTGACACTATTTTTTCAATACATATCGACTGCCAGTCTCAACCATTCAGTAATTTAATGAAGCACAGTGGTGAATAACCGGTGCGTATATTGCTTTAGTGGAACATTTATGTGGAAAAAGATTATTCGGCCAATTTTATAAAATCCCAAACCTTCAGCTTTTAAAAAATGACAGCGATAATGAACCATCCGATCATTAATAATTGAATAAGTACTTTCGCCACACTACCTCCTAAAAATCCGATAATCGTAGCAAATCCAATTTTAAAAGCCTTCTTAGTGTCTTTATGATGGATCAATTCTGTAACAAGCACCGCTAAAAACGGAACGAGAAGAATCCCAAAAGGAGGGAAAATAAAAGAACCGACAATCGTAGCAACTCCTGCTATATTCTCTGATGTTTTTGAACCACCGTATTTTTTCACAAAATAACTGTTTGCAATGAAGTCTGCCGCGATTAAAACAACACTAAGGATTCCCATACTGAGCCAGAACCAGATTGATAACTCATTAGGGTTAATGAGAAATTGATAGACAACAAATCCTCCCCATATCGCCAGCACCGACGGAATAATCGGATAGACAATCCCTACAAAACTTAAAACGAACAAGAGGATTGTTAATCCCCACCATACGAATTCCAATGTTAAAACCTACTTTCTTTTTGATTTTTTAAGGCTCTTTTCTCAAACTTTGTTGTTTTTAGAGATAAAATGAAAAAAATCAGTCGTGTTTTCGCTTGAAAGTAACTTTAAATCAGAAGAAAAGAGCCAGCAAACTTTGTATGAACGAACAAAATTGTTATTTTGCGTTAAAATCGGCTTTAGGATTTTAACAACAATCTTTACGAAAAGAGCCTTTTTTAAAATCACTTAAGCCGACACGTTTGATCTGCATACCATTAGTACCATTCCACTTGATAAATTCATTCAACTCTCTTTTTTCAAGAATGTTGGAAGAAACGTATAGGTATTCCTCATAAACTCTTCCAACGAAAAAGGAGAATGGGCCCGTTGATTGTATCTTTTGCGAAGTGTTTCTATTAATAAAAGTGGAACGGGTTTTCCCTTAATTAAATGGTAATAGTGGTCATATCCCTTTTTTAAATGCTCCCATCTTTTATCATTCCCAGGCTTCACATATTCGGAGACATCAATGATTTTTGCTCTGCCATTTTGGAGGATGACATTTTTTAAATGGATGTCACGAGGATTTAACCCCTTTTGACGTACATAATCCCGAGCGTGGTCGACATCTTCCACTACCTGTTTTGGAATAGGGATCCCTTGAAGTAAACAATCATATAAAGTGATTCCTTCTTCAAAGTTTAGAACTAGGTAAGTATCTTTGGAACCAAAACAGGTTGAGAAATAGGGGGAGTTTCCTAGTGCTTCATAAACATCTCGCTCAATTTGAACTTTGTGTTTTTTATCGTCCGCATACATTTTAAAGACATAAGCTGGGATATCAGTGGATTGAAAAACAGCTGCGTCCGTCCCGATCCCAATACATTTTAACCGTTCAGATGACCCATGGATTGTTACAGGTTCGTTGTTTGGATTGGAAGTAATTGAAATTTTTGATAGGTGTTTATCAGCCAAAATCCACTCCTCTTCCATTCACCACATCTCCTTTAAAATTTATTTTTTTGCTGATAGAGATCAGCTACAACTTTCGGTACTTTCTAGAGTCATTAATCAAGATACCTTTGCTTCCTTTTGGGTGTTTTCGGTAGATTGAAATTTATTTTCCTTATTTAAATAGATCATTTCTAGTAAACCAATGCATAGAACTAGCCAAACACTTCCAGCCATGTAGCCTGCCAGTACATCAGAAGGATAATGTACCCCAAGATAGATCCGACTGATTCCAATCAATAAAATCATGAAACCAAATAAAAGGCCACAGCCTAACTTTGTAAGAGGTTTGTACTGACTACGTATCACCAAATAGCCTAAAAAACCGTAATACGTCATACTCCCCATGGAATGCCCACTTGGAAAACTAAACCCATCCGCCTCGATGATTCGATTGATGGTAGGACGTTCTCTCTCAAAATAGCTTTTTAACCAAAGGTTTAATAGCCCCCCTCCAGCTACAGTAAGAAAGTAAAAGAACATCCCCCAAACATTTTTGCGTTTTACAAAAAGCCAAATCATACTGATCAAAAGAAGCAAGCCAAGCATAAAGGTTGAGCCCATTTCCGTCATAAAAATCATGAACAGATCCATTTCTGGTGAAGCATACGATCGGACCGCATCAATCACCGTCTGATCAAAGAGGAATGGCCGTTTTTCTATTAAATCGCTTGATAAAATCATAAATATGTACAAACAAGCACCAGAGAAAAACAAACCCGCCATTCCCCAAAAAGCAAGAAGAGGGGGAATCGACCAACCCTCTGTCCATTTTCGAATCAATGTACATCACTCCTCCTAAACAAAATGGAATCTATAAAGCTGGTTCATCAAACAACAATTGAACTCTCTGAAAAGAAAAAGACCTTTACAACAGTATGTAAAGGTCTTTAAAAATAAAAAGAGACCTTACCAATTATACTGGTAAAGGTCTCGCTAGCAATCAACATCGCCAACAAAGCCGAGGACTCTCATCCCGTAATGACGACTTTGTTATTAAAGCTACTCCCCTTTAGAGGATCATATAGGTTTTTATAATAACAATATTGTAATTTTAAAGCTTTTAAAAGTCAATAAATTCACTTAACAATGAAGTCTTTACATCCATTTTTGAAGATAAAGACCCTGTTTATGTAGGTAATTATGAGTAGACCAACTACTCCGATTTTAACGTAATGAAAATTGTAGATTGTCCCCTTACTGGGGGGCTAGTTTTATACATATTCACCTCCTGCAAAGGGTATTCGGGTCGGTGGGAAAAATCTTTTGGAATGGTGAAGATTTTTCCCAAGGGATCAGCTAATCGCCTAATTGGAAAGACAATCTTTGTACTCGGTCATGATGCTGTGAATGATCGTTTCGACGGGAAGAATTTCGTTGATTTCATGAACCCGAGCCCCTGCAAAAACAAGTCCATTCTCGCAATCCCCATCCATTGTGCTGATTAAAGAATCCATTGTACAGAAGCGGTAAGAGCAATCTTTCAGGCAATCGATGCACTTCTTGATTTTCACCTTTTTATCATCCGCAATTAATTCAGTGAAGTGGTTTCTTATTGCCCGGCCTTCCAACCCCACAGTTGTTTTGACCGTTACGGTATCTTCTTTCTTTGCGTGTACATATTTTTCTTTAAATGATAAAGGGGCATCACATTCGTTGCTGGCGACAAATCTGGTTCCCATTTGGACTCCCGAGGCTCCCAATCGGATAGCGCGAGCGAGATCCTCGCCAGTCATGATTCCCCCAGCAGCAATGACAGGAATTTTAACGGATGCCACGACTTCTGGCAAAATATCGAACAAGGGCCGATCGGTGCCAAGGTGGCCACCTGCTTCATGGCCTTCTACCACAACGGCAGAAGCACCAAGACGTTCTGATATTTTTGCAAGCCTTGCGGATGAAACAATGGAGATTACCGGTATGCCGGATTCTCTGCCCCAGCTGTACATATCTCTTGAGATACCAGCACCTGAAATAATAAAATCAACTTTTTCCTCGATTGCCACTTTCATTTTTTCAGCAAAATCATTCATTGCAAACAGGACATTGACGCCAATATAGCCACCATCCTGAAGGGATTCCTTCGCCTTCCTGATGTGATAACGCAATTCATCAATACTAATCCCGGTTCCTGAAATAATCCCAATTCCCCCGGCATTTGCAACAGCAGAAGCGAGTCCGCTTAAAGAAATGCCAACTCCCATTCCTCCTTGCATAATTGGAAAGTTAGGCGTCATATGGCCAATTTTTAATTGTGGAAAGTTCAAGTGAATACCCCATTTCATTAATAATGTTATTCTCCACCATATTGTAATCACTGGACATCAAATGAATAGTTATAAATATAATACCTAGTCCTAAAATCAGATGATAATGATGTAGATGTCACAAAATGTACAAAATGTGGTTGGCACCACCCGGTTCCAACCAAAAGCCTAAGGAATGACAAAGCCTTTTTATTTCAGGTGATTGTTAGGGATGATTTTCCATCTATTTTCAATGCTCTAGAACATTAATCATTTAGGTGAATATCTTGGGTATGGGAGGTGTTGCATATGAGAGACTCGATCAAGCGAATAGCTCAACAGTTTATCGCTTCTCACTATCCTGAATCAGATATTGTCTGGGTAGGTGGAAGTGCTGTTTCTGGAAATTTGACAACCGAATCTGATATTGACTTAGTGATCATTGATGAAACAGAAACACCAAGACTTGAATGTTTTCACTTTCTTGGGTGGAAAATTGAAGCATTTATTTTTACGGCCTTATCTCTAGAGTTTGAATTTCAAACAGCTCGATATGTAGGGATGCCCACCATCATTAAAATGTGTGCCGAAGGTCTACTTATAAAAGATAAACATGGGAATGGAAAAGAAGTCCAAAGAGAGGCAAAAAAACTTTATGAACAAGGTCCACAACTTTGGGATGAGGACAGAATAAATGAAGCTAGGTATCAAATTACAGACTATCTGTCGGACTTTAGAAGTTCAGAAGACTTTGAAGAAAGTTTATTTATTTTAAATAAGTTAATCAATACGTTAACCGAACTGATTTTAAGGGCAAATGGACATTGGGTCGGTGAAGGAAAGTGGAAGGTTAGAAGTCTTAAATCATATGATAAAGAGATGTGTGACAAACTGTTTAAATATACGAAAACATACATGAATACAAATGATAAAACGGAACTAATTTCATTCATTCAATCTACACTTGAGAATTATCGTGGAGAATTGTTTGTTGGTTATAAAAAGTTCTTTTTGTAGATACAAAATTTCTTATATTTAAAGCAATAGTAATGGAAATGAGCTTTTTTATAAATTCAAAGATTTACTTTATCCTAATTGAAACCGTTATTTTTGTTTATCTATACAAACAACAACATACACCCAAAAAATGAAAGAAGCTTCTTTAAAAGTGAACGATCCCTTTTGCCGCCCTGGATCGTAACCTACCTTTTGACGATTACCGGAAGTTTATCTAGTTGAATTTTCTTTGTTACGATTACCTTAGCTTCATTCAATACGATCTATTTTCCTAGATTTTTTCATTTCTCCATATTTGTCCATTTCGCCGAGCACCTTTGTAGCATAACCTTTAGTAACACTTAATAAAGGAGGAATTTTTTTATGCCATTCTTCATAGGTGGTTTCGGTGGTGGTCCTCGTTTCCGTTTCCGTCGAGGTCCCGTTTTTCGTCCTCGCTATCGTTTTCGTCGTGGTCCTGGTTTTCGTTTTCGCCGTGGTCGGTTCTTCTATTAATGGTTGTCACTTTTTCTTTTGATATCTGTGAGAAGTTTTAATGATGGGGTTTATATACTCCCTCCATAAACTATATATTCGTTCTATATCATGATTTACAAAGCTAGGATAAGCGAATGTAATAAAAGATTTAAGCATCCTGATTAAGGGTGCTTTTTATCATGTATTGGTAGATTATTTATACGAAACCAGAATTTTGGTCAGTGTATCGAATTTATTAAAGCCCCAATATGTCCCTAGGGAGATTATTTTCATTTTTTCAGGATTAATAAATGAAGTTAGTCCCGTTAAAATCCCAATGGAAGGAATATTATGGTATTATTACTAAGGAAATAGGACTATATGTAACTTGGAAATTGTATAAATAGGAACATATATATAAATCTATTTATACATAGATGAGTACTTAAGAGTCTTAATTGTGGAGTAAATGGGGGAACAAGGGTGAAAAATTTTATAGCTATTTTGTTATTTGTAGTGCTTTTATCAATCGGTTTCAATGTGGAAGCCCATTCAGGCAGAACCGATGCCAGTGGAGGACATACTTGTCGCACAAACTGTGAGAAATATGGTCTCGAAAATGGAGAGTATCATTATCACAATGGTGGAGGGAATACAAGTTCAGCACCAACTACTTCAACACCAGCACCTTCCACACAATCTAACGACAAGGATTGTGGAGACTTTGGTTCTTATGAAGAAGTGGTTCAGTATTGGAACTCAAAAGGTTATTCAGCCACAAATGATCCAGAAAACCTAGATGGTTGGGGGAACGGTATGGTTGATGATGGGATTCCGTGTGAACCTCCCAGTGGTTACGATACGACCAAAATTAATGGAAGCCCTGCACAGGTCGCTGCCCTAACTGCTGAAAAAGAAAAAGAGCAAGGGGAAGTAGATGGATATGCTGCTGGTGTGGAAGCCGGATATCATGATGAATCTGATCATGCATATCCAAATGGTTCTGATGCTTATATCGAAGGGTATGAAACAGCTTTTAGCAAAGGGCTGGAAGAAGGGAAAGAAAAATTAAAAGCTGAAAAGGAAAAAGCAAATAAAGCTGGTTACAATTTAGGAAAGAAACAAGACGAACTTACGATACCAGATGAATATGCCAATAATAAACTTGTAAAGGAATCTTTTGAAGAAGGATTTAAAAAGGCCGTTAAGGAACGAGAAGAAGCAAAGAAAAAAGAGTTTTACCAAAAGGGATTTGAAGAAGGTAAAAAAGATGAATACAACCTACCGAAAGATATAAAAGAAGTTTTTATTAAAGCCTATGAAGAAGGCTATCAAAAAGGGCAGGATGAGTTAAAAGATACATATGTAAAACAGGGATATGAAGCAGCTTATACCATGGTTGAATACAAGATACCAGATTTTAAGAACGAAAAGTATATTGAGTGGTATAGAGAAGGATTCGACTCTAATGAAGAAGTTAAAGAGATTACTAAAGAGGCCTATGCATTAGGTTTAGAAGGAAGTACGTATAACGTACCAGACGAGTATAAACATGCGGAAACGATTTTCGAACACCATTATGAACAAGGATTGCAAGAGTATGAGAAGGAAAAAGCGGAGAATACCAAACAAGCAGCAACTGGTATAGGAATAGTGGTACTTGGATGGTTAGGTCGCAGGTTATATGTAGCGAAAAAGATGGTTAGTTAAGGGGGGAGAGTAAATGGGAATCTATCGAAGTGTTTGCCATAAGGTTGAAGATTTGTTTGTAAAAATGTTAACCAAAAAACAAGAGCCAGAAGAAGTAAAGCTTAAGGTTGAAAGCTACCGGGAACAACGATTAGAAGAAGGGGCAAGACAAAAAGCGAATCAACAAGCTAAAGCCTAAAGAGCAGAAAAACAACTTGAAGTGGAACTCGCTGAAAAAAAAGGGTTCGAGCAAGAGCATGAATCAAGGGAAAAGAAGGAGATTGAGAGGATACTAGAACAAGTAGTTGATTCCTCTCAAACGCCCTATACTTCCTATGAATGAAAAATCTAGTAAGAAAGAATTAAAAGGGTTTTTAATTGTAACCAATAAGAGAGTCCTGTTTCTTACTAAAGATCTCACCTACATGGATAAGTTCCAATATCAAACGATTATTAATGTTTCGTGGTTTAATGATCGAGATATGTTAGAGGTCAGTATAAATTGTGAAGCATCGAGACTTCGGTACTTTTTCTTTTGCGATGTTTAAAGAGTCTGTGCCGCTAATTTTGACATTTATTATTATTCCGTTGTTTTCTGTATTGTGTGCTTTGTGGAACATTTATGTGAAACAAAATTATTCGGGTTAGGACAGGCACGGTAACTTAGACGAGCTATTAGGGATGTTGTGTTGGTTATAAACTGGGAGTTGAAATGGGTTTTACTACGATTCCCCTGATTTTCAAGTGTTAAAGTGTTGGGGGAATTTCCCAATACCATCTAGCCCAAGGAGCTTGATCACTTTTTTGTGTTATTAAGGATTTTACTTGAAAGATTTAGATTAAATATTCCCTAATGTAATTCCTTCTTGATTTTTAAATTTGGGTTTGAGTAGTACATCCGCACACTGAAAGAACATGAATAAAATCAATAGCTAAATATTGGAAAATTGAGAAAAAAGATATAATATTATTTAAGGCGTAAAAAATTTTTCCTAGTATTAAGAGGAGAGTAACAAAAAGAGAAAGGTAATATTGGGAGATTGCACCATATCTATATAGTAACAATAAATATAATATTTTATCTTTTTTATAGGGGGTGACTGTTTTGGATTTGACGGAAAAACTATTAGCTGTACCACAACGAGAAAACGCAGGAAGTAGATCATCTAATAGATTTAATTATCAGCAAGTTTGGGCGTTTAATCGTATGCTGGAAATGTTGAAAGAAGGAAAAGATTTTCTGTTATTTATGGAATTACATGACGATGTTTTAGTGATAGAATCTACTGTGAATTCCCAGTTTGTAGATTTCTTTCAAATCAAAACAGATAATAAAGCCTCTAGATACATTAAATCGGGTTTTATTACTAAAGATGCAAAAAAGTATCCAGATAAAATGTCTATTGCACAAAAGATGATAGACAATTACTCAAAGTTTCGTACTGATACTGGGGCTATTCGTCTAGTATCTAATAAAAGGTTTGATTTTGGAAAATTAAAATCGGGTGATAATTCTACTGATAGAACAATAATTAGCCTAAATGAGATAGAAGAATCAGAGTTTAATAAGTTAAAACTAGGTATGTGCCAAGCATGTCATTTAACAGAGCCAGAATGTGGGCATGTGTGTACTAAATTGATTTATTTTGATGTATCCTTACTGGATTTAACAAATTATGAAGAAACAGTTCTGGGTAAGTTTGTTAATCAACTAAGTGAGTTGGGAATTGAAAGTTCTATAACTAAGACAAAATCAATTTTCTTTACAATACTAGGGGAAATAAAAAGAATCAATAACTGGGAATCGAAAGCATATAATAAATCGGAACTGCTTCAAAGAAAAGCAATTTCCAAAACTGACTTTTCAGGTTTGATAAGCCAACTAAGATTAGAGATGCCGGATGACTTGTGGAACTCCATTCAGGAATATTTATTAAATGATGGATTCTCTTCATTCGAGGTTCATAAAATACGTATGCAGTGGAAAAAGTATCAAATTAGTGCAATGGATGTTGAGGATTTAGCTTTACAAACTATAAGAGGTGAAATTCAAAGTATTATTAGCGGGGTTTCATTTAATAATTCCAAGGAATTTGCAGATTATATCTACTCTGCTATAAAAGATAGAAGGGATGTAAAAATCCATCCTAGGGAGTATATATATGCCATTATAGTAAAGGAGCTTTTTTCATGAAAAAATTAATAACTGAAGAGCAAAAAGAAAACGAAATTTCTTATGAAAGGTATAAAAGATTAATTAGAAGTCTAAGGAGGGAAAGGATTGAAAAGGTTAATCCTAAACAAGTTGGTAATAATCTCTCAAAAAGTTGAAGAAGCCAGAATAATTGAATTCGATGAGAGACTAACTGTTATAACTGGAGATAATCCCGATGGAAAAACAATTAACCGAACTGGGAAATCACTAGTTATGAAGTCAATTTATCATTCCTTAGGTACAAAACTAGCAAAATATACTACTAACTGGAGTAATTTACAAATTTCTACTTTATTAAACTTTACATATGACGGAAAGATATATGAAATCTATAGGGAAAAAGATAGATTTATCATTGAAGAAGACGGTGCTACATACTTCTTCAAGAACGTTTCTGAACTAAGAGAATATTTTGTTGATCTCTTTAATTTTAGAATTAGAATGCCAATAAGAAAAGATGATGATGTAACTTACGCATATCCTGGAGCAATTTTTATGCCATTTTATATTGACCAAGATAAAGGGTGGGCAGGTACCTGGGATTCATTTAATGATATTTTTACTGGTAAATGGAAGAAAGAAATATTACTTTATCATATGGGAGTCAGAACCCCGAAGTATTATGATTTACTTGATGAGAAAGTTGAATTGGAATTACAAAAAGGCGAAAACAAAAGGCAAGAGAGTACTGTTAAAATTGTTGTGAAAAAACACGTGGACAAGTACAAGAATTATTTGGATATTAATGTTGATTTAAATGTTTTCGAACATGAAATTGCTCAACTAACAAATGAGTTAAGTAATCAAATGAATAAGAGAAATACAATAAAAGAAGAGATTGTAAAATGTTTTAATGAGATGAGGGAACTTGAAGAATTATATACTGTCGCTGAGAAGGTATATAATGAGTTGTTGAAAGATATTGATTATGTTGAAAATGATATTACAGAAGAAACAATTATTTGTCCAATTTGTAATACACCACATGAAAACAGTATACAAAATCGATTTCACATTTATTCAGAATTAGAAGACTGCGAAAATACTATGCAGCAGTACTTTGAAGAAAGAGGTAAGATTGAAAAGAAAGTTCAAAAGCAAATGGAAGCACTAAAAACTCTTGATGAATACATATCTAAAATTAATGAAATTCTGAGTAGAACCAGAAAATCAGTCACTTTTAAAGAGATTGTTGTTGCTGAAGGGTCAAAATCTATATTAGAAGATTTAAGGAAAGAATTAACCTCCTTACAGGCGAAAACATTAGAAATAGACCAGCGTCTTAAGGAGATACGCAATGAACAGTCAGCAATAACTAGAGCTGGAAAACATATCACTGAAGAATATTTGAAGAGACTAGGAATGAATTTAGAATTATTGAATGTTGTGGATATTTCTGAAAAAGATTTGGAGAAGTTTAAGACTCACTTTGATAGTGGTGGTAATGATCTACCGTGTGCTATACTCGCACAAATATTTACTTTGTATTCTGTGTCATCTGAATTTTCCAAAACGGTTTGTGCCCCAATTATTTTAGATGCAATTTTCCAACAAGAGCCTGCTAAAGATAAAATACAAACTATTTGGGATTTTATAATAGGCGAACAGCCTGCTAATTCTCAAATGATTGTTTCTACTACGGAAATGCATAGCAGGGAAATAAAAGGAAAAGTAATTACTTTAACAAAAGAAAAGAGTTTGTTGAATTCTGAGGACTTCTTAAAAGAAAAGGATGTAATTTTTAAATATAAGAATCAACTCTTGAATTTTTTAAAAAAAGATAAACAATAAAATATATAATACCTTATATATTAATCATTAAGACTAGTCCACTTTAATATTTCATTGTGTTTCCCGCACAATTTTAGGAAAAGTTCAAGGTATTTACCAAGCTAAACTGAGAGAATGGAACCCAACGGATGAGAGTTGATTTACTTTGAGGGAAAAATAAAGCTGAATTGAGTATGAATGTTCTTTATAATTGCCAGGTTACTTCCTCAAAGGACTAAGATTCATGTTTAGATAGTTACTAAGATTTTTTTCATTATTGATATATATATCCTTATTTTGAATTCAAGTAGAGTTTATAATATTTCTTAATATAAAAACATCCACCTTAACTTTCTCACAATGTTGGTTGCAAATAGGTGGAGCAATCTAGGTAATAATTATGGAGGAACATGATGAGAGATCGTAAAATATGGGAGATTGATTTCGATGTAGTTGGTCCCTTATCAATCAACAGTCCCATTAATTTCCGCCAAGAAAAGGGCTTTGATCAACACCAATTTTATAGTGATATAAGGCTAACGAAAAGTCCATATGGTTTTAGAGCTACAATAACTGCATATGCAGATACCATAAACATTGCTGAAACTGTTGCCTATGTTTATTTTGGGAGAATGAGGGATGTTCTTTCTTTAGAAAATGATATACCTATTCTTCTATATACACATGAAGGAGCATTTAATAATCAAAGAAATTTTGTTAGTCGAAGATTATTAAATAAATCTGATATTATAACAGCGTT
>Ga0182742_1004736_pt1 | contig 12061 bp, 10 predicted proteins | sample eDN5th37CBELigMG_FD_128880 | JGI IMG/M metagenome (GOLD analysis project Ga0182742, IMG submission 128880) | Enriched Miracle-Growth compost microbial communities from Emeryville, California, USA - eDNA 5th pass 37_C BE-Lig MG (version 2)... ... | reverse complement strand
GCGGCCGCGTAGTGCGACTGCGAATGCTGTGCGCGCCAACCCAGCACGCTCGCGTTGTTGACGATGACACCGCCGTGGTCGACGCCGCGGAAGTACCGCAACGCGGCCCGCGTGGCGCGCATGACCGAGGTGAGCGTGACGTTGAGGACGCGGTCCCACTCCTCGTCTGTCATGTCGACGACGGGTGTCTGCCCGCCCAGGCCGGCGTTGTTGACCAGCACATCCAGCCGTCCGGCCTTCTCGACGGTCTGGGTGATCAGCGCATCGACGGCCTCGGTGGAGGTCACGTCACACACGACGGCTTCGACACGTCCCAGGCCCAGGTCGGCCAGCTGATCGCGGGTCTCCCCCAGCCTGCGCTCGTGGTAGTCGGAGATCACCACGTCGGCACCCTCGAGCAGCGCACGCCGCGCGGTGGTCGAGCCGATGCCGGTACCGGCGGCGGCGGTCACCAGGACCACCTTGCCCTTCAGAAGACCGTGCCCGTCAATCTCTTTCGGGGCCTCCGACAGATTCATCCCTTGACCTCTCGGGGTAGGCCGAGCACGCGCTCGGCGATGATGTTGCGCTGAATCTCGTTGGACCCGCCGTAGATGGTGTCCGCGCGGGAGAACAGGTAGAGCCGCTGCCACTCGTCGAACTCGCCGTTCTCGAGCGTGAGCCCGGCCATGCCCTGCACGTCCATGGCGATCTCGCCGAGTTCTCGATGCCAGTTGGCCCACAACAGCTTCGACACGTTGTCCTGCCCGGGCTGTTCCACATCCATGGTGGCCAGCGCATACGACCGCATGGCCTGCAGCCCGGTCCAGGATTGCACCAGCCGCTCGCGGATCAGCGGATCGTCGGCCGCGCCGGTGCGCTTGGCCAATTCGACCAGGTTGGAATGCTCGCGGGCATAACGGATCTGCTGCCCGAGCGTGGACACGCCGCGCTCGAAGGTCAGCGTGCCCATCGCGACGCGCCAGCCGTCACCGGGCTGACCCACCACGAGGCCCGCCTCGGTGCGCGCGTCGTCGAAGAACACCTCGTTGAACTCGGAATCGCCGGTGAGCTGGTTGATGGGCCGGATCTCGACGCCGGGCTGATCGAGCGGCACCAACAGATAGGACAGTCCCGCGTGACGCTTGGAGCCCTTCTCGGTGCGGGCCACCACAAAGCACCACTGCGCCCAGTGCGCGAGCGACGTCCACACCTTCTGGCCGTTGATCACCCATTCGTCGCCGACCAGCTCGGCCGTGGTCGACACGTTCGCCAGATCACTGCCCGCGTTGGGCTCGGAGTAACCCTGGCACCACAGCTCGGTGACGTCGAGGATCTTCGGGAGGAAGCGTTTCTGCTGCTCGGGGGTGCCGTACTCGATCAGCGTGGGACCGAGCAGCTCCTCACCGAAGTGGTTGACCTTGTCCGGCGCGTTGGCGCGGGCGTACTCCTCATAGAACGCGACGCGGTGCGCAACCGAAAGCCCGCGGCCCCCGTGCTCGACGGGCCAGCCGAGGCAGGTCAGACCTGCCGCGGCCAGATGCTGATTCCACGCACGCCGTTCCTCGAATGCCTCATGCTCCCGCCCGGGGCCGCCGAGTCCTTTGAGCGCGGCGAAATCGCCGACGAGATTGTCTGCGAGCCACTGCCGGACCTCGGCCCGGAACTCCTGGACCTCTATCACCCTTGTAGGCTAACCTACCAAGCACTTGCTTTGTTAGAGGAGCACCTGATGACGAGCGCCGTTGGTCACGCGTGCAGCGACCGGGGGGTCAGAACCGTTCCAGCGGTGCTGGACCGGATCGCTGCGCAGTTCCCCGACCACGACGCCGTGGTCTGCCCCGATCGTCGGTTGACCTATGCGCAGTTGCGCGACGAGGTCCGCCGCGCGGCCGCGGCGATGATCACCCTGGGCGTCGAACCCGGCGATCGGATCGCCATCTGGTCGCCGAACACCTGGCACTGGGTGGTGGCGAGCCTGGCCACGCACTATGCCGGCGGCGTCGTCGTCCCGCTGAACACGCGCTACACCGCGAGCGAGGCCACCGACATCCTCCTACGCACGGGCGCGCCATTGTTGATCGCGTCCGGCAAGTTCCTGGGCGCCGACAAGACAGCCGATCTGGACCGCGCCACGCTGCCCGCGCTGCGGCACATCGTGCGTGTGCCGATCGACGAAAACGACGGCACCTGGGACGAATTCATCGCGCGTGCCGACGACGCGACGCTGGCCGAGGTCGACGCCCGCGCTGCCGCGGTGTCGCCCGACGACGTCTCCGACATCCTGTTCACCTCCGGCACCACGGGCCGCAGCAAGGGTGTGCGCTGTGCGCACCGGCAGTCGCTCGACGGTTCGGCGGCGTGGGCCGAATGCGGCCAGGTCAGCAGCACCGACCGCTACCTGTGCATCAACCCGTTCTTCCACAACTTCGGGTACAAGGCCGGGATCCTGGCATGCCTGCAGACCGGCGCGACTCTCTACCCGATGCTGACGTTCGACCCCGAGCAGACGATGAAAGCGGTTGCCGAGCACAAGATCACGGTGCTGCCGGGCCCGCCGACCATCTACCAGACACTGCTCGACCACCCGCGCCGCGGCGACTACGACCTGAGTTCGTTGCGGTTCGCGGTGACCGGCGCTGCCGTGGTTCCTGTGGTGCTCATCGAGCGCATGCAGTCCGAACTCGACATCGACATCGTGCTCACCGCCTACGGGCTGACCGAGGCCGCCGGGTTCGGCACGATGTGCCGCCCCGACGACGACGCGGTCACCGTCGCCACCACGTGCGGCCGGCCGATCGCCGATTTCGAACTGCGCCTCGATGATTCGGGCGAGGTGCTTTTGCGCGGGCCCAACGTGATGCTCGGTTACCTCGACGACGAGGCGGCCACAGCCGCGGCGATCGACGCCGACGGGTGGCTGCACACCGGTGACATCGGCAAGCTCGACGCCGCGGGCAACCTCACCATCACCGATCGGCTCAAGGACATGTACATCTGCGGCGGGTTCAACGTGTACCCCGCCGAGATCGAGCAGGTCCTCGCGCGCCTGGACGGTGTGGCCGAGTCCGCGGTGATCGGTGTGCCCGACGAACGCCTCGGCGAGGTGGGCAAGGCGTTCGTCGTCGCCAAACCCGGCGCACAATTGGACCAGGCCACCGTGATCGCCTATGCCCGTGAGCATCTGGCGAACTTCAAGGTGCCACGATCGGTCGAGTTCCTGGACGCGCTGCCACGCAATCCGGGTGGGAAAGTGGTCAAGCCGGCCCTACGGGAGAAGGTGTGATGGACCTGAAGTTCGACGAGGAGACCGAGGCCTTTCGGGCCGAGGTCCGCGAATTCCTCGCCGCCAACCGGGAGAATTTCCCGACGAAGTCGTACGACACCAAGGAAGGTTTCGAACAGCACCGCCGCTGGGACAAGGTGCTTTTCGACGCGGGCCTGTCGGTGATCGCGTGGCCGAAGAAATACGGCGGCCGCGACGCGACGCTGCTGCAATGGGTGGTGTTCGAGGAGGAGTACTTCCGCGCCGGCGCCCCCGGCCGCGCCAGCGCCAACGGCACCTCGATGCTCGCGCCGACGCTGTTCGCCCACGGCACCGAGGAACAACTCGACCGTGTGCTTCCGAAAATGGCCAGTGGCGAGGAGATCTGGGCCCAGGCCTGGTCGGAACCCGAATCCGGTAGCGACCTTGCGTCGCTGCGGTCGACGGCCACCAAGACCGACGGCGGCTGGCTGCTCAACGGGCAGAAGATCTGGAGCTCGCGTGCGGTGTTCGGCGAGCGCGGCTTCGGGTTGTTCCGGTCTGATCCCGAGGCGCAGCGCCACAAGGGCCTGACCTACTTCATGTTCGACCTCAAGGCCGAAGGCGTCACGGTGCGGCCGATCGCGCAGCTCGGCGGCGACACCGGGTTCGGCGAGATCTTCTTCGACGACGTGTTCGTGCCCGACAACGACGTGATCGGCGGGGTGCACGACGGCTGGCGGGCCGCGATGAGCACGTCAAGCAACGAGCGCGGCATGTCGCTGCGCAGCCCGGCGCGCTTCCGGGCCCCGGCCGAGCGCCTGGTCGAACGGTGGAAAGAAAACCCCGATCCGGCGTTCACCGATCGGGTCGCGGACGCGTGGATCAAGGCCCAGGCCTATCGGCTGCACACGTTCGGGACCGTCACGCGGCTGGCGAACGGTGGTGAGCTGGGCGCCGAATCGTCGGTGACCAAGGTGTTCTGGTCGGATCTCGACGTGGCGCTGCACCAGACCGCGCTGGACCTGGCGGGTGCCGACGGCGAGCTGGTGGGCAACTGGACCGACGGTCTGCTGTTCGCGCTGGGTGGTCCGATCTACGCGGGCACCAACGAGATCCAGCGCAACATCATCGCCGAACGGCTGCTTGGCCTGCCGCGCGAATCTGCGGGAAAGAGCAAATGAACTTCGAAACCGACGAACAGCAGCGGGATTTCGCCGCGAGCATCGACGCCGCGCTCGGCGCCGCCGACGTGCCCGCCGCGGTCCGCGCGTGGGGTGAGGGTGACACCGCGCCGGGCCGCAAGGTCTGGGCACAGCTGACCGATCTCGGGGTGACCGCGCTGCTGGTCCCCGAGAAGTTCGACGGCATCGAGGCCCACCCGACCGATCTGGTGGTCGCGCTCGAGCGGCTCGGCTACTGGGGTGTGCCCGGACCGGTCACCGAATCCATCGCCGTCGCGCCCATTCTCCTGGCCGACGACGAGCGCTGCGGTGCGCTGGCCTCGGGTGAGCTGATCGCCACGGTGGCGCTGCCGCCGCAGGTGCCTCGCGCCGTCGACGCCGACACCGCGGGCCTGATCCTTCTGGCGCAGGACGGGCAGGTGCACGACGGCAGCGCGGGAGCAAGCCACGAATCCGTCGACCCCACGCGCAAGCTGTTCGACGTCGCGGCGTCCGGCGACGCCCGTACTGCCGACACCGCCACGGCCTACGAGTTCGGCGTGCTGGCCACGGCCGCCCAGTTGGTGGGTGCCGGTCAGGCGATGCTCGACCAGGCCGTCGAATATGCCAAGCAGCGCACGCAATTCGGCCGCGTCATCGGGTCCTACCAGGCCATCAAGCACAAGCTGGCCGATGTCCACATCGCCGTCGAATTGGCCCGCCCGCTGGTGTACGGCGCGGCGCTGTCGCTGGCCGACGGCTCATCTGACACCGCCCGCGACGTGAGCGCAGCCAAGGTGGCTGCCGCGGACGCGGCGCTACTGGCCGCCAGGTCGGCCCTGCAAACCCACGGCGCGATCGGGTTCACGCAGGAACACGACCTGTCGTTGTTGTTGCTGCGGGTGCAGGCTTTGCGCCCGGCTTGGGGGGATCCGGCGCTACACCGCCGCAGAGTACTGGAGGGCCTGTCGTGAGTGAAGAACGCGAACTACTACGCGAGACCGTCGCCGCGTTGGTGGAGAAACACGCATCGCCGGAGGCGGTGCGTGCGGCGATGGAATCCGAGCTGGGCTATGACCCTAACCTGTGGCGCCTGTTGTGCGAGCAGGTCGGCGCCGCAGCGCTGGTGATCCCCGAGGAGTTCGGCGGCGCCGGCGGCGAACTGGCCGATGCCGCAGTGGTTCTGGAAGAGCTGGGCAAGGCCCTGGTGCCGACGCCGCTGCTGGGCACCACGCTCGCCGAGATCGCGCTGCTGTCCGTGGGACGCACCGAACCGCTCGAAGAGCTCGCCGAGGGCGCCAAGATCGGGACCGTGGTGTTCAACCCCGAGTTCGTGATCAACGGCGACATCGCAGACATCATGATCGCCGCCGATGGTGAAACCCTCACGCAGTGGGACACTTTCACCGCGCAGCCCAAGCCCACCATGGACATGACGCGTCGTCTCGCGTCGGTGATTCCCGGCGCGACCACGACGCTCGGTGACGACCAGGGCCTTGCAGACACCGCGGCGCTGCTCATGGCCGCCGAGCAGATCGGTGCGGCGTCGCGATGCCTGGACCTGACCGTCGCCTACAGCAAGGACCGTGTGCAGTTCGGCAGGCCGATCGGCAGCTTCCAGGCGCTCAAGCACCGCATGGCAGACCTGTACGTCAAGGTCGCCTCGGCACGCGCCGTCGTGCACGATTCCATCGCGACCCCGTCATCGACGTCGGCCGCGCTGGCACGATACTTCGCCAGCGAGGCGCTGTCGGCGGTGACCTCGGAGGCCATCCAGATCCACGGCGGTATCGCGATCACGTGGGAACACGACATTCAGCTGTACTTCAAGCGTGCCCACGGCAGTGCCCAGCTGCTCGGCCCGCCGCGTGAGCAGCTGCGCCGGCTCGAAGCCGAGGTGTTCTGAAGTCCACGTGATCTAGCGTGGGTGAGATGAACGACCGCGTCGCACTTCGGGCAGGGATTCCACCGTTCTACGTGATGGACGTGTGGCTGGCCGCGGCCGAACGCCAGCGCACCCACGGTGACCTGGTCAATCTGTCCGCGGGCCAGCCGAGTGCGGGAGCCCCTGCCCCGGTGCGCGACGCGGCCGCCGCAGCACTCGGCCGCAACCAGCTGGGCTACACCGTCGCACTGGGCATCCCCGAGTTGCGGGAGCAGATCGCGCAGACCTACCGCACCCGTCACGACATCGACGTCGGTGTCGACGACGTCGTGTTGACCACGGGATCGTCGGGCGGGTTCCTGCTGACGTTCCTGGCGTGTTTCGACGTGGGTGACCGCGTGGCGATCGCGAGCCCCGGCTACCCCTGCTACCGCAACATCCTGTCCGCGCTGGGCTGTGAGGTCGTGGAGATCCCGTGCGGACCGGAGACCCGGTTCCAGCCGACCGCCGCGATGCTGGAGGCGCTCGATCCTCCGGTGCAGGGGGTGATCGTCGCGAGCCCGGCCAACCCCACGGGCACCGTGATCGCACCCGAGGAACTCGCGGCCATCGCGCGGTGGTGCGACGCGTCGGGGGCGCGCCTGGTCAGTGACGAGATCTACCACGGCCTGGTGTACGAGGGCGCCCCGGAGACCACATGCGCATGGGAGACGTCGCGAAATGCCGTGGTGGTCAACAGCTTCTCGAAGTACTTCGCGATGACGGGCTGGCGACTGGGCTGGCTGCTGGTGCCGGAGAAGCTGCGTCGCGCGGTCGACTGCCTGACCGGCAACTTCACGATCTGCCCGCCCGCGCTGGCGCAGTACGCGGCGCTGGCCGCGTTCACGCCCGAGTCACTGGCCGAGGCCGAGGGTCTGCTGACGCACTACGCCGAGAACCGCCACCTGCTGCTCAACGGTCTGCGCGGCCTGGGCATCGACAAGTTGGCCCCCACCGACGGTGCGTTCTACGTGTACGCCGACGTCAGCAAGTACACCGACAACTCGCTGCAGTTCTGCGAGAAGTTGTTGAACGACACAGGAGTTGCCATCGCACCGGGTATCGACTTCGACACCGTGCGAGGCAACTCCTATGTCCGGCTGTCGTTCGCGGGCCCGACGCACGACATCGAGGAGGCGCTGCGGCGCATCGGGCCCTGGCTCGGCTAGTTACCGGCTTAAAGTCCTGTGGCCGAACGTCTCCGGCGCGAGATCGCGTCCACACCCGCGGCCAGCAGCAGCACGCCACCGGTGACCAGGAAGTTGATGTAGGACGACTGGTTGAGCAGGCCCAGCCCGTTGGCGATGGTCGCGACCACCACGCCACCGATCACCGCGTCGAGGGCGCGGCCCTTACCGCCGAACAGGCTGGTGCCACCGATCACGGCCGCGCCCACCGCGTACAGCAGCGTGTTGCCCGCGCCCGAGGATGCCGACACCTTGCCCGCGTACGACGCCGCGATGATTCCGCTCAGTGCCGCGAGCGACGAGCACGCGATGAACGCCGTAACCCTGATGCGGTCCACCGAGATACCCGCGCGGCGCGCGGCCTCGGCGTTGCCGCCGACGGCGTAGATGTGCCTGCCGTACGCCGTGCGGCGCAGCAGCACCGTCATTCCGATGAGCAACAGCAGGATCAGCGGCAGCACATAAGGGATGCCGCGGATCTCCACGCGAGGATTCACGCTGCGGTTGACGCTGAGCACGAACGTCACACCGAGAACCACGACGGCCACGGCGATCGCGCGGGCGACCACCACACCGAGCGGCGAATGCGTCAGCTGCAGGGCCTTCTTGCGTCGGTAGTTGTAGATCTCCAGGCCCGCGAACGCGAGCACCACCACCAGCGCGATCGTCCAGCCCACGGCCACAGGAAGATTCGCGATCGTGAGCCCGCGGATCACCGGGTTGTCGACGCGGACCGAACCGCCCTCACCGATGAGTTTGAGCGTCACGCCCTGCAACCCGAGGAAGAACGCCAGGGTGACGACGAACGACGGGATACCGAGTTTGGCGCGCAGCACGCCGATGATCAGGCCGATCACGGCGCCACAGGCGATGGCGACCAGCACCGCGGCCCACCACGGCCAGCCCAGGTTCACCACGGCCAGCGCCATCGCACACGCCGCCACACCGCCTGCCACACCGGCGGACAAATCGATGTCGCCGAGCAGCAGGACGAACACCAGACCCATCGCGAGCACACAGATGGATCCGGCCTGGGTGATGAGGTTGGCCAGGTTCAGCGCCGACAGGAAGCGGTCGTTGGCCAGGCCGAACACGACGAACAGCACGACCAGACCAAGGACGGCGGGCAGCGAGCCCATGTCGCCGCCCCGCACGCGCTGGGCGTAGCTGCGGACCGCGTCGCCGAACGTCTGATCGGACCTGGTGTCGCCGGCGAAGCCGCCGGCGTCGGGTTGTTCACTGGCAGTTGGTTTCTCAGATGGTGCCTGAATGCTCATCTCGCGGTCTTTCGAATTCGTATCGGTGTTCACAACCGCTCTCACATCGACTCGGCGGCCTCGGCGGGCGCGAGACCGAGATTGCCCGAACGGCCCGCGGTGATCAGTTCGACCACCTGACCGTGCGTCACGTCGGCCGCGGGTACGTCGGCGGCGACGCGGCCGAGGTACAGCGCGCAGATGCGGTCGGCGACGTCGAAGACGTCGTTCATGTTGTGCGAGATCAGCACAACGCCGAGGCCCTGGCCGGCGAGGCGGCGGACGAGGTCGATCACCTGACGTGTCTGTGCGACGCCGAGTGCCGCCGTCGGCTCGTCGAGCAGGACCACCTTGGAGTTCCACAGCACGGACTTGGCGATGGCCACCGTCTGGCGCTGCCCGCCGGACAGGCTCGACACCGGCTGGCGCACGGAGTTCACCGTGCGCACCGACAGCGATTTCAGCGCATCGCGCGCCATGGTCTCCATGCGCGCCTCGTCGAGCATGCCGCGGACTTTGATCTCCCGTCCGAGGAACATGTTCTCGACGATGTCGAGGTTGTCGCACAACGCGAGGTCCTGATACACCACCTCGATGCCGAGCGCCGAGACGTCGTTGGGCGTACGCACCGTCACCGGTTTGCCCTCGAACAGGTAGGTGCCCGAATCGATGGGGTGGATGCCCGCGATCGCCTTCACCAGCGTCGACTTACCGGCGCCGTTATCGCCGACGAGCGCGGTCACCTGCCCCGGATATACCCGGAAGTCCACGTCGTGGAGAACGTGTACGACACCGAAACTCTTGTTGACGCGTTGTAATTCGAGAATCGGCTCTGGCGTCATCGCTCAGACTCCTGCCGCGGAGCACATCGCCGCGAACTGTCCCGAGCACACCTCGTCCTTGGACTGTCCGCCGTCGTCGAACACGACGTTGATGTTGTCCTTGGTGATCGACTTGGGCGTCAGCAGCACCGACGGGACATCACGGCCGCCGGTGTCGTCGCGGCTGGTGCTGGTGGTCTTGGGGTCCTCGCCGTTGACGAGTGCGATCGCGGCATCGGCGAGCGCGTTGGCCTCCTCGGTGGCCGACTTGTAGACGGTCATGCACTGCGTTCCGGCGAGGATGTTCTGCAGCCCTTCGACGGTCGCGTCCTGGCCCGTGACGGGGACCTGACCGGCGCGCTTGTTCTTCTCGAGGATCGAGATGACCGAGCCGGCGAGACCGTCGTTGGCCGCGTACACGCCGTCGACGCGGCCGTCGGCGGCGGTGTAGAGCTGTTCGAAGATGCTCACGGCCTGGTCGTTGTCCCAATCAGGTACCGCCTGCTCGCCGACGATCGTGATGTTCGGCGCCTTGTCGACCACCGAGTGTGCGCCGCCGCTGAACAACGTCGCGTTGTTGTCGGTGGGCGAGCCGTTGAGGAACACCACGTTGGCCGGCCGGTCGCCGAGGCAGTCGACGAGTCCCTGCCCCTGCAGCTCACCGACTTTCGTGTTGTCGAACGACACGTAGACATCGGCCGAGCCGCCGAGCGTGAGCCGGTCGTAGTCGATGGTCTTCACGCCCTGGGTCGCGGCCTTCTCCTGGATGGAGGCGCCGCTGTCGGAGTCGAGGTTGACGATCGCGAGCACCGTGACCCCGTCGGCGATCATGCCGTCGGCGATGGTGGCCATGGTGTCGGCGGAGCCTTCGGCGTTCTGGATCGTGTAGTCCACGCCGGCTTTCTTGAACGCGGCCTCGAGGGCGGGCCGGTCCTTGGTCTCCCATCGGACCGACGATTTGGTGTCCGGCAGGATGACACCGATCTTGCCGCCCGAACCGCCTTCCGCGGATCCGGCGTTCGAACCCGAATCCGATCCACATGCGGTCAACGTCAGGCCGAGGCCGACGACTGCGGTGACGAGCAGGGTGCTGGTGCGCTTCACGTGAAAACTCCTCCGGCTGGTCTGGTTGCCTGCGCTTCTCGGGTGTCCGCCGATCATCGCGCGCCCATCAGGTGTTCGATGGCCAACTGCTGCAATGCGACGAAACCGCAACCCTTGCCGCCGAAATAGGCCTCACTGTCGAACTCCTCGAAGGCCGAGCGGTCGGCCAACAGGTCGTGGTACGTCTCGCCCGGCGCGAGCGTCGGCTGCCGCAATTCGGCCACCTTGGCCGCCGCCATCGCCTCACGCACCGCGGGATCGGCGCGGAACGCCTCGGCGCGCTGCTTGAGCAGCAGGTACATCCGCATGTTCGCGGCCGCCGAGGCCCACACACCGTCGATGTCCTCGGTGCGGCTGGGCTTGTAGTCGAAGTGCCGAGGACCCTCGTACGCCGGGGTGCCGTCGGGACCACCGTGTTCGAGCAGATCCACGAGCGCGAAGGCATTGGCCAGGTCGCCGTGCCCGAACACGAGGTCCTGGTCGAACTTGATGCCCCGCTGACCGTTGAGGTCGATGTGGAAGAGCTTGCCGCTGTACAGGGCCTGTGCGATGCCGTGCATGAAGTTCAGGCCGGACATCTGCTCGTGGCCGGTCTCGGGGTTCACCCCGACCATCTCCGGGCGGGCCAGGGTGTCGATGAATGCCAGCGCGTGCCCCACCGTGGGCAGCAGGATGTCGCCGCGCGGCTCGTTGGGCTTGGGTTCGATCGCGAAGCGCAACCCGCTGCCCTGGTCGATCACGTACTGGCACAACAGATCCATCGCTTCGCGGTAGCGCGCCAGCGCGGCCTGCACGTCCTTGGCCGAGTCGTATTCGCTGCCCTCACGGCCGCCCCACAACACGAAGGTCTCGGCGCCGAGTTCGATGGCCAAATCGATGTTGCGCAGCACCTTGCGCAGCGCGAAACGCCGCACCGTGCGGTCGTTGCTGGTGAAACCGCCGTCCTTGAAGACGGGCTGGGTGAACAGGTTGGTCGTCACCATCGGGACCACCATGCCGTTGGCCGACAACGCCGACGTCAACCGGTCGACCATCCGCCGCCGCTCGGTGTCGGAACTGCCGAACGCGAACAGGTCGTCATCGTGGAACGTCAGCCCGTACGCGCCGAGTTCGGCCAGTTTCTCGACGGCCTCCACGACGTCGAGCGCCGGGCGGGTGGCGACGCCGAACGGATCGTTTCCGTTCCAGCCGATGGTCCAGAGGCCGAACGAGAAACGGTCCTCTCGCTTCGGGGTGAGCGGTTCGGTTGTGGAGACGTTCGACTCCAACACGGTCATGCGGATGCTCCTCATCGGGCGGAATTGAGGGTTGTATTTTGTTCTCTCGACGAACATAAGATGTGGTTCAAGACACGTCAAGGGTTGGATGTGAGGAGTCGTCGCG
>Ga0182742_1004733_pt1 | contig 12072 bp, 11 predicted proteins | sample eDN5th37CBELigMG_FD_128880 | JGI IMG/M metagenome (GOLD analysis project Ga0182742, IMG submission 128880) | Enriched Miracle-Growth compost microbial communities from Emeryville, California, USA - eDNA 5th pass 37_C BE-Lig MG (version 2)... ... | reverse complement strand
TGGGCGAGTGGCCCAGCCCGCGTGACGACCGGCTGTTCACCAACATCGTCGTGATGGGCATGGGCGAGCCCCTGTTCAATTACGATGGCATCGCGGCGGCGATGAAGCTCGCCAGCGACGGCGACGGGATCGGCCTGTCCAAGCACAAGATCACGCTCTCCACCTCGGGCGTGGTGCCGCGGATCGTGCAGTGGGGGGAGGAGCTGGGCACCGGGCTCGCCATCTCGCTCCATGCGGTGCGCGACGAGCTGCGCGACGAGCTGGTGCCGGTCAATCGCAAGTGGAAGATCGCGCAGCTGCTCGATGCCTGTCGCGCCTACCCGCATCGCAACAAGCCGATCACCTTCGAATATGTGATGCTGGCCGGCGTGAACGACAGCGACGCCGATGCGCGCGAGCTGGTCCGGCTGCTGGAAGGCATCCCGGCCAAGGTCAACCTGATCCCGTTCAACGCCTGGCCGGGTGCGGAGTTCACCTGCTCGTCCAACAACCGGATCCATGCGTTCGCGCGGATCGTGGAGGCGGCCGGCTACCAGAGCCCCGTGCGGGTGCCGCGCGGCCGGGACATCCTGGCCGCCTGTGGCCAGCTCAAGACCGCGAGCGAGCGGATCCGGGCGCGGCGTGAGGCGGCTGCCGCCTCGTCGGCGGCGGCCTCCACGCCCGCCCCCGCCCCCGCTGCCGCCCTGCACTGAGCCATGGATAGCGGGCGGGACCGGCCCCGCAGGCGGTCGTGGCTGCGGCGGTTCCTGACCGGCTTCCTGGCGACGGTGGGCCTGCTCAGCCTGGTCCTGGTGCTGGGCGTGGCCGGCGGCATCTGGTGGCTCACCCGTCAGGAGGAGCCGCTGCCCGATCAGATGTTCCTGAGCCTCGACCTGCGCCGGCCGATCCTGGAGGGCCAGCCCGGCTGGATGGCCGGCTGGCTGGGCGACCAGGAGGAGTACCGGCTGCTCGACCTGGTGGAGGCGCTGGACCGTGCGGCGGGCGACCCGCGGGTCAAGGCGGTCTATGCCCGGCTGGACGAGACCGCGCGGGGCTTCGCCACCACCCAGGAACTGCGCAGCGCCATCCTCGAGCTGCGCGCCGCCGGCAAGCGCACCGTCGCCTATGCCGACAGTTTCGGCGAGCTGAGCCCGGCCAACGAGGGCTACTACCTCGCCAGCGCGTTCGACGAGATCGTGCTCCAGCCGGTGGGCTCGCTGGGCCTGGCCGGACTGTCCATGCAGGAGCCGTTCGCTCAGGGCCTGCTGGAGAAGCTGGGCATCCGCTTCGAGGTCACCCGGCGCAGCGAGTACAAGACCGCGTTCGACTTCGCCGCCGCTTCCGACCCGTCGCCCGAGCACCGGGAGATGAGCCAGGCCCTGCTGGAATCGCTCGACCGGCAGTTCCGCACCGGCATCGAGTCCGGGCGCCCGCAGCTGGCCGGGCGGATCGGCCAGCTGATCGATGCCGGCCCCTACACCGGCGAGGCGGCGCTGTCCGCGGGCCTGATCGACCGGATCGCGCACGAGGACGAGGTGCTGAACCGGCTCTACGAGGGTGCCGTCTCCGGCAATGGGTCGGGTTCGGCGCGCTGGCGCCGGGTGGCGATCGAGGATTATCGAGCGCGCAGCCGGCCCGGCGGCGAGTTTCCGCAGGTGGCGGTGATCCATGCGGTGGGGCCGATCCTGCGTGGCAGTGGCGGGCTGGAGGGCCAGACCGCGTCCGCCGACGACGTGGCGGGTGCGCTTGCCGCCGCACGCCAGGACGATGCCATCCGGGCGGTCCTGTTCCGGATCGCCTCGCCGGGCGGCTCCGCGGTGGCGTCGGCCACGATCGGGCGCGAGATCGACCGGCTGAAGCAGGCGGGCAAGCCGGTGGTGGTCAGCATGGGCGACGTGGCCGGCTCGGGTGGCTACTGGATCGCCGCGGATGCCGACCTGATCCTGGCCGGCCCGGCGACGCTCACCGGCTCGATCGGCGTGATCGCGGGCAAGCCGGTCCTGCAGGACCTGTGGGAATGGCTGGAGGTCAACTGGCTGACCACCAGCCGCGGCGAGCATGCCGAACTCTGGACGCTGAACCGCTCCTACACGCCGGCAGAGCAGGCCAAGGTCGACCAGATGGTCGACACGATCTACCAGGCGTTCAAGGAGCGGGTCGCGGCCGGGCGTGGCCTGTCCGCCGAGGCGGTCGAAGAGGTCGCGCGTGGCCGGGTCTGGACCGGCGAGCAGGCCCTGCCGATCGGCCTGATCGACCGGCTGGGGGGCCTCGCCGACGCGATCGCCGCCATCAAGGAACGCCTGAACCTCCAGCCGGACCAGGAGGTGAGCCTGGTGACCCTACCCGATCCGCGCGCCGACCTGTTCCGCCTGCTGGGCAGACTGCGCCGCGGCCTGACCATGGTCGACACGCTGCTGGGCGGCAGCCTCGGCGTGCTGGCCAGGGGGCCCGCGTTGATGGCGTTGCCATCGGCTGCGGTGCGGTGACGGGACCGCCCGTCACGGAAACCTCACGCAGTTTTGCCCGCACAGGGTTGATCGGCGCTGCCGAACGGGGCAATTGGCCCTCCGTGAGCATGAACGAGCCCAGCGATCCCGCCGTCGTGGCACCGCCCCCGCCGGCCGACCCGATGCCGGAGGAGGTAACAGCCGTGCCGTCCGGCCCGGCATCGGACAGCAGTCCCGACCGGCGGCGCCGCCTGATCGCGCGCGCCTCGACGGTGAGCGTCCTGGTTGCGGTGGCGCTGGCGGTGCTGAAGCTCCTGGCGGTGATCGCCACCGGCTCCACCGCCTTGATGAGTTCCGCGGTCGACAGCTTCGCCGATCTGGCCGCCTCGGGCATGATCTGGCTGAGTTTCCGTGCCGCACGCACCCCTGCCGAGCCACGCAGCCACATGGGGCCCGGGCGCTCGGAGGCGGTCTCGGCCCTGACCCAGGCGGCATTCGTGGGCGGGGCCGGCCTGTTCGTGCTCAGCATCTCGATCCGGCAGTTCGTCTATCCCGTCCCGATCCAGCATGGCTGGTGGGGCCTCGTGGTGATGCTGGTGTCGATCGTCGTCACGCTGGTGCTGGTGGGCTACCAGCGCCGCGTGGTGCGGCTTACCGCCTCGGCGGCCATCGCGGCGGACCGCGCCCATTACGAGGGCGACCTGCTCACCCAGATCGCGGTGGTGCTGTCGCTCCTGGGCGCCGGCCTGTACGGGCTGGACCGGCTGGACCCGTTGGTCGGTGCCGGGGTGGCGATCTACCTCCTGGTGATGGCGGTGCGGATCGGGCGGGACGCGGTGGCGACGCTGCTGGAGCGGGCGCTGCCCCGGAACCTGCGCCGGCAGGTCGAGACGCTCGCCAGTGCCCAGCCGGGCGTGCTGGCAGTGGGCCATCTCCATGGCTACGAGACCGGCGATCACTGCTACATCGATCTGGAGGTCGAGGTCGCCGCCGACATGCCGGTGGCCAATGCCCGGCGAATCGCCGATGCTATCGAGGCGGAGCTCGAGGAGCAGTTCGTCGGTGCCGAGGTGACCGTGCATCCGGTGCCGGCGGGCGAGCCGCACATCGACTGACGGGCGAGGGGGCCCGGTACGGAGGGCAGATGCGCATCACCCGCCTGAAGGTCACCCCGGTCAACATTCCCCTGGAAGCGCCCCTGCTGTGGAGCGGCGGGCTCTATCCCGGCACCTCCAAGCTGATCATCGAGATCTTCACCGACCAGGGCCTGGTGGGCCTGGGTGAGGCGCCCTCGGTCGACGTGCTGGCGACGGTGCAGCGGATGGGCGAGCTGCTGGAAGGCATGGACCCGCTCGACATCGCGGCCTGCGAGCAGCGCTGCCTGCCGCCCTGGCAGATCGTCCAGAACACCGACGACGCCTCGGTCGCCAAGGCGTTCGGCGCCATCGAGATCGGGCTTTGGGACCTGCGCGGCAAGGCCTGGGGCCAGCCGCTCCACCTTCTGCTCGGCGGCAAGGTCCGCGACGCCGTGCCGTTCACCGAGTATTTCGCCTTCCGGGAGGGCCGCGAGACCGGGCCGGAGGCGGTGGCGGAGCATTGCCTGGCGATGCGCGAGGCCCATGGCAGCACGCTGTTCGAGGGCAAGCTGATCCAGGGCGACCCGCTCTTGGAGATCCGGACCGTGCGGCTCCTGCGCCAGGCACTGGGGCCGGAGTCGACCATCCGGCTCGATTCCAACATGCAGTGGTCGCTGCCGACCGCGATCCGGATCCTGCGCGAGATCGAGCCCTACGATGTCCGCAACTACGAGGACCCGGTCGCGACCTTCGAGGAGATGGCCGCCTTGCGCCGCCATTCCTCGATCCGCTTCTCGAGCCACGTGCCGGATCTGCGCCGGGCCGTGGCATTGGGCACGCCGGATGCGATCGTGGTCAACTTCGCCGTGCTGGGCGGGATTGGCCGGGCGATTCGCTTCATCGGCGCCTGTGAGGCGATGGGCGTCGATTTCTGGTGCTATTCGGGCGACACCGGAGTCTGCACCGCTGCCTATCTCCACGTCTCCGCAGCGATGCCCTGGATCCGCGAGCCGTCCCAGTCGCTGTTCCGCTGGCAGGTGGGCGACGTGATCGAGGGCGGACCGTTCCGGCAGAAGAACGACGTCGTGCCGGTGCCGGACGGGCCGGGCCTGGGGGTCTGCCTGGACCACGAGGCCCTGGCCTGCTGGCACCGCCACTTCGTGGACCACGGACCGCTGGACCATTTCCACGATCCTGCGGCCCCTGGCCGGATGCGGCGCCTGCCGCTCAGGTGACGCTCGAAGGTTCCGGGTCGGGCAGAGCTGCCGGCGAGGCCGGCAGGACCCAGCGCAGCCAAGCCAGGCCCAGGAAGGCCGCCACCACCGAGGCGCACAGCACGCCCAGCTTGACCTCGTCCAGCATCACCGGGTCCGGGAAGGCCAGGTCGGCGATGAACAGGGACATGGTGAAGCCGATCCCGCCGAGCAGGCCCATGCCGAACAGGGCGCGCAGGTTCATCTCCGGCGGCAGCCGGTAGAGCTTCAGCCAGGACCCCAGCATGACCGCACCCACGATTCCGACGGGCTTGCCGATCAAGAGGCCCAGGAAGACGGCGAGCGTGCCGATCCCGATCTCCAGCGTGCCGCCGGTGACGTTCACCCCGGCATTGAACAGGGCGAAGATCGGCATGATCAGGAAGGCGACGTAGGGCTGGAGCTTGTGCTCGAAATTGTGCAGCGGGCTGCGCCGCTCCTCGATCAGCGCCTCCAGGGAGTGCAACTCGACCTCGATGCGCTCCGGGCTCCCGGAGAGCCTGGGAGTGAGCGCTTCGCCGAGGGCCGCGGCATCCGGCACCTGACGCAGCGGCACGGTGAAGGCCATCAACACGCCGGCGATGGTGGCATGCACGCCGGACTTCAGCATGGCGTACCAGGCGATTGCCCCCAGTATGACGAAGACGATCGGCCGGCCGCCGCCCTGGCGGCCATAAGCCGCGGCCAGCAGGCAGGTGGCAAGCGAGATCACCAGCGGCAGGACCGCCACGTCCGGCGTATAGAACAGGGCGATCACGATGACCGCGCCCAGGTCGTCGACGATCGCGAAGGCCAGCAGGAACACCTTCAGCCCATAGGGCACCCGGTCGCCGATCAGCGCCAGCACGCCCACCGCAAACGCGATGTCGGTGGCCATCGGTACACCCCAGCCGGGCGCATAGGCGGTGCTGCCGGCGATCATGACATAGATCAGGGCCGGGCCGACCATCCCGCCCAGCGCGCCGATGACGGGCAGGGCGGCGCGTGACCAGCCGCGCAGCTCGCCCGCCACCAGCTCGCGCTTGATCTCGAGCCCGACCACGAAGAAGAACAGCGCCATCAGGAAATCGTTGACCCAGTGGGCCAGCGACTTGTCGACGCCCACTCCGGCGATGGTCGCGGTAGTCTGGGCGTGCTTCATCGCCTCGTAGGCGGGTGCCCATGGGGAGTTGGCCCACAGGAAGGCGAAGCCCGCAGCCGCGATCAGGACAGCGCCGCCGGCACTGGCGGTCTCGAAGAAACGGCGGAACGGCAGGATGACCTGCCGGCGGATGGAAGAAGCTGCTGCTGCTGCTGAAGCTGTCACGGCGCCGCCCTGAAGTTCCCGAATGTCTGATGCCAGCAGGAATGGCCAAGCTTCCTGGCAGGGGCAAGCAGAACCGGCCGGGACGGCGGTTGATTTTCTGTTCAGGAACGGTGGTAGGGGTGGCCGGACAGGATGGTGGTGGCCCGGTAGATCTGCTCGGCCAGCATCACCCGGACCAGCATGTGCGGCCAGGTCATGCTGCCGAAGGCCAGCTTCAGGTCGGCGCGCGCCAGCACCGCCTGGCCATGGCCGGCAGCGCCGCCGATCAGGAAGGCCAGGTCGCGCACCCCCTGGTCGCGCCAGCTCCCCAGCCGCCCGGCGAACGCGACGCTGTCGAACTGGCGGCCATGCTCGTCCAGTGCCACCACCGTGGCGCCCGCAGGGACCCTGGCCAGCAGCAGGCGTGCTTCATCGTCCTGCCGGGCAGGGTCCTCGGCAGGGCGACGGCTCTCGATCTCGACCAGCGGGGCGAGGATGGGGCAGCGCTGGCGATAGGCTTCGACCAGGCTCTCGATCGCCGGGTCGCGGTTGCGCCCGACCGCCAGGATGAGGGCGCGCACCGGCCGGTCAGCCAGGCGCTACGGCCAGGCGCTTGGGGGCCTCCACCGACCAGAGCTTCTCGATGTCGTAGAAGCTGCGCGTCTCGGGCTTGAACAGATGGACGATCACATCGCCGGCATCGATCAGCACCCAGTCCGAGGCGCCCAGCCCCTCGCCGGACACGTTCTTGTAGCCCTGGTCCTTCAGGCTCTGCAGCAGCTTCTCCGCCATGGAGGAGATGTGCCGCTGCGAGGTCCCCGACGCGACCACCATCCAGTCGGCGATCGAGGTCTTGCCCGCCAGATCGACGACGACCGGGTCAACCGCCTTGTCGTCGTCGAGCGACTTCGTGATGAAGTCGAGGAGGTCGGTCGCTGCCATGCCTCCATTGCCTGCGGTGGCTATGTGAAATTCTCCTGGCTCGCCGCCTTCCGCTCGCCACGAATTGCCGTGGACGAGGCTGGATGCAGCCGATGATGCAACAAGACCCATGCTGGAGCCGGCAGGTCGACCAGCCGATGCGCCTGCCGCTCGTCGATCCGGGCTGCGGCGAATCGCTGGGCCACCAGTCCTGTTCCAGCACGCTCAAGATATGGTGCGCGCGCCAGCACCGCAACCGGGCAGGCGTGGAGCAGGCGCAACCAATGCTTCCAGCGTGGCAGTTGCAGCAGATTGTCCGCACCGATCAGCCAGACATGGCGCCGGTCGCCCCGACGGTTCAGGCGGGCCACCGTGTCGGCCGAGTATTGCAGCCCGTGCCGCTCCTCGTAGTCGCTCACCTCGATGCGCGGGTCCGCCTGCGCCACGCGGCAGGCCGAGGCGAAGCGCTCGGCGAACGGCGCCATCCCGCGGCGCTCCTTCAACGGATTCTGCGGCGAGACCAGCCAGACGACCCGGTCAAGGCGCAGGCGGCGCAGCGCCTCCTGGCTGGCGTGCAGGTGCCCGGCATGCGCCGGGTTGAACGAGCCCCCGAACAGGCCCACCCGGGCCTGCGCCGGCAGGATCGGAGCCGGTGGCGCGGGCTGCTTCAGGTCGATCCGGGCGACCGGGCGGCGGGGAAAGGTCTGATCGAGGGGCATGGTGCGCCGAGAAGGGCCGGGGCCGGCAACGGAGCCGATCCGTTGCCCGGGCGCAAGGCCCTCAGTCCTTCGGGTCCCGCTCGGTCATCAGCCGCGCCTCCTCTGCCTTGTAGAAGTACTGCGAGCACACCAGCCAGCCCTTGAACGGCCGGAGCAGCGCGATGCAGGCCAGCACCGCGAACGGGAAGGTCACCACCAGGTGGATCCAGTAGGGTGCATCGAAGGCGAGATCCAGCCAGACCGCCAGCACCAGGGCCGGGATGCCCACGATCGACATGGCGAAGAAGGCCGGGCCGTCGGCGGGATCGGCGAAGGAATAGTCCAGCCCGCACACCTCGCAGCGGTCGCGCAGGGTGAGCAAGCCCCGGAACAGGTGGCCCTGCTGGCAGCGCGGACAGCGGCCGCGGATGCCAGTGCGCATGGGGCTGCTGGTCTCGTGCCACGGGCCGCCGCTGCCGTGGGTGCCGGGGGCGGTCGCCTGCATGGGATGGATCCTTTCCTTCCGTGCCATGGCAATGTATGCATACTGCAGATGTAAGCCATACAAGATGCCTACAATACGCCAGATATAGCCGTACATGTCGCTGCCGCCAATCGCGGCCCGTCCGGGAAGCTGCCGGGCGCGACCATCTGTCATGGACGATCCGCGATGCATGAGAAGAACGCTGGAACCGGCGACGTTCCCTGGCGGCCGGAACTGCCGGCGGGTGAGGGCGGCAAGGCGGCCGGCATCGTGGCGGCATTGGTCGCGGCCCTGCGCTCCGGCCGGCTGCGGCCGGGCGACCGGCTGCCGCCGCAGCGCCGGCTGGCCCAGGAACTGGGCGTCGATCTCACCACGGTGATGCGCGGCTTCCGCCTGGCCCGGGCGCGCGGCCTGGTGGCGGGCCGGGCCGGGCAGGGCAGCTTCGTCGCCGAGGGAGCGCTCGCGGCTCTGGGCCCGGCTGTCCCGGCACAAGCGGCGCTGGTCGACCTCAGCATGAACTCGCCGCCCCAGCCGGCTGCGGCACGGCTGGCGACACGGATCGGGCAGGGCATCGCTGCCCTGCTGGCGGACGGACCAGGCCTGGCACGGCTGCACTATGGCGAGAGCGGCGGCAGCCCCGACGACCGGGGGCTGGCCGCGCAGTTCCTGGCACAGCGGCTGGGGCCGCTTCCACCGGAGCGGGTGGTGCTGGCGAGCGGCAGCCAGAGCGCGCTCCATGCGTTGTGCGGCCTGCTGCTCCGGCCGGGCGACCGGCTCCTGTGCGGGCAGTTCACCTATCCGGGCCTGATCGCGGTCGCCACCAGTCACGGCGTCCGCCTGACGCCTGTGGCGATGGATGCTGAAGGGATCCTGCCCGAAGCCTTGGCGCAAGCGTGCCGGGCGGCCCGGCCGAAGGCGCTCTACCTGATCCCGTCCGCCGACAATCCGACCGCGGCGACGCTGCCCCTGGAGCGGCGCGCACGGCTGGCCGAGCTCGCGGCGGAGCATGGTATCGCGGTCATCGAGGACGATGCCTATGGCCTGCTCCAGGCGACGGACCTGCCGCCGATCGCCCGGCTGGCGCCGGAGCGGACCTGGCATGTGGCCACGCTGTCCAAATGCGCCACGCCGGGGCTGCGCACCGCGCTGGTCGCGGCACCTTCGGCAGCCGAGGCGGATCGTCTGGTGCAGATGCTGCGCGCCTCCTGCCTGATGCCGCCGCCGCTGATGACCGGCCTGGCGATGCGCTGGGCCCAGGACGGCAGCCTCCTGGCGATCCGCGACGCGATCCGGGCGGAGAACCGGGCGCGCCAGCAGCTGGCGGCGAACATCCTGGCCGGGTTCGGGCCGGCCGCCGATCCATCCTGCCCGCATCTCTGGCTGCAGCTGCCGGCCGGCTGGCGTGCCAGCACCTTCACCGGCGAGGCCGGCCGGCTCGGCCTGTCGGTGACGCCCGGCGATGCGTTCGCGGTGGGCCCGTCGGCCATCGAAGCGGTACGGGTGTCGCTGGGGGTGCAGGACGATCGGACGGCTCTGGTGGATGCGCTCTCCTGCCTGCGCCGGCTCCTGGAGCGGCAGCCGGCCGCGGCTGGGCGCCCGGTGATCTGAGCCTTCCGCCAGTGCTCAGGGCAGGTAGGGGACGATCCGGCCCTGCTGGACCACGGGGCCGGTCGGCCGGCCGGTCGGCGAGCCGCCCGTCGGCTCCAGGCTGACCGCCAGCATGGCGCCACCGCCGATCCCGGCCATGTGTTCTGCCGGCAGTTCCATGGCCATCCGCGCGTCCGGATCGAGCACCCCCAGCGAGACCGGGACCGGGCTGCCCGCGGGGATCAGCCAGAGTTCCGGCACCCGGTCGCCGTCGCTCATCTGGCCGACCGGGTCGATCGACACCGCCCCAGCGGCTGGGTCGGCACTCACCAGCCACATCGGGTTACCGCTGGTATCGTCCAGGATCGCGATATAGGCCGCACCCGGTCCCTGTGGCAGCGGGCGCACCACCAGGAGGCCGGCGAACGCTGCTGCCAGCAGAGCAGAGCCGAAGGCCAGCCCGCGCCACAGCGACAGGCTGTTCCAGATCCGGCGGTGCAGCGGCACGAACACCTTGCCGCGCGACGGGCGGCCCTGACGCTGGATGGAGCGCTCGATGCGCTCCAGCAGTGCTGCCGGCGGCTCGACCGGCTCGATCAGGCCGAGCAGCGGCGCCAGGCGGCGCTGCCACCACACTACCCGACCCTGGGCCAGCCGGTCGTTGCGCAGCCGCATCTCGAAGCGCATCTGCTCGACCGGCGGCAACGTGCCGAGGACGAACTCGGCAGCGTCCAGATCCAGCTCGTCGGTGGGATTGTCGTCGGGGGTCATGAGTCGAGGCAGGTGCGCAAGCGGGCCAGGCTGCGCCGGATCCAGCTCTTGACCGTACCCAGCGGCTGGCCCAGCCGCTCGGCCAACTCCTCCTGGCTCCAGCCGTCGGCGAACGCCATGATCACGCAGCGCCGGTGCTGCGGCTCCAGCTCACCCAGGCAGTGGACCAGCGACAGCCGGTCGGCAGAGCTGACCCCCGGCACCGCACCGATCCGCTCCAGGACGTCGTCGTCTTCATCGGTGTCGAGGCTGGCGACGACGCGCTCCCGGCCGGCCTTGCGCAGGTGATTGATGGCACTGTTGCGCAGGATGGTGATCATCCAGCCGATCGCCGCACCCCTGGCCGGGTCATAGTGGTCGGCGTGCCACCAGACCCGGAGGAAGGCGTCGTGCAGCGCATCCTCGGCGACCTCGCGGCGGCGCACGATCCGCAGGGCCGCGCCCAGCAGTCTGGGGGCAGTGGCGGCGTAGAGCTTGCGGAACGCTTCGGCATCCCGCCGCCCGACCTGCACGAGCAGGTCATTCAGCAGTTCAGGGCTATCGTCGGCGTCCTTCGACACCGTGAGGTCCGCCGTGCGCATCTGGACAACAGATAAGTCGGCTCTGCCCGGCCGCCAAGCGGTGACCTGAACTCATCTCAGGAATGTTTCGCCCGCTACGGCAGCGGCTCAGCCCGGCCGGCACTGGCCGCTGCCGCGGACCTGGTACTTGTAGGTGACGAGTTGCTCCAGCCCGACCGGGCCACGGGCATGGAGGCGCCCGGTCGCGATGCCGATCTCGGTGCCGAAGCCGAACTCGCCGCCATCGGCATACTGGGTCGAGGCATTGTGGGTGACGATGGCGCTGTCGACCTCGGCCAGGAACCGCTCGGCCGCATCCGTGTCGCGCGCGACGATGCAGTCGGTGTGGTGGCTGCCAAAGCCGTTCACATGGCCGATCGCCTCGTCCAGCCCGGCCACGACCTTCACCGCCAGTACCGCGTCCAGGAACTCGGTGCTCCAGTCCGCCTCGTCGGCCGGCTGGCCGTTCGGCCAGATCGCCAGGGTCTCGGCACAGCCATGGATCTCGCAGCCCTTGGCCGCCAGCGCGTCCAGGATGGGCGGGAGCAGTCGGGCGGCCACGGCGCGGTCGACCAGCAAGGTCTCGGTGGCGCCGCACACGCCGGTGCGCCGAAGCTTGGCGTTCAGCACCAGTTCCTGTGCCATCTGCGGGTCGGCGCTGGCATGGAGGTAGGTGTGGTTGTTGCCGTCCAGATGGGCGAACACCGGCACCCGGCTTTCCGCCTGGACGCGGGCCACCAGCGACTTGCCGCCGCGGGGCACGATCACGTCGACATGCTGGCTGGCCGCCAGCAGGGCGCCCACCGCTGCCCGGTCGGTGGTCGGGATCATCTGGGCGGCATCGGCGGGCAGGCCCGCCTTGGCGACCGCATCGGCGATGATCGCGTGGATGGCGCGCGAGGAGTGGAAGCTGTCCGAGCCGCCGCGCAGGATCACGGCGTTGCCGGCCTTCAGGCACAGGGCCGCGGCATCGGCGGTGACGTTCGGCCGGCTCTCGTAGATCACGCCGAT
>Ga0182742_1004730_pt1 | contig 12079 bp, 13 predicted proteins | sample eDN5th37CBELigMG_FD_128880 | JGI IMG/M metagenome (GOLD analysis project Ga0182742, IMG submission 128880) | Enriched Miracle-Growth compost microbial communities from Emeryville, California, USA - eDNA 5th pass 37_C BE-Lig MG (version 2)... ... | reverse complement strand
TGAAAAGTCTGCAAGTTCGTTACCAAACTTTGCGTTATTCATCTTAATTGAACCGCCGTATACGGAACCGTACGTACGGTGGTGTGAGAGGTCGGGAGTTAATCACTCCCTCCTACTCGATTTGACCCATTTATTATATAAAAGTGATTTTTGAAAATAGTTGATTAAAAACACACTTTCACTAGTCTTCAATAAACGATAACCATGTAAAATACCTATAGCGTCTCATCTAATTTTTGAATCTTTGAATGAGAAATCAAATATACATTGCCTAAAATATCAATTAAGTCTCCTTTTATACGTACAGCACAATCTTTATTGGACGCATAAATATTAATTTCTTCCGATATGGCAGAAAGTTCGTCTTTTACCATGGGTAGGTTATTTTCAAGATCAAAATGTGAAAGAACTGCAAAATCATCAAGACCGATTCCATCGTAAATGGTACTTGATTCAACGTTATATCCAAAGTTTTTTGAGCATAACCATTTAACGGACATGTTAATGGCACCAGCACTTGCTCCTATCACAACAGCTCTACTATTTATTATAGTTTCGGACAATTCATACTCTCTTAAAAAACCATTTTGATTAACAGTATTTCCACCCAACAAGAAAATAACAGAGGCATTTCGAAGTAAGAATTGGGCCTTTTCCTTTTGTACGCTATAATTAATGACATGATATTCATCAAACACTATACCAGCCTGATCTAACCACATACGTTCAGTAGCACCAACCTCTTCATAGATAGAGGGGTTTGAGCTAATCATAACAATCGATTTTCTATCCGTTATATCTTCCTGTAACACATTGACCAGTTTCACTGGAAAAAAGGCATGAAACCAACCTAAATAATAATGAGTTTTCATAAGTTCCCCCTGTAAAAGATAAATATTATTAACTTAGTACGTGCTTTCATAATACTATTACAATACTAAAAATAAACTCATGTGAAATTCACACAGAGGAGAATCGTGACAGTATTTAATCAAAATACTATGATTTTTTCACTTTATTTCGATTCTATAATTATTCCTAAGTATACTATATTTGTAAGTATCTTAATATTATGAAATTTTTTCATTAGATGGAGTACACCATTTTAAACAGGGGGTGGACTCAAAGCTAGAGTAAATAATGAAGTTTATTACGGTATGAAATTACCTATCTATTAATAATAGGATACCTTTTTATTACTATAAAATAAGTAAGGAGATTTATTATGGACATCCTAACCACCAAATTGAAAACTCATAAACTAGAAGATACGAAACACTTTTATAAACATATTTTAGGTTTTTCAATAGAGAATGAGAAGCCAAATAGTTTCCAAATACAATTAGGAAGAAGTTCTATTGAATTTAATGATCAAGATGTTGTAGGAGAGCCTTACTACCATTTTGCCTGTGACATTCCTTCTAATCAATTTTTAGAAGCAAAGAAATGGGTTATGAGTAAAACGAATCTTTTAACTGAAAATGGTGCAGATGAAATAGCATTTACTTTCTCTGTTGCAAAATCATTTTATTTTGAAGACCCAGCAGGGAATATTATTGAATTTATTGCTAGTTTAGAAGATAATCCTCCAAGTGATATACCATTTTCTTTAGAGAGCATACAAAAACTCTCAGAAATGAGTTTAGTTGTACATGATAAAATGTCAGTTGCAAATCTCTTGAAAAAGAATAAGATTGTAGACCGTAACGATTCAGAGATCACTTCTGATTCATTGTCTTTTATGAGTGATAACAAATCAAAAGTATACTTGTTATTAGCTGAACCTAATAGGAAGTGGCTATTTTCTGATAAGAAATCAAAAGTATTTCCAATAGATATTTCTTTAGATTCAGGGACTATTTTGGGTATAAACAAGGAAAATGAATTTTATATAAATAGTTAATTTCTTCCTGTGCTAATGTATACTAAAAAAAGATTCCTTAATTGTAGTCTAGTTAATACTAAATGATTATTGAGGGGGCATTGATCTAAGAAAGATTAATGCTTTTTTTTTGTTGAAGTTATTATACGAAAGTAACAGTTATTATGTTGGATAATGATGTACCAATTGTAAGATTGGATAATATTTATGGTATGAGGCCGACATTAGTTTGTATTTGTGATTAATATTATAGGAGAATATGAAACATTGTCTTGTTTTGAGTCGTCAATAGATAAACTAACTGGAAGGAGATGTTTTATTGCGACATGATAGTAAGCGAAGAGGAATTCCATCCTAAGCGGCGTGAAGATATATTAAGAGAACTTATTGATCTCTATGCAGAGAGTATTAAAATGTTAGCTTTTACATACGTGAAAAACTGGTCAGCTGCCGAAGATATTACACAAGATGTATTTATAAAGTGTTATGAAAAAATGGAGAGTTTTAGAGGAGATAGTACATATAAGACGTGGCTTTATAAGATTACTCGAAATAAATGTATCGATTATTTGAAAAGTAAATGGTATCGATCATTTATCCCTACAGATTTTATGAAAGAAAAGATGGAAACAATGGATCAACTTTCTACGGAAGAACAAGTAATAAATAAACTTGATGACATAGAATTATCCGAAAAGGTATTAGCCCTGCCGACTAAGTATCGAGAAATCATTATATTGTTTTATTATGAAGAGTTAAAAATGAAAGAAATACAAACTTTAACAAATTTGAATATTGATACTATTAAAACTAGGTTAAGACGAGGTAAACAAATGCTTCAAAAGAATGTAGAAAGGGGTTATGGCAATGAGTGATAATTTGAAGTATGTAAGAAAGAGTTTGAATAGTACCATTCTAAAACATGGGAAAATGAGTAGTGCTGACAAAGATAGACTATATCAAACGGTTATTCATCACAAAGTCTCAAAAAAACGTTTTTCTATTGCACCCGTACTATCAATTGCTGCTATTGCTTGTTTTACTCTTTTTATTGGTAGCTTTGTATATAAGCAAATAGAAAATAAAGAAAATCCGCAAAATGATCTGGCTTTGATTAACAATCAAGAGGAAGAGGATGATAAAACTACTAGTAAAAATGAAGAGCAAAAAAATAACAATTCTTCGAATTTAGCAAGTTTTTTATATGAATTAAAAGTTATGCTACAAGAGAATAATATGAGTTCATCTCCAATAGAAGATTCCGCAAAGGAAGTTGGGGATTTTGCTAAAGATAACGCTTATCGATTTGCCTCTATACAAAAAGAAGAAGCCATACTAAAAAAATTGCAAGAAATAGGTAAACTTGGGGAAAGTCTACAAGAAGTAGATACTGACGAAAAAAGAATAAATATCATGTCTGATTTAGACTATGTTGCTAACCAATTAGTGGTGATTGCGGAAGCGAAAGGGATAATCGACGAAAGAAATAATATAATTAAAAATTTAGAATATGAAAATTTAGAAACCTGGTTAAAAAGCGTAAAAGAAAGCATACATGCTGAATCCTTTAAACCATATGGTAATCGTGAAGCTTACGAAAGAAATATAGGAAATGGTGCTAATTTATATGCTAAACATTACGCAGCGTTAGAGGATGATACAGCTATAAAAGATCAGTTAAAAGAAATTGCAGAAGTAACAAATAAAATTAAAAAAGAAGAGGGGGAAGAAAAAAGAACAGAATTATTGAATACATTAGATCTAATGATTGATCAACTGTTAGAAGATAGGTAATACAGGAAATAGAGTAATATATGAAAAAATGGGAGTTGGAAGATAATGAAAAGTAAAATTACCCTGACAATCTTATTCGTTATTTTTTTAGTAGGATTGTCAGCTTGTAGCAAATCTTCTATGAATAATACAAACAATACTAAGTCTGAACCGCAAAATGTATTAGATAGTACAGAGGATACTAATAATACTTCACTTAATGATTCAGCTATTGACGATAGCTATAATAATCAGGAGGAAGTAGCAATTACAAATAGTAGCTTAGAGGAAGAAGATACTATCAGCATAAATAGTAATACATCCAAAGAAACTTCGGAAAATTTGATTCCTGATATAAATAAAGATAATCCTGAAGAATGGGATAAAAAGAGAAAAGAGGTTTTTGATTATATCGAACAAGAACTTAATGCCTTTCCAACCGAGATAGAGGGAAGTAGAAAAGCGTTTATAGAAAGATTAGATAACATCCAAAAAGAACTTGATTCCTTACCAGATAAGAAGTATTCAGATACAGGTACAACTAACGCGATGAAAAACTACTATGGAGTCTCTTATGAAAAGTATGACATTGCATTAAATAGGATTTATGATTTACTAAAAAAAGAATTACCTTCTGAGACAATGGAGCGTTTAAAGACGGCACAAATTAAATGGATAGAACAGAAAGAAGCAAAGACGGAAAAAGAGAGAGAAAAATATGCTGGAAAAACGCATGAATGGGTTGCTTTTTATATATCTTCTTACGAATCAACCAAAGAAAGATGTTATGAATTAGTTAACGAGTATATGACAGAATAAAATAGTAACGTGGTTTACTTAAGAGTATGAAAGGAGACTGTATCAAACAGTCTCTCTATATTTTTCCGTATCTACTTCTATTAATACTAAACTTGCTCCCTCTAGTAACTTAATGTCCTTAGCTTTGCTAGAAACAGGAATATAATCCCCACTATCCTCCATGTCTGTCAATACAAGTCCTAGAACATCTTCTGCATTAGTATTAGCTTCTATCAATGTCTCACCATCAGTAAAGACATTTTCTATATCTGGAAAGCTAACAATATAAGCTCCTGAATCATCAAGTTTTTCTTTTTCAATTACTGCATAGTATTTATACACTGGCATTTGCATGACCTCCTAAGGTGTAATTGTAATTACAATAATACTTATTTAATAGTAATTACGCAATTTATATATAGGAATGATCTGACTAATTTTAATAAAAATATTTAACTAATCATAAAGTTAAGTGTTTAATAGATTTAACTATTGTTCATATTTTGATAAAAACCTAAAATGTTTTGTCGTGATGGATTCGCATTTTTTTAGATTGTACGTAAATTACCATATGAATTTTTTAATTACTCTTTATTTCTTTAACATCTTCATCAAGTAAGGTAGATACCTAGACAAAGTGTAGGAATGCAACCTAAGTACTTAGCTTGATTTCGAATCGAAACAAAGAATACAACAGTAATGAAAAAATTTTCAACTCAACTAGTCCCTACTGGCAGTGATAGTCAATATGATATTGATTTAACAATGACTAATAAAGCAAAATTCAAGATTAATGCTACAGTAACTTTTTGAAAGCTGGTTATTACTAAAATAATTATAGATAGGGCATTGATTTAGTATGATTAATGACTTTTTTGAATACGAGTAATAACACATCTAGTAAGTAAAACGAGGTCTCCTTTATATTCAAATTGTTAAATTTCCCCAAAACCGAAACCTATGTTAGCCTCAATCGTATGTAAAACCCATCAGTAGGGGATTAATGCTGCTAAATAAAGGGGGGCTGGTTTTCAAATGAATAAATCTAGAATTGTGATTAGTGTATTTTCCATTCTTTATTATATTCTATTTCTATATCTATATCTTCAAGACATCATGGATGAATTTCTATTTCTATTTATATTGTTTATTAGTTTTATTATTTTCCTAATTATGTTTGTAGTGTTTAGAAAAAAACGTGTTACTAAGAGGAAAATTGCCATTGCAACTTGTATATTCCTTTTATTACTTTGTTACGAGATGCCACTAATAGGATACTATACAGCTCCATCACACCTCGCTTATACATATTTGGAACCTCATGAAGCATTACAAGGGTCTGGTATCTATTCAATAGGTGTAAATCAATTAAACATAGAAAATGAAAAAAGTAAGCAGGCTGTTAAGAAACTTTTAACTAAACAAAATGTAGATGTGCTATCTGTTATTGAAGTGAATAACAAAACTATATACGGTATTAAGAATAGACAAATACTAGAGTGGCTACATCTTCGAAATGAACATTCACCAGAAGAGACGATGGAGAATGTAGCTCAATACTTAGGCCGTGAAGATGATTGGCTTAAAACTTTCTTTAATCATCCTGATATTGGGGGAGATAGTTCAGGACTTAGTCTAGCATTAAGTGGTCGAATTAAAGAAGGCGATCTTACAAATAAATTACCCATTGCTGTAACAGGAGCAATTAATAAAAATGGTGCTGTTTTGGAAGTTGGAGTTATTAAAGAAAAGATACAAATTACGGAAAAGTCTGGTATTCCATTACTAATTATTCCAAATGAAAATGTTAGGGAAGCAATAGGCATACAAAAAGAATTAAAAGCGAATGTTGAAATTTATGGTGTATCAAGTGTTGATGAAGCTGTTCAATTAATAAAGGATTTAAATACTGATGGAGGGGTCTATTGAGGAAGGAATTCGACTCCTGCAACCATTCCGTCCAGCGTAGTATATGGCAACACCGAGTGGTTTAAAAACTTTATTTTAAAGCCTGATACTGAAAACCCAACGGTACTCCTATTGCATAAAAATAAGGTTTTACTTAAGTATGGCAATTTTAATTACTTAAATAAAAGTCTCTAATAAAATTTGGATTACATCCTAATTGAAGTGATGTTTACGAGCAGAAGAGATTTTGAAAGATTCTACTTCTACTTAAACTAAAGTGTGCATTAATCCAGAAGGATTAATGCACTTTTTTATTGGATTCTTAAACTAAACGGAGAAGGCTAATTTAACAACAATAACAATTGTACAAATAGTTATATTTAGATTTAATGTATTAATAGACAGAATATTCGAATTGGTGGAGGAGTTATCATGGAAAAGAAAGAAGCTTTAATTATAGTTGATGTACAAAAAGCATTCAATGACAAGAAATGGGGGGAACGAAATAATCTAAATGCAGAAGAAAATATTAGTAAGATACTACATTTATGGAGAGAAAAAGGTTGGTTAGTAATTTTCATACAACACACTTCTACTAATCCAAATTCTGTATTTTATCCGAAGAATGAGGGTTTTGCTATAAAAGAAATTGTTGAACCAATTGATGAAGAAGTAATTATAACAAAGAAAGTAAATAGTAGTTTTATTGGAACAAATTTAGAAGAGATATTAAAAATAAATGAAATAACAACAGTTGTAATAACCGGCTTAACTACACCTCATTGTGTATCAACAACTACAAGAATGAGTGGGAATTTAGGTTTTGATACATACCTGATTTCAGATGCAACAGCTGCCTTTGGTATGAAGGATCAAAATGATACATATTATGATGCAGCAACTATACATAATATTTCTTTAGCTACATTGCACGATGAATTTGCCACAATACTAACAACTGAGCAATTAATAACGGGTTATATAAAATAAACCTCTTAAACTAATAGGAGCTAGAGTTTTATAAGGATTGCTTTGCCAATCCTTTTTTTATTAAAGTAACGGGGCATGGTAGTTCAAAAAAGGATGAGTTACCATTACACGATTAGGACATTCTTCTATAAGAAACAACTACGATATATAGTCATATTAAAAATAAAAATCTAAGAACAGCTATTAATAAATTCAATATGCCAATAGAATAAAAATGCTTAATAATTATTTTTAAACGAAATAACCTTAGGGAATAACACCCTTACTAACGTAATTTTTATCTAGTTTACATAATATATATTATACTAAGCAATTTAAAATCTTAATAATCACGTCTCATTATTAAGTATTCTTAAGATAGTGAGACAAAACAAAAAATTTTAAATTTAAATATAAATATTATTCTTCATTACCACATTATTGATTGCTTTGAATTCTGATTATCATTTTTTATTAAACCGTATAAATAGTTAAATTATTTTTTACTAATTAGATTTGATTAAATAAATGATTCATTATTAATATTAGACTCTAAGAAATTTATTTAATTTATTAGTATTAAAAATTAGCATAAAAAAACTTCAAGTTATAAATTTTAACTTGAAGTTTTTTCTAGTTACTTTAATCAAATTATATAATCTTGAATTAGATCATTTCTGTAAAAATATGATTATGCTTCTGGATTTACTTCTAATTCCACTTTAATCTTAATATCTTTTCCAACTAAAACGCCACCAGTTTCTAATGCAGCATTCCATGTAAGACCAAAATCTTCTCGGTTAATTTTAGCTTCTGCTTCGAAACCATAAACTTCAACACCCCAAGGATTTTTACCTTTTCCACCAAATTCAACTTCGAATGTTACTGATTTTGTTACATCTTTAATTGTTAAATCTCCTGTAACTTTGAAATCTTCTCCGTCTTTCGTAATGTTTGTTGATTTAAAATCTATGGACGGATATTTTTCAATATCGAAAAAGTCTGCAGATTTTAAATGGTTATCACGATCCTCACTACGAGTATCAATACTAGCAACATCAAATTTGAATTCGATTGAAGCAGTTGTTAAGTCAACTAAATCTGTTGCTTCCACTAAAGCTGTATAATTATTAAATTGTCCTTTTACTTTTGATACCATCATATGTTTCACTTCAAATCCTACTGCTGAGTGTGATTGATCTACTGTCCATTTTGTCATTTTTAACTTCCCCCTAATTTTAATTAATAATTTATCTTGAATTTGAGATAAATAGCAAAAAAATAAATAAGTCCATTTACTTTGATATCTTGGAATAAAATATCTTTAATACGAGATAAATATAACATTTCAATTTATTCATGTCAATATACTTTCTCCATTTTATTTTTTTCTTCCTTTAATTATGTCATTACTACATATATATATAGCTTATTACAGCAAAAGAGCCTGAAAACAGGCTCTTCCTCACAAAAATCACTATATATTTTTTATAATTGTAAATTACTTATCTTTTGTTTAATATTCGATGTTAACTTATGTTGATCCTCTACCATTTCAGCTGTTTCTTTAATAGCTAAGTAAACTTCAGATAAGTTCTCTTTAATCTCGTCTGTTCCTGATAAGGACTGTTGGCTTGTTGCTGTAACATTTTGTAAAGACATATTAACTTCAGATATAGAATCAGCCATTGCTTTTGTAGATAACGCATTATCATCTGACATCTTTTTAATGAACTCTGCATCTTTTTCATATTGATTACCTATTTCAATCATTTTTAAGTAATCTTGTTTCACTTGACCATCTAAGAAAGATAAAAGATCATATGCATTTGTTGTTAAATTATTGACTGCCTCTTGTACTTGATTAGTAAATTGATGAATATTTGTAACAGAGTTAGCTGATTGTTCAGCTAGTTTTCTTACTTCCTCTGCAACAACAGAGAAACCTTTTCCATGTTCACCAGCACGTGCTGCTTCAATGGAAGCATTTAAGGCTAATAAATTTGTTTGTTCTGCTATTCCACCAATATCATTTGCTAATCCTTTAATTTGTTCTACTACTTTAGCTTGTTCAATTGCCTGCGTAATTTTATCCTCTTTTTCAGAATATATCTGAATAGCAGAATTAGAAGCTTTTGTTGACTTTGTTTTAACATCTGTAGCTCTTTCTTTAATGCCTTCTGCTAATTCTTTTCCTTCTTGAGCATTTATTGCAAGCTCAGAAATAGAACTCTCAATTTCTTCCGTAGACGAGCTTATTTCCTGAGTAGCCGCACTTAGCTCACCAGCACCTTGTGCCATTTCGATTGTCGTTTGCTTTACTTCTTCCATGATGTAAATAAGTTCAGTCATAGTAGCAGATAATTCATCTGAATTATCGTCTACACTTACGATCCCATTCTTTAATTCAGTGAATAGTACTTTCATTTTAGTAGCAGATTTATTTAAGGAATCAGTAATTTGTTCAAATTCATTATTGCCTTTTATATCTGTAATTTTCGTAAAGTCTCCATCTTCTAAATGTTGAACTTGTTCCACAATATTGCTCATTTTCTTGGTTAACTTAATGGAGGATCCTAAAAATAATCCTATTAGTACAATGATTCCGACAGAAATAATTGCCGTTTGTAGTACACCACTTGTAACTAAACTGCTAACAATTAATATTACGCCGATAATAATAAATAAACATAATTGCAATAGTTGACTTTGTAATAATAATTTCTTATTTTTCTTCATTTTCTTCTCTCCTAAAAGTTAAATCTAAACTTCTTAGTATTGATATAACATAGCGCATGCTGTAGATCCTGCGCCGACAGACCAAAAGACAACATAGTCCCCTTTTTTTACTTGTCCAGTCTTTACCACTTCTTCAAAAGCCATAAATGGGCTTGCTGAACCTGTATATCCATATTTAGTTCCGACTACAGGAAACTTCTTTTCATCTTCCTTAAATACTTCTTGAATTTTGATTATGTTTTTACGAGAAATTTGAGATAAACAAAAAGCTTTTATATCTTTTGTTGATAAATTATTTCGCTGAAGTAATGTTTCAATAAGTTCAACTGTCGTTAGAAACGCCCTATCATTATTCACATTTTCCCATTTGATTCTTTGTTCATAGTGAGAACTTGAGTTTTCTTCGCTATATACTTTAGAAAGTCCTCCATGTGGAAATTCAATTTTCTCAATAGCGTCCGTATTCACTCTATAAACCGAATCAATAAACCCATTGTTATTACTGATAATAGCTTTTTCCAATATGACTGCAGATGCTCCGTCCCCAAAGCTAGCATATGTTACTGGATCATCATCCTTTGAATAGCGTTGCATTTGTTCAGCAGCAACTACAAGGGCGCGGTTAACATTAGGATTGGATAACATATTACGGCTAACTTGTTCTACCGCGACTACCATCCCTACACAAGCTACATTCATATCATAAACAACAGCCTCTTCTTTCCCTTCTATAGCATGGTGAATGGATACTGAATTAGGCGGCCATAAATATTCAGGTGTTCCAGAGACAAATACAATCATATCGATATCACTACCAGATAGATTGCTCTTTTCTAATACTCTCTTAGAGGCTTGTATAGCCATTGTTAACGTTGTTTCCATATTGTCATTTGCAATATATCGATTTTCTCGACCTAAAGCTGCTAATAAGTTTTCTATATCTTTTCCTTGTTCCTTAAAATGGTTTATAAGAATTTCATTATTCTGTATATTCTCCGGATGATAAATAGCAACTTCTTTTAGATAAACTTGATTTGTAGACATGAATCTAAGATCCTCCCATATAAAAAACCATCGAATGATGATTTAGTCTTCTATATCACTATTAACTGTGTCTTGAAATATTTAATGCTGTGTTTAAACCATCAATAAATTCGCCAGTAAAGTTAACCTTTTTTGCTATTCTTCTTAACTGTAAGCGAGGAGTAACTCGATTTGGTTTAACCATTAGAATTTTTTTAAATCCTAGGCTCATATATAAGCCATAACTTATTTCAAGTGTTGGTAAAATAGCTGGTTTAAAAGTTCTTAACTCATAGGAATCAACTATTAATGAATAATTTGAAGGATTTATTTTAGCAACTTCCGCCTTCAAGTTATCTACAAAGCTTGATGCACTTTCTGTTGCAGCATACCCTCCTAAAGTAATGATAAATGCTTTGTTTTCGTTATCTGTATTAAATATGGATGGCATTTTCCCTTCCCTCTTTCCTTAAAATATAATCAGCACAGAGTGAAGTTAAATAAAAATATTGGTTACAATTATTGAAATAAGAAGATTATTTACAGCTTAAAAAAAGAGACTATTGTCCGACTAGTCTCCTTAAAAGAATCGGTAGCTGGCTGACATCGTGCTAATACACCTTAGTCCCTATAGTTTTGCGTCTTCATCTTTCAATGAATTTGCCCTTACATTTTATTTAATTTCTGTAGCTGTAATTATAACGATATCTTATTATATCGGATTTCTAGTACAAAAGTTTAGGTATTTCTTAAAAAAAATTAAATATTCAATATAAACCTAGTCAAAAGGACTAGGTTTTTTCACATTTTTATAGTTCCATTATCTTTTTATCAGCAATTAGATTCTTATAAAAAGCAGCATTTGATGCATAGATATAAGGTATTAACCATAAATAACCAATGCCTAATGTAAATAATCCTAAAATTCCCCAACCTATAAAACTTAGATTAAGTAAAAAATACTTCCACTTGTATCCATTCATTCTT